>JACLAC010004834.1_pt1 | contig 38624 bp, 35 predicted proteins | sample 8027881 | NCBI WGS metagenome assembly JACLAC01 (sample SAMN15725517, study PRJNA655200) | protist metagenome | isolation source: fluorescence activated cell sorting (FACS) single amplified genomes of... | place: Spain: Blaines Bay Microbial Observatory, Mediterranean Sea | collected 2016-01-19 | reverse complement strand
TATCGTGTTCCTCTTTGCTGTCGTTTGTTGACAGGATTATGGTTAGTTGATAGAATCGCCGGATGGATTTAACACATTTAAATAATACTTCGATTGAGTTAGTTAGAGCAGTTGATGGGCAGAATATCCGTCACGCGGTTTTAGATTTCGACGGAACTCTTTCTCTGATACGAGACGGTTGGCAGAATGTGATGGTACCAATGATGGTTGAAATTTTGGCTCAGACACCCACAATTGAAACTGAGCAACAACTAGAAGCTATTGTGGTAGAGTTTGTTGATCGGCTAACTGGCAAGCAAACCATTTATCAAATGATGCAATTAGTTAAAGAAGTTGAAAGGAGAAAGGCTAAAGCTGAAAGCCCCCTAGACTACAAAGACCTTTATAATCGTCGCTTATTACCGATAGTTAATCAACGAATTTCAGGTTTGGTTAATGGGTCTATAGAATCTGATTCCCTACGAGTTCCATTCAGTATAGAACTTTTGCAAAAACTGCAGGAATGCTCTATTCACCTCTATTTAGCCAGTGGTACAGATATTGAATTTGTAAAAAAAGAAGCGGAATTACTAGGCGTAGCTGGTTATTTTGATGGTGGAATTTTTGGAGCCTTACGAGAATACGCTAAATTTTCTAAAGCCATGGTAATTCAAAAAATATTGTCAGATTTCAACATATCAGGAGACCAACTCCTAATTATTGGTGATGGCTATGTTGAGATAGAAAATGCTAAAAGTGTTTCTGCTATAGCCATTGGTGTAGCTTCCAAAGAAAACAACCGATATCAAATGAATGCAAATAAACGCGAGCGATTAATTCGGGCTGGTGCTGATATTATTATTAATGACTACGCCGAAATCGATAAACTTTTGACCTACTTAGGATTGAATAGTGAGGTAGTATGAGTGAATATAAACAACCGAATATCCTGCTGATCTTGAACGACGACATGGGGTTCTCAGACCTTGGTTGCTATGGAGGTGAAATTCATAGCCCGAACTTGGATCGGTTGGCTTATGGTGGATTAAGATTTACCCAGTTCTACAACACTGCACGATGCTGTCCTTCAAGAGCTTCTTTATTGACCGGCTTACATCCGCACCAGACTGGTGTTGGCCACATGATGACGGATGATGGATTAGAAGGGTATCGAGGCGACCTAAACCATAACTGTGTGACGATCGCCGATGTAACCAAAGCCTTTGGGTATGATACCTACATGAGTGGTAAGTGGCATATTAGTCGTCACATTGGGCCTGATGGACCCAAACACAGCTGGCCATTACAAAGGGGATTTGACCATTTTTATGGCATTATCACAGGTGCAGCTAATTTTTGGCGACCTCGAACTTTGACACATAACAATGCGCAACTGGATTTGGAAGATTTGCCTGATGATTATTTTTTCACAGATGCTATTAGTGACAAAGCAGTTGAGCATATTCGTTTGCATCAAGAGACAAAACCAAATAATCCGTTTTTTTCTTACGTTGCTTACACTGCACCACACTGGCCATTACACGCACGTCAGGAAGATATAGATAAATATTTAGGGCGGTTCGACCGAGGGTGGGATATTCTGCGGCAGCAACGTTTACAGAGAATGCGCCAAATGGGCCTGTTAGATGAGACTTGGGAAATGAGCGGTCGAGACCCTTCACAACTACCATGGGAACAAGCTGAATTTAAGGAGTGGAATTGCAGGCGAATGGAGGTATACTCAGCTCAAATTGATACGATGGATCAGGGAATTGGCCGTATTATCAAAGCCTTAGAAGATACGAGACAGTTAGAGAATACCATTATCATGTTTTTAGCTGACAATGGTGGCTGCGCTGAAGAATTAGGGGGACCACCTGAACCTGGTAGCGCCCGAGTGCGGGAATCCGATACTGATATTTCAACATTTTTAACGAGTGATGGTCAACCTATTTACCATGGTAATGATCCGAATATTATGCCCGGCCCGGAGACTACATATCAAAGCTATGGTGTACCGTGGGCTAATCTCTCCAATACCCCCTTTCGTGAATATAAACATTGGGTACACGAAGGTGGAATTGGTACCCCACTAATTGTTCATTGGCCGGCAGGCATTTCAGCAAGAGGCGAACTTAGACATCAGCCAGCCCAACTAACAGACATTATGGCGACTTGCCTAGAGGTATCATCGGCAAAATATCCAACTGAACATAAAGGCCACAAAATTCAACCCCTACAGGGTGATAGTCTAGTTCCTATTTTTGACAATCAAGATAACGGTAAAGAGGTCCTCTACTGGGAGCATGAAGGTAATCGTGCTGTCAGGAAAGGGCGGTGGAAGTTAGTTTCTAAGTATCCTGAAAATTGGGAGTTGTATGATATAGAAAAAGACCGAACTGAACTGAATGACTTGTCTCCTCAGTACCCTAAAGTAGTTACTGAGCTGTTATCTTTGTATGATGCTTGGGCCGATCTTTGTAGCGTTGAATCTTGGGATGACATAACTACTAGTAGAAAATCTAGAAGATCAAATTGATAAGGAATAGTGCATATGGGATTAACAAGAGAGCAGATTGAGGCTTATAATGAAAACGGATTTGTGGTAGCTAAGGGCGTATTGGATGCTTCGGACACCCAACCTGTCATTGATGAATTGGTCGAATTTATTGATCATCGGGCTAAGGAACTGTTTGAGCAAGGAAAAATCACCAATATGTATGCCGAGGCTAGTTTTGAGCAACGATTGGGTCTAATTCTCAAGGACTCGGTGGAAATTGGGCGTGGTATGGATATTATGGACATGCGAGGGCCTGCCATGTTCAATTTTTTGGGTAACGATAACCTGTTGGATGCGGTTCAGTCGTTAGTTGGCCCCGAGATTACTTGCAATCCGATTCAGCACGTTCGAGCGAAACCACCATCAAATTTTGGGCACAGCAGTTGGTCTCATGGCGTCCCTTGGCACCAAGATGCAGCAGTAATGATGAAAGAGGCTGAAAATTCTAATGTTATTACCTGTTGGTTGCCGTTGACTTTGAGTAATCGTGATAGAGGGTGTTTACAAGTTTTGTCTGGGGTTTCCCAGTTAGGATATTTAACTCATCAGAAAGAGGGCGGAACCATGATTGTTCCTGATATCATGCCAGACTCTGAACCAGTTTACTTAGAATGTGATCGTGGTGATATCGTTTTCCTTAGTCGTTATACTCCTCACCGTTCATTGCCTAACTTATCTGATTATTGCCGATGGTCTTTAGATTTACGTTATCAACCCACGGGTCAGCATACTGGTCGTACCGCACATCCGGATTTTGTGGTCCGAAGCTTGAGTCAACAAGATAATCCACTGATTGACCATAAAGCATGGTCAGATCTATGGGTTGATGCGTTTGAAAATCCAAGAGGTGCGGCTACTCATCGTACTGAGTGATTAAGAAAATCACTGCGCTTAGTGAGAAGTACAACGTTCTTCGCCACAAATTCGGGGGATGTGTCCCAACCTTTGGCTAACCAATGAAACGTTTGTCTTTCAAAGAAACAAACATGAGTAGGATCGTTTTTATAGTACCAACTACCGAATTCTATGGTTGATGGTACAAACTGGGTCATTATACCCAATATGCCATTTGGTTTAAGGCAAGACCAAATCTGGTCTAGTTCTGATTTTGGATTTTGTAAATGCTCAACTGTTTCAGAACTAGTAATGAAATCGTATGATTTTTTGAAGACAGCTGGTTCGAAGGCATAGAATCGATCGTAAAGTGTCATTTGGTGTCCAGCTTCTTCAAACATGACGGATAGGGTAGGTCCTGGTCCAGAGCCGAAGTCTAGACCTTTGCTATTTTTTGACAACCGCTCCTTGACGGGCCCAAAAAGTTGACTCAAAAAAGCTCGATATCGAGGATCTTCTGGTGAGTTTTGGTGGGTGTCATACCTAGATTTTTCTTTTTCTGGGGATAGGAAAAAATGTGGTGGAACAAATATCAGTCGACAATTCGAACATCGGAGAAATGAGCGGCGATCATCTTGGAAAAAATCATCACTGCTTTCGTCTAAGCACAGAGGACATTGGTGTTGCAAGCCCAATTTTTAAAGTCCAGCCTTGAGCAGAGACCAACTGGTAGGTAATTTACCTTTTGGATCAACTACTAATCCTTTAGCCTTCAAATTAACTTGAACTTCGTCCGCAGATAAGGCGCGATTGTAAATAGTAACCTCATCTATTAGACCAATAAATCCACCATCTTGCGCCTTACCAATTTCTGTTTCAGAACTATTACTTTTCATCGGGCCATTATAGTCTGCTTCCTTGACAAGCTTGCCATCTACGTACAGAAACTTTTTCTTATTATCGATAACACCAGTTATATAGTGCCATTCGTTGGGCGCAAATTTTGGAGCACCAAATCCTGCATCTCCTTGCCAACCGGGACATGTGATAAATTCTATTTCAGCTCCAGCATTTCGACCATCGAATCGGAATGCCCATCCAGCCGCATCTCTTTGGGCTACAATAGTTCCACAGCAACCAGCTACTACACCTTTTACCGGTAGTTTGTTTTTAGCTTTGACCCATGCAGCCACTGTCATAGATTTTTTACCGTTAAATTCTAAGGTCTTACTACCTGGGATATCGACCGAATCATCGCCATCACACTCAAAAGCTTGGCCAATCTTCCCTGCTTTGATTTTTCCATTACCCACCATCTCACCATGATTTTCACCAATCACATCTTTAACTTTTTTACCTTCTATTGTTCCTTGATCTAATGGCCAGTAAGCGACTAAACCTTCTGTTATCATCTGAGCTTCTGATCTGAAATGCGATAACGAACAGAGTATTAAGAAAATCAGGGTTGTAAATCGTTGGTTGTACTTCATATTGATATTCTCTCTTCTTTTCTTTCTGTTGATACGGAGCTAAATTGTTAAAGTCTATTTGTGTCTCCAACGACGACTACGCATCGCTTAAGATTGATTGATATTCTATAAATAACTCGTAGAGTTGTGAGCGTTACTACCATTTGTTTTTTCGATTGAGATGTATGATTTTATCAGCACCTCCATAAAGTCTCAAAGTCGAGAAACCATCAAGCTTATTGCAAAATTGACTAAAATTTTTGATTTTTGGTAAAACATGAGATTCCAATCACCATATTTCCAGATAAATTTTTGGATTTACATATCTAGTTTCTTTTTTTCATGTTTTTTACAATGACTGTGTCGACAGCATAGGCATCCAACAACTCAGGGCTAAGGTCTAGGCCAAACCCAGGAAGGTCATTCAATTTAAATAGTCCATCTTTAGGCTGTGGTCGTAACCTGCGATAGATTTCACTTTCGACACTTTGTGCCCAACTTAAGTGGTTCAAACCAAATGTTTCAGCCATCGCAGCTAGTGGTAGGCAAGCGGTTAAGTGTAATCCCCAAGGAGTACCAGCTTGATGAGGCCAAGTGGGAATATGTAAATTGGCACTCTCTTGTGCAATCCGTAAACATTCTCCAAACCCACCAGCCCAACTAACATCAGGTTGAATCATATCTGCGGCTTTCCACTGTAGTAATTCACGAAATCCGTAACGGGTAAATTCGTGTTCACCAGAAACAATCCAAGTTGAATCGATGTTATCAACCAATTCAGCCATTCCTCGATAATTGTCTAAGGCTATCGGTTCTTCAATCCATTTTAGGTTAAGATCAGTAGTTGATTCAGCAAAACGAAGTGTATAGTCCACATCCCAACGCAGGTAAATGTCGACCATTAAATCAACTTTTTCGCCTATCAGGTCTCGTGATTTTTGGACTATTTCCAAGTTTTTTTGCAATCCAAGTTCACCTTCAGCCAAGCCAAAGCGAAGGGGTATCTTGCAGGCGCTAAAACCTTGTTCAACGTAATCAACAATATCGTTGCCAGTTGCATAAGCCGGAATTTCGCTCCGGGGTTGATCTGTTATCAACGCGTAGACAGGCTGATCCAGAATCTTTCCACACAAATCCCATAGTGCGAGATCAATACCACTCAGCGCGTAGATAACCAAACCTCGTCGACCATAGATCGAACTAATATGATAAAGATGATCCCAAATTTGGACAACATCTAAAGGGTCTTGATCTATCAAAAAGTATTGTAAGTGTTGATCAATAATTAGTTCACCCGCAAGTCCACCACCTCCAAGACCATAGCCCTTTAGACCTTTATTAGTGGTGATTTCTACCATTAAGGCTCCAGCTTGAGTCGCAAATGGACCTCGCCAATCAACATGATACCCCAAGTCCACATCAGTGATTTTTCCCCCCTTAGAGAAAGCTAACTGAGACATAGCTAATGGATTCAAATTAAGATGCCAAGTCTGGATACCGACGATTTTATGCTTTGTTTTGGCATTTTGCTTAAAGTCTTGATTGAGTTGATCGATATTGTGGGCTTTCATTAGTGGGATAGAACGGTTGTAATTGATGTATGTTTAGTTGTCAGCTAATATATCAATGTTCTAGTTGAACTTCAACTTCAAACGTGCTAGACTCGCGGGGTTATCCCCATGACCTCTGAATATACTTTCTGTCTTCTTATTGACCCTTCTTCTAAAGAGAAAATCTTTTATACACAGTGGTTTCCAACTAAATAGTCAACCCCTAAATCAAAGTATCGGATTTCATTAAACTATGGATCAAAAATACTATATTCAGAGTACTGATCAAATCCCATCACCTTCACTAATTGTCTATTTGGAGTTGGTCAAAGATAATATTAAACAGGCAGTTGAGATGGTTCAAGGAAGAACCGAGAAGTTGAGGCCACACGTCAAGACACATAAGACAGCTCGGATTGTTGAACTAGAATTAGCTGCTGGGATCTACAAACACAAATGCGCTACACTCGTAGAAGCACAGATGCTAGCTGAAGTGGGTGTTACAGATGTTTTAATAGCTTACCAGATGGTCGGACCAAATATTCAGCGCTTTGTGGATTTAATGAACCAGTTTCCAGAAGTTGATTTTCAGCTGGTAGTCGATCACCCAATAGCAATACAAGCTCTTTCAAAAGCAATTCAAGGGGTAAATAAACCAGTTAAGGTGATGTTGGATTTTAATGTCGGTATGAATCGTACAGGAGTAACTTTAGCTGATGGAGCCGTAGATCTTTATCGACAAATTCAGCAAGCTGACAGTCTGATACCTTGGGGCCTACATGTCTACGATGGGCATATTCACCATAGTTCACTTACCGAACGTCGGTCAGCTTGTCAGTATAGTTTGGATCAGGTTGAAATTTTCAAACAACAAATTGGGGAAAAACATCTACCTAACCTTGTGATGGGTGGGACGCCGACTTTTCCTATTTACGCTGAAATTTCTGATGTTGAAACTTCACCAGGAACTTTTGTCTTTTCTGATTATAATTATTCGAAAAAATACCCAGATCTTGGTTTCGTTCCGGCGGCACTGCTATTGAGTCGAATTATTAGTTTACCTATCGAAGGACATGCTACGCTTGATCTTGGACATAAGGCAATTTCGGCTGATTCTAAAGACCCAAGAGGAAAGATTTTGAACTTGGATGGTTCTAAACTTTCAGCCCAACATGAGGAACATTGGTCCGTAAAAATAAGACCATCAGACAATGTGTTATTAGGCCAATCCGTGTTTGTTTGTCCCTCACACATCTGTCCCACAGTGGCGTTACACCAATTTTACTACATAGTGGATGAAAGAGGCATGTGCATTGATCGGTGGGAAGTTTCAGCTCGCCACCGAAATTAGAAAAAACGATGACTTTTTTGTGGAGAATATCAATAAAAAATTAGCTTATTGTTAGTTTTATCAAGGGACTCATGTTATCGTTGTGCATGGTGTTAAAAATTTGGTAAATACGTGTGCGGAAGGAAAAATAAGCTGAAAAACGAAAATCTTGCCTTCACTAAGGATATGATTAGCTCGATTTCACTTTAAATAGATATAGAAGAGGGTTGCGTAATGACGCTCGAAGTTGTTGCCCCTGAGAGCGTGGGCCTTTCAAGCCAACGCCTAGATCGCATTCAACATGTCATGAGCAGATACATCGATAACCGTTGTTTTCGGGGTTTGACAACGATGATCTGGCGAAATGGTTCAGTTGCCCATTTTGGTAAATTTGGTCAGAAAGATGATCAGTCTGAGATTGAGTTTGATACTATCTTTCGTATATATTCTATGACTAAGCCTATTACTAGTGTCGCTATTATGATGTTGTATGAAGAAGGGCATTTCCAACTTAGTGATCCTGTATCTAAATTTATTCCCGATTTTAGTAATATGAAGGTTATTACTGATCTAGCTGGTGGATCGTATGAAACTGTTCCAGCCAAAGGTGAAATGACAATTCACGACTTGTTGCGTCACACCTCAGGTTTGACTTACGATTTCAATGGTAACGTAGTTAGTGAAATGTATAAAGAAGCTGATCTTTATAATTCTGAATCCTTGCTGGAAATGGCTCAGAAATTAGCCAGTTTCCCACTGGTACATCATCCAGGGAAAATTTGGCACTATAGTTTTTCAACTGATGTACTCGGTTGTCTAGTTGAATTAATTGCTGGTCAGCCTTTCGATCAATTTTTGCAACATCGTATCTTTTCGCCTCTGGGTATGCATGACACAAGCTTTGATGTTGATAAGGAAAAGATTGACCGTTATGCATCCCTCTACCGAGCTACAGAAGAGGGGAAATACGAAAAAGCTAGCGATTCAATTATCGCTCGTCTGGATGCCTCTGGTCAAAAACGAACTATCTGTTCTGGCGGTGGTGGTTTATTATCTACCACGGCTGATTATTTACGCTTTTGTCAAATGATGCTAAACGGTGGATTCCTAGACAATAAACAATTACTATCTCGAACTACTGTGGAGTTAATGACCTGTAATCATTTGGTTGCAGACCAACACCCGTTTGGAATGAGAGGTGTTGGGTTTGGCTTGGGGTTCTCGGTTGTTACTAATCTAGCGGAATCAGCTATCTCGGGATCTGAAGGCCTATTCCGCTGGGGAGGAGCAGCTTCAACTACTTTCTGGATTGATCCAAAAGAGAAACTAATTACTATTTTGATGACCCAACTACTTAACAACCCACATCCCCTTTTATCACAATTCCGAGTCTTAACCTACCAATCAATAGTGGATTAAGTCTAGTATAGGCTTACCAATGAGAAAAAGGAGAGATTAATTTGAATTCACTCAAGTGCTGTTGTACTCAAAATTACTATTTAGTTTTATTTCTCCTATTTTGTAGTTTTGTACCAGTTCAAGCTGGGAAATTTATCGTCGATTTTGACCAGCCTAACGGAAAACCAAGGCCAATTCCGATTGACGGTGGGTTGGAGTGGAAAGAACTACAGGGTAAATGGACAGTAAAAAACAAGAAATATGTTCAATCAGAAACCGAGTGGACAAGCGTAGCAAACTGCACTACTTACCATCGGAGCCATATTGGAAACGAAAATTGGACTGATTATACTGTTTCTGCCACCGTACGAATCGATGAAGGGGGCCCATTAGCCCCAATTGCCGGCCTTTTTTTTCGAGTTAACGGAGATAATCCCAAAAAAGGTGATATGGAATGTAATTACTATTATTTTCGGATTGATCAAAGAGCTGCAGAAGGTCCTTGCCTAATTAAGTCTCCGAACGAGATACTGAAAATTCACAAAGCTAAACCTTGCAAACTCAAAACAGATTATATTTTGAAGGTAGCAGTTAAAGGTTCTAGTATAAAGTGTTTTATCAATGACAAGTTAGAATTTGATGTTGAGGATAAGTCTTTTCCTAAAGGCGCTGTTGGTGTTGGGACTTTTAACGCCGGAGTCAGTTTCGATAATTTGACGGTCGAGGGGCCTGAGATACCGCAGCCAGTCGATCTTAAAAATAAGTTAACAACTACTTGGGCCAATTGTAAAATCAGATTTCAGTAACGGGTGATAACAAGTGCGACATGAATTAACTGAGCAGCAGATCGAGTTTTACCAAGCGAATGGTTTTTTGGTAATTCCTGATTTTTTAACAACTGAAGAATTAACTGAGTGGCAATGTTGTACAGATGAGGCTGTAGCGCAAAGGTTAGGAAAATCGATTGATCAAATGACAATCCAAATGAATCCTGATGATTTTTATGCTCAGGTCTTTACGCAGTGTTTGCGGTTATCCGATACCCATACCGGTATGCGCCAACTTGTTCACGACCCCAAAATTGGTCGGATGGCCACTGTTTTGGCTGGGGAAATCGGTATGCGCATCTGGCATGACCAAGCACTGATCAAACCTCCACACGGTAACCCTACAGCGTGGCATTTGGATGTACCTTATTGGTCTTTCGATTCTAGAGCTGCCCTTTCTTTCTGGATAGCCTTAGATGATGTAACCTTGGCTAATGGTTGTTTGTGGTATATCCCTGAGTCACATAAGCAAGCGAATTACGATAATGTAGGAATTGGTCAAAACTTAGGGGCACTATTTCGAGTTTATCCGGAGTGGAAAATGATTCCACCTCAACCAATTCCATGCTCTGCGGGCTCTATCGTTTGGCACAATGGCCTAACGGCCCATGCGGCTGGAGCTAATATGACTATTCATCATCGTCGAGCCATGACGTGTGCCTTCATGCCTGATGGTTCAACTTTCAATGGGAAACAGAATATTCTTCCCCAAGATTATTTTGAGTCGTTGGAAGTTGGGGATTTACTTGATAATAATGAACAAAACACGCTAGTTTGGCATCAATCTTGGTCTTAGGAATCAGAAGCATAATGGTAACGAGAATTATGACTTTTAAGCCAAACAAACTTTCTGGGATAGATAGTTTTACCTAGAAAGTGTCAATAGAATTGATCAGAAGCTACGATGAACAAGCAATGGGAAATTAAATTAGCAAGTGATCATCCTGAATATACTGAGATTTTGGAACGGGCCGCTGAGATAGTCCAATCTCAGTCAATTCAAAATAGTTTTACAGTAGAAAAATTACTGGAAATTGAGAATGTCGAAGAACTAATGGGCCAGGTCTCCAAACTGAGGCAAGAAACCTTGATTGTCATGGAGCAAAGTGAAAAACTCGATACTGTGAATGCTGAGGCTTTGGGAACTCATCTGTCTAATATTCACCAGAATTTCAAAAATGTGATTGGCTTAAGTCGAAAATTAGATGAATTGAACCAGAGTCTTAAAAACTACAGTAGTATGTTTCGTGGGAGTATCTCTCTGTTAATAGATCGTCTGGAACGATGTTTACAAGAAGATGAGGGGCCACGCAATACTTAACTGGATCGCTTGTCAGTGTACCAATTAAGTGCTATACTCCCGTCGTTTTTAATTTATATTTTCTATTTCAGTCAAGAGGGTGATGATAATGGGATCAATTAACCAATCTGCTTGCTACGGCTGTTTTGCTCGACAAGGTTACACCGCGGAGCAAGTTATAAAAGAGGCGGCTAAACTCGGTTACAAGTCAGTAGAAATGCTACCACGAGAACATTGGGATTTAGTCAAGGACAATGGTTTAGTCATTGCGACGATCTCCGGGCATTCGTCGCTTCCTGATGGGCTCAACAAAAAAGAAAATCATCAGAGGATCGAAGATGAGTTAAAATCCAATATAGATTTAGCTGTCGAGTACGAAATTCCTGGCCTGATCTGCTTTTCTGGCAATCGAGATGGAAAGTCAGAAGAAGAAGGCCGAGACAATACTATTGAAGGTTTAATGCGAGTAATAGGTTATGCTGAAGAGAAGGAGATTAATCTAAATATAGAGTTACTCAACAGTAAAGTTGATCATCCCGATTATCAGTGTGACAATACTCCATGGGGTGTATCAGTCTGTCAAGGTGTAGGCTCACCGAGAGCTAAGCTATTATATGATATTTACCATATGCAGATTATGGAGGGCGATATCATCCGTACCCTGACAGATAATATTGAGTATATTGGCCACTTTCATACTGCAGGAAACCCTGGTCGTAAAGACTTAGATGATCAGCAGGAACTTTATTATCCAGCAATTATGAAAGCCATTGCAGAGACTGATTACGAATTATACATTGGGCATGAGTTTGGCCCTAAAGGGGATCCAATGGAGGCAATGAAGGCGGCATACGACGTTTGCAATCTATAATTTAATGAGGCCAAGATTATGAATGTGAATTTACCACGACGAAGACTAGGTCGGACTGAGATTATGATTCCAGTTGTTCCTTTTGGAACCCAGGGATTCGGCAATAATTTCGGGCCAGTTTCTGATGATCAGGCCATAGATCTTATCAAATATGCTGTTAGTCTAGGTGTGAATCATTTTGATTCAGCCCGTTGCTATGGGGATTCTCAACGTAAACTAGGCTTAGCAATGAAAGAAATTTCACGTGAGGATGTGATTATTACTGCTCGTGTCTGCTGCCATTCGGCTGCTAAATGGGGTGGATATGGTCAGGGAAAGCCAGACTATTCTCGAGAGCGAGTGCTAGTTGATGTTGAAGATCAACTCCAAGCGCTAAATGTGGACTATGTCGACGGGCTAATGATTCATGATCCACCCGAGATTGATCCTACATTACAACGTGGTGGAACTTTAGAGGGCTTGATAGAATGTAAAAAACGAGGATTTACTCGTTTTATCGGTTATGGGATGCGTCCTCATGATTTTCACCTTAAAGCTATTGCTACCGGAGAAGTGGATTTTCTTCTTTGTTTCAATGACTATAATCTTGTACGGCAAACAGCCATTGATCAGTTATTACCTGCGGCTGCAGAAGCCGATGTTGGTGTAATGAACGGTTGGTCAATCCTACGTGGTATGTTAACTGGTGTGGATTTAGAGAAGACGGTATCTGATACGGGCCGTTGGAAAAATGATCCTGACTTAGAGCCCTCAATCAAAATCTGGCGTTGGTGCGATAATGAGGGTGTAGATATATTGCAGCTCGCACTTCAGTTTTGTTTGAGAGAAGAGCGGGTACACGGTAACAATATTGGATCATTGAATAAACAGCAACTGTTGGATAACGTAGCTGCCGCAAGTACACCATTATCTGTTGGTCAACTAGAACGATTCGACCAATTCCGTCAAACACTGTAGTCGAGTTGATCCTAGTGAATTCTACACCAATGGTACTAAAGGTGCCTATGATCCAAGTAGATCCCAACTAAATAGATTCAGAGTTTAGCTAAATATGATCAGTAATTCATAAAGCTATATGTTACTTGGCTCAAAATTGGCGTTATATACTATGTGTTCTCTAGGATTTTCTGATGAGCGATGATAAATCTCTTGTGTTTCACTTCAGCTTCGGGTTGTCCAACTCAAGTTTCCATAAGCCCCAGTAAGTAAATATTTCGTAAAATAAAAAGCACTTATTATATTTTTTTGCATAATAGGTGCTTTTTGTTTACCATTTAGTGTTTCGGATGCTTTTCAAAAACTTATACGTCTGTCTTTGCATGTATACTTGAAAAACAAATCGATGTGAATGGATGTGTTTGTTCTGTTTCCGTTTTTGGTTTGTAAGAAAATAAATTTGATATGGTGTTTATTTACATAATATTTTTTTCATAAAGAGCAAGAATTAGGGTGAACTGTTTGTTATTGAAGACTTTGTCAGTGTTTTTATTAAACTTTGTTGTTTACGGTCAGGTTACACAAGACAGAAACTACGCATTGTTGAATGTTCTAAACACAAACTCTGGATGGAAAAAATTGGAAAAAACTAAAGACTTTATAAGCATTAGTGTAAAGAAACTAGATGGTGCCGAACTAGAAGCCATAAAAGTAGAAAAAATATTAGAGATAGATCCAAATCTAATTACGGACGTTATAATGGACGTAGAAAATTATAATTCATTTCTTTCTGATGCAAAATCATTAAAAAGTCTTGTAGTTGAACGTTCAGATATCGGGTTAGTTGGTTACCAGTATATTAAAGTTGATTTTCCGTTTTTTGATGATCGAGAGTACTTTTTTAGAATGAATCGAACTTCATTTGGAGATCAAGATGGTACGACAATGTGTTACTGGGTATTGTTGGATCCAGATTACGAAACTAACAAACCGATAGAATCTAAGAACACAACTTATCTGAAACAAGGCGCAGGCATTTGGAAATGCGAATCATCTGAATTGAATAAATGGAAAATTTCCTACATGTTGTATATGCATCCTGGTGGTTCAATACCGGATTTTTTGGTGGATGCAATTAATAAGCGAAGTATTATAGGACTATTTCGTGATGTGATTAAAGAAGTCCGAGTCAGGAATAGCTAAATCATTCAGAGACATAAATGAGAGTAAGAAAGTCTTTAGTTCTTGTACTTTTTCTAATCGGTTGTAGTACTTCAAAAGTAAGTTGGGATCCGCTGCAAACGGTACCCTATGTTGATATCAATCGATTTATGGGAGATTGGTACGTAATTGCTAATATTCCTACCTTTATTGAAAAGAGAGCTACCAACGCAATCGAGTCTTACAAACTAAACAATAAAGGAGAAATTGAAACTACTTTTTCTTTCTTTCAAGATAGCCCCTCAGGTAAGAAAAAAGTTTATAGACCAAGAGGCTTCATCCATAATCCTCAAACAAATGCAGAATGGAGAATGCAGTTTGTCTGGCCATTTAAAATGCCTTTTCTTATCATTGATCTAGATCCTGATTATAGTTACACAGTGATTGGTTATCCTAGTAGGGATTTTGTCTGGATTATGGCTCGCGAGCCACAAATCCCCAAAGAAACCTACAAAACAATTACTCAAAAGCTAGAAAATGTTGGATATGACCTATCAAGGATAAAAATGGTACCTCAGCAATGGTAAGTAGCTGAAGATTTTTGAATAATGAAAATAGCAATTATCGGAACTGGTATTTCTGGATTAACTGCCGCATATTTATTAAGTCGGAAGCATCAAGTTGAAGTATTCGAGAAAAACGATTATATCGGCGGACATACACATACTCATTCTATTACTAATGAGCAGGAAACTATCGCGGTCGACTCGGGGTTTATTGTTTACAACGAAGTAACTTATCCTAATTTCATTAAGCTTTTAGATCAATTAGATGTAGAACGGCAAAAGACCAGTATGGGATTTAGTGTTAAGTCAGTAGCAAAAAATATCGAATATGCTGGTAATTCACTGAACTCCGTTTTTGCACAAAGGCAAAATTTTTTTCGACCTTCCTTTTGGCGAATGCTACAAGATATTCTACGATTTAATACTAAAGCAACAAGAGACTTAGATGTTCTGACACCGAATATAACCCTAGGGCAATATCTTTCTGAGAACCAATTTTCGTCAGAGTTTATAGAAAATTATGCTATTCCGATGGGAGCAGCTATTTGGTCTACGAAGGCTAAATCTATGTTGGAAATGCCGGCTCTCTTCTATATTCGTTTCTTCAGTAATCATGACCTATTAAAAACTACAAACACCAGTGGTTGGTGGGTGATTAAAGGTGGATCAAGGGAATATGTTAAGCAAATAATAAAAAGTTTCGAAGAACGAATCCGGTTAAATACGCCAGTCAATTCTATAAAAAGATCTCAAGGAAAAGTAATCATAAGAAGTGGTGCGAGTGATAATGAAGAAATATTCGACTCTGTTGTCATTGCAACTCATAGTAATCAAGCTTTGCGTATGTTATCTGATTCTTCGCCCAAAGAAAAAGAGATATTGAGTGCTATACCGTACCAACGGAATGATGCTCTACTACATACTGACACTTCCGTATTGCCAAAGCGGAGGTTGGCTTGGGCTAGTTGGAATTATCATCTAGATCAAAGTAGCAATCGACCTGTAGCTATGACCTATAACATGAATATACTCCAAAGTTTAGATGTTGCAAAAACCTACTGCGTTACTTTAAACAGCAATGAAATTGTGAACGAAAGTAAAGTCATAAAAGAATTGGATTATGAGCACCCATTATTTACTGAGTTGGGAGTTAGTGCTCAGAAACGTAAACACGAGATCAGTGGTGTCAACAACACCTACTATTGCGGTGCATATTGGCATAATGGGTTCCACGAAGACGGGGTAGTGAGTGCGTTAGAAGTCTGTCGCCATTTTGGGTTATCTTTATGAGTCTGTCCGTTAGTGATTATATTTACACCGGTACTATACGACACCGTCGTTTTGTTCCTTTCGATCATTTTTTCAGCTACCGGATTTTTATGGTGTATTTTGATATTTCTAAAGTGGAACAGATTCTGAAAAAATCATGGTTTTGGAACGTAAATAAACCTTCTATCGTTTCTTTCTACCGAGAGGATTATCATGGGAATCAAGAGCAATCTCTAGATGATGCCGTTCGGTCAACTATTTATCAGAAAACGGGTAGGATTTTAAAAGGGCCTATACGTATCTTAACTCACCTTCGTTATTTTGGTTATTGCTTTAATCCCGTCAGTTTTTATTATTGTTTTGACCAATCAGATCAAAATGTAGAGTTGATCATGGCAGAAATTACTAATACACCATGGAAAGAAAGACACTCCTATATTGTATCTGATATGCGCAATAACAAGTCCAATTTGACCGCAAGTTTTGGTAAGGATTTTCATGTTAGCCCGTTCTGGGGTATGGATCATCAGTACGAATGGATATTTACCAAGCCAGAGAAAAATTTAGTAGTCAACATGAAAAATATCAAAGACCAAAATAAAGTTTTCGATGCGACCTTAACACTAGAAAGAAAAGCGTTTAATTTGAAAAACCTAGTACTACAAACGCTGAGTCTCCCTTTCATGACCGTTCGTATTGTATTTAGAATTCATTGGCAGGCCTTGAAGCTATGGATTAAGGGAGCACATGTGTTCGATCATCCGAATGAAATAAAGGTGAAAGTTGAAGATCCATGAGAAATAATCGGAGTGTTGACGTACTTGCAGGGAGGCTATCCTCCGAAAGGAAGCGAGGAATTCTATCTGCCTTCTTCAAACGTGTCATCTTGAAAAAATTCGAGAATTTGGCACTAGGCTTGATTGTGTTTACCGATGGAGATGAGATTTATTCTTTTGGGGACAGAAGTAGTGAGATGAGGGTAAATATTCGGGTGCTATCCCCTGAATTTTACGTTCTTCTAGGTAGTGGAGGTTTAGTCGGTGCAGCTGAAGCATATACGTCCGGCTTTTGGGAAACGGACGAATTATTACTCTTGATTCGTATTATTTTAAGAAATAAGGAAGTCTTGGGCAAATTAGAATCAGGGTGGTCAAAAATGCTTGACCCCTTGAATATAGCTATCCACTGGCACCGTAAAAACTCGTTACGTGGTAGTAAAGAGAATATTTTAGCTCATTATGATCTAAGTAACGCGTTTTATCGATTGTGGCTAGATGAGACTATGACATACTCATGTGGTTTTTTTGTAGATAAATCCAGCACTTTAAGAGAAGCCTCCATAGAAAAAATCGACCGGATTTGTCGCAAACTCGATTTGAGCAATAATGACTCAGTTTTAGAAATTGGTAGTGGTTGGGGTAGTTTTGCAATACATGCTGTCATGAATTATGACTGTCATGTTACGACTACTACTATTTCAGATGCTCAATACAATTGGGCCAAAAAGGAGATTCAAGATGCTGGTTTGAGTGACAAAATTACCCTTTTGAAGGATGACTATCGTAACCTTACGGGGCAATATGACAAAATTGTTTCAATCGAAATGATTGAAGCTGTCGGTTTTGAATACGTTCCTCTCTATTTTCAGAAAGTTTCATCTCTTCTAAAATCAGATGGATTATTCGGCTTACAAGGAATAACCTTTAATGATCAAGAATTCGATGATTACAAACGATCTGTCGATTTCATTAAAAAATATATTTTTCCTGGTTCGTGCTTGATTTCTATAGCTCAGGTAACTGAAGTAATAAAAAAGTATACTGATTTATCTATTTCTCATCTAGAAGATATTACGATGCATTATGCAACCACTCTAGAAATCTGGCGGAACAATTTCCTAAATCAAGTTGTAGCTGTCAAAAATCTAGGTTTTTCAAAGGAATTTATCAAAATTTGGGAATTTTATTTTGCTTACTGTGAAGCTGGGTTCAGAGAGAGAAATATTGGAAATTATCAGTTTGTATTTTCAAAACCTTCAGTTCAAGACATTCGAATAGAATACTAGACGAGAAATGCTACAACCCTTAATAAAATTAGCTGAGAAAGGTATTTTACCTGATGGTTTGATCTGTGTTGGTATAAGATCAATATGCCGAGAGCGTTTACGATGGGCACAAGCTATTGGCCCTGAATCCGTTGAAGTTTATCATCAGGAGTGGGTAGACAAGCTATCAGAAAGCCCCATAGCTCTGGTTCCTGAGAAGGCAAATGAACAGCATTATGAAGTCCCACCAGCCTTCTTTGAGCAAGTGCTCGGTAAGCACCTAAAATATAGCTCAGGCTATTGGCCTACTGGCGCAGAAACACTAGACGAATCAGAAACTGCCATGTTGGAAATGACGTGTCAACGTTCAGAGTTAGAAGATGGCATGGACATTCTAGAACTAGGGTGTGGATGGGGATCGCTAACCTGTTTTATGGCTGCTCGTATGCCTAATGCGAAAATTATGGCTGTTAGCAATTCTAATGACCAAAGAAAATACATAGAACAACGTTGCGAACAAAATGGATATAGGAATGTAACTGTAATCACAGCAGATATGAATGATTTCACTACGTCCGAGGTCTTTGACAGAGTCGTTTCGGTGGAAATGTTTGAACACATGCGTAATTATGATGAACTGTTGCGTCGGATCAGTAATTATCTGAAAGTTGATGGTAAATTATTTGTTCATATTTTTTCTCATGAATCGCTGGTATATCCTTTTGAAGATAATGGTCCTAGTGATTGGATGGGACGGGAATTTTTCAGTGGAGGACAAATGCCTTCCCATCGATTGTTGTTACATTTTCAAAACGACTTAAAAATAGAAAAAGTCTGGCGTGTTTCCGGTACTCATTACGGTAAAACTTCTTGGGCTTGGTTACGCAACATGGACCAGAATAAAACGGCTATACTTAAGATATTTTCATCAACGTATGGCCCAGACAATGCGAAAGTTTGGTGGCAAAGGTGGAGAATATTCTTCATGTCATGTGCCGAACTATTTAGTATGAACCGTGGGAAAGAGTGGGGCATCTCGCATTACTTATTTGTTAAGTAGTTGATTTGAAACGGATTATATAAAACCTACTAAAGCTATTCCAATTAATTTGAGTGAGATAATTTATTTATGACGATTTTTATTATTTTGATTGCACATTGGTATTTATCTTTGTTCTTTCAAACTTTCTTTCTGCACCGTTACGCATCCCATAATTTATATAAAATGAGTCCGACTTGTGAAAAAGTCTTTTTTATTTTGTCTTTTATCTTTCAGGGATCCTCTTTTTTGCACCCAGCCGCTTATGCAGTTATGCACCGCAGACACCATGCATATTCTGATACTGAACGAGATCCTCATTCACCAATAGTCGTTACCAACATTTTTGATTTTAACAAAAAGACTTGGTTAGAATACAGCGAACTTGTTAAACAATTTATGAACGATGAAATTGGGGTCAAAAACGTACCACGATGGCCTAAATTTGAAAAAGTTGCTGAATCCTTTCCTTTGAGGTTGCTATTTGTTCTTTTTTACATTGGAATCTATTGGTTTTTTGCACCTTCTCTCTGGTATTTCTTGTTGATTCCGTTACATATCTTCATGGGCCCAATTCATGGATTTATCGTCAATTGGTTTGGCCATCTGGTTGGCTACCGTAACTTTAAGGATAGAGAGGACAATTCGCAAAATACACTACCTGTCGATTTTTTGATGATGGGAGAACTGTATCAAAACAATCATCATCAAGCACCTAACCAAGGAAATTTTGCACACCGATGGTTCGAAATGGATTTGGGGCACTTAATTGCATTTCTGTTGCAAAAATTACGTATTATTCAATTTAAACACCAGAAATAGACATGCGTGACATCCTCGGATCGGTTGTTTCTATTGTGGTCGCTATTGCCTTTGCTTGGGCCGGGGCACAAAATGGACCAACTATTCTTGGTTTTCCTGCCCTTCTGTTCATTGTTTCTATTGGATTTTTAATCCACTGGGTTGTCTTTATTCCTTCTTATTTCATGAGAACAGAGAAATTTTATGACATTACTGGGACTATAGCCTATTTGGCCATGATTTCGACTTCAGTTTATGTGGTCATTAGCACCGCTGGTACATTGGCATTGCGTTCGAAAGTTGTCATTGTAATGGTTATTGTCTGGGCCATGCGGTTGGGTTTATTTCTGTTCATCAGAGTTCTGAAAGCAGGAGAAGATAGCCGCTTTGAAGATGCTAAAAATTCTTTTATTGTTTTTCTGATGTTTTTCAACATTTCAGGGTTATGGGTTTTTTTGACAACGGCAAACGCACTAACTTTGGTACTCAATAATTCTGACTTATTCGGTGATCTCCAATTCTTCGTTGGTCTTACTATCTGGATTATTGGGTTCTCTTTTGAAGTGGTTGCTGATGAACAAAAACGACGTTTTAGAAAAAAAACTGAAAATCACGGAATGTTTATTGTCTCAGGTTTGTGGTCTATTTCTCGTCATCCAAACTACTTTGGTGAAATCTTGATCTGGACGGGTATGGCGATTATATCTCTGCCTGTACTTTCTGGTTGGCAATATGCGACTCTGATTTCACCGGTTTTTGTCGTTCTGTTGCTGACTAGGATAAGTGGTGTTAATCTCTTGGAAGAAAGCGCCGATAAAAAGTGGGGACATTTAGATAATTATCAAAATTACAAAAAAAATACAGCAGTACTTGTTCCATTTATTTTTTGAATAAGGAATCCAAAAATGCAAAAAGCACAGTCCCAAATGTGGATCTATTTTTTTTTTATTGTATCTGTAGCTGTGGCTATTGAAAAACCGCAATATGAAATTCTAGAAAGACACGGTTCTGTTGAGATTCGTCAATACCCTAAGGTTATTATTGCAGGGACAAAAGTAGAGCAACCTTATAGAACAGCCTTGTACTCAGGTTTTCGTAGTATTGCTAACTACATTTTTGGTGGTAACGATGGGGATATGAAGATAGCTATGACGGCACCAGTGATTTCTCATCAGGTAGAAAAAAACGTTGAAACTCACGAAATTCTTTTTATCATGCCGAAAAAATACAAAATAGATAATCTCCCGAAACCTGATCGAGGTGATGTCTATTTAGAAGAGAGGGCTCTGGGTAAAGTTGCTTCTATTCGGTTCGGAGGATGGGCTACAGAAAAGCGTATGTTTCGCTACCAAGCAAAGCTTTTTCGAAAAATATCCAAACTAGGATTAGAACAAATAGGACCACCAATGGTTGCGCAATATAATTCCCCTTGGGCGTTACCACCATTTCGTCGAAATGAAATTCTAATCCAGATTCGCTAAATGGCTTATCGGCCTAAGTCGGCCCTTGTGTGAAAAAGCTAATGTGACTATGTGGTTTCTTGATCTGTAGTTGCATATTGAATTAACTATGAAAAAAAATTGAAACATGGTTTAACACGAGGTACATTTTAAATGGACTTATCGGTCAAAAACATAACCTCGGTCGAGAAGCGTTCAACGCAACGCCAGTGAGCGCAGGATTCCATCAATCGCCAAACGATAAAAACTAAGTAACGAATACAATGAAATTACAACAAAACCAAAACAAAGTATACAATAGAAATTGCAACTATAAATCAACGACGAACCTATACGAGCTCGCCTTAATTTTAGCTAATGGACAATCTAGAAGTGATGAAAATGGTGACTCATCTTTCGTAAACAATCTGTCTCGAATATGTGACGGATTCGCTGAAAGTAGGCAAAGAGGAGATATTCGTTCCGACAATAGTGGCTTGGAAATAGCAGTTCTCAGCTGGCAATTAGCAAACCACCAAAAGTCGACAAACTGGAACCTCTAAACAGACAAAATATTCCTAATTTATAGTATTACCTCGAAAATAAAACTGAAGAATCAGAATAACCGAAATTGAATATTGACATGAACCTGACAATTAGTCAGGAAAACAAAAAAATCCAAATCCTCGGCAACAAGCAAGAAATAGTAATTGATCTGCCAAGCTTGCGATCGGGTTTCGAAATCCTAGAGCTAGTTGGTATAACTATTAAGGAAGTTGCACCACAGTTGCATCGAGTACTGGGTAAACTAGGCCTTCACCTAGTGATAAAACACAAAGGCTATGAAATTGCTCGGATAGATAGTCAGCTGCCGACAAGCTTCTTATCTCGCTTGCTGGGAATAACTCCGATTAATTTAAAGCCGTTCCGAGTACTACTATCTATACTTTCTTTCCGTTAAACCAAATGTTTTTCAGATTCGATCTATCCGTATGAACCACCCGCCAAAGTATGCGATCACAAACATGAACTTGTTTGTTTTTTCACAAATCTACTTGGTCGTAACTGCGACTATTAAACTGTCTCACATGCTGGACAAGTCATCCAAATGAAAGCAGAAGTTATACGACCTATTCGATCTCTGATCATATACGATGGAGACTGCAGTTTTTGCATAAACGGGATGAATCGAATTAAGAAGCAAGACCGAAATAGCTGGTTCGACTTCTTGCCCGAGCAAACCCCAAACTTATCTGATGATTACCCCCAGTTAAAGGCACATGCTGATAAAGAAGGAATGCGCTTCATAAATAGATGTGGACAAGTCTTTTGTGGCTCCGATGCTGTTTTCGAAATTTATCGACGTGTTGGTTGGCAACGCTACTTGGTATGGACTTACCGACTACCAGTCTTTCATCAGTTCTGTAAAATTGGCTACTGGATTATAGCGAAAAATCGACACCGATTGAATTTTGGTAAATCGATCGATTGCCAATCAGATATTTGTCAAATTGATTGAATAACTCAATAAATCTAAATTTAAGCTAAACAAAATTTAATAAATCATCTGAAGTTTGGCTCAAAATGCTTTTTTGCCAAAATATTTGATTGACAATCAGCCTTGGATTCTTAGTTTTTGACCTACGGTATTCTGGGTGATGGAAAGTAATTTAGACAAGAATACTGCATTGGATCAAATACTTAGAGAAACAATTTTCGTAAAATTATTCAGATACATTTGTGAGGGAAGCACTTTTACGTTATGAATGCTGAAAAATATATTATTTCGTTATGACCATTTTTCGTATTTCTCTATAATCTTCTGATTCGATTTGATAGAAGTAAGATCCACTAGCAACCAATCCTCCGTTATCTGTTTTTCCATCCCAAAGAATTGCTTTGCCAGGCTCTACATAGTTTCCCGCTACTAATTGGCCTAAATCAATTAATCTGACTTGTTTACCAGTTGAATCATATATTGTTATGCGTACGATTGAGTCTTTTGCTAGCTGGAAAGGAATCCATGTCTCAGGATTAAATGGGTTCGGATAATTAGCTAACAAGCGAGTACGTGCAGGTAACCTCTCAGGCAGAATTGATTTTAAGATATTTAATGCTATTTCTTTTGCGCTTGATTTGTTGGAGTTAGATGACAATTGGTCTATTGCCAACATAATGTGCCTTTTTTCATCCGAGCTTAGCGAAACTTGGGAAATCGTGGAGGGTGTAAATACTTCTGAGAGACTAAAGTTGCTAGACACAATAATTAAATCCAAAACGTCTATGCGATTGTCGTTGTTCACATCCGAGAGAAGATCAGTGCCAGTTTTACCAAACGATGCTGCTGTAATCACTAAGTCAAAGACATCTACAGTTCCGTCTTTGTTGATATCTTCTGTTAGGGTCTCAGATTGCAGAATGTTTGTTTCTTCTATTGTGGTGTCCCCACTAGTTGGTTCAACCAATTCATTCAGGTTAGGTTTTTTTTGTTGATTAGTACCTAGTTCTAGTAGTTCCTGTGCAGTCATTCCAGATAGTACTTGATCGCTATACAATAACCTTATCACTTGTTTGTCGAGCGGCGATAGTCTAGTAACGCGATTCCATCTGTGATAGAAAATACTATCTGGATAGCTATTGCTATCTAGTGTGAGCCCCAATCCTTGTGTGACACATTTGCGAATCAAGTAATCTCGCTGTGTTTGGTTAGTACGAAAACTGTCGATTAGTACCTTTGAACTAGCGATCTGGTCTCTTTTCGGCTGATTGCTAACGAAGCTAGGGGCCTCAATGCGATAATCTGGTTCTACTGCACGTAGCATTACGGATGGATAAAAATATACTTTGAAATTCGGATTGTCTTTGGTAATTCGAATCTGTGTTGTTTCCATTAACCCATTCAAAACTGCTGTTGTATCAATCAGAACAGACAAGTCTCGGTTAGTCAAAAACCCATAAGGCTGAAGACGTATTTCTGATGTCCACTTGTTTAATTTACTTGCTTTTAGTTCAGACATAGATAACTCAATAAGGTACTCTAGTACATTAGTAGTAGGTTTATCAATAATCGAGGGAAGAACTGTAAAGCTCAAGTGCTGAGTCTCGCTCCAGTAATCCAGTGGGTCGTAAGCGCGAACGTGTAACCACCACATTCCTGATTCCAGTTCGTAAAATCTAAGTTGACCATCGAGAACTCTGGGGTCTACTTCAGTATCGGGTATAGTATCTGATTGTTGATCCAACAGATAGCTGAAAATATTATCCTTGGTACTTGTAGAACCATTTTTTGCGATCGACAAGTCAAATACTGGTGAACTGTTAGTAATGTCTATTCCTTGAATTTCTGGGTTTGTGACCAGATTTATCTTCGGTGGTTGTAGCGGTGATTGATCAATTATTACAGTGAATTTCGATGGGATTTGTACCATTTCACCTTCAGTGTTAGTGAAAACAGCCAGAAGATGGTAACGACCGTTCGGAACTTTTGTTGTATCCCAAACTAAATTACTACGTACTACTTGGCGTGAGATTAAATTGGCTTCTTTAAGTGTTTGACTTTTATCATAATAGTAAACATCAATTTCCAAGCTTTCACGGTTTTTCAGGTTAGTCGTCCAGGATATCTCATAGTTTGAGCCTACTGGAATATTTATCTGCTGGTTAGGATTTGTGAAGGTCAGGATCGGTACTGTTTTGATATCAGATAAAGCACGATGGTTAGCGTAAATACTTTGTAGTGCATCCCATTGCGGATATTCTTCGTCGCGCCAGTGTTCTGCGATTTGCAAAATATTTTTAGGTTTTTGTCGAAGTATAATTTGCCACAATAGGTCGAATCGATTCTGGATTTGATCGTCATCAGTGTTAGGAGAAAGATCAACTGACTCAGATGTGTCGAATACATCCCACAATATGCTGGCTACTGCTCCCTCTACCAAGGCCCCATTTGAATTAGATCCACCACCATTATATTTACCAGACCACCATTTGTTGTTTTCTACGTTGGGTGTCCGACCATCTAGGAATCCAGTTAAATCCATGGCTCGGTTATCAACAGCGGCCTCAAAGAATTCAGCCCATCCTTCACTAAAGGCAAATTCTAAGTCCGTAACCATGGCTAGTGTGTGAAACTTCCGGTATTCACCACGAGGAATAGTATCAAAATTATAATCATACATTGCTGACATCAACGCGTGGCCGTATTCGTGATACATCACGCTCTTTCGCCACTGATCTTGCCCAGTGGCAATATGAATTGACTCGTTATTGATACGACCAAATGATTGCGCGGCATAATAAAATGAGCCGTCAGATGGTTCTGGCCAAATAACATTTATAGGTTTAGTTCGACGGGAATTCACTTGGGTTTCCACAAAATCATGTGCTTTCTGAATGCTTTCGAATATGTATCCTGTTCCTCGATTAGGATTATTCACGTCCAAAGTTAGGTTCCTCTCAATATATCCAGTTTCAACATTTCGAATTAGGTCAGACTCGAAAGTGTATATTTCTCGGTTTGGTGCTCTGAGGACTAGGATATCATTTTCCATTTCAACCACAATCCGTAGTGTCTTAGGCTTTTCTGGTTTCATTACTAGGCCCTGAAACAAGTAATCTCCTTTCAAGTTAGAAAATGTGGTTTCAAGAAGAATGTCTGATTGAATCAACAACACTTTTACACGGGCTAGTGGACGTAGTTGGCGTTGACTGTCGTTGTAGTAAGTGAGTTTTCCTCCTACGCTAACATCGTTGGCCGATAACGGTTTGGGATCACCTGTAGACCGGAGTTCTCTGTTCTGTTGGTAACTTATCAGAGGATATGGGGAAATTTCGGCTTGACTTGGGTCAGTTTTGAGATACAGATAAAAATGCTCAGTCGTTTCATAACCGTCAGATGTGATGGAATAGAGAGACGCTTGTAGTGGATAATGACCAGGAGCGTCGACACGAATAGAAACTTGGCTTCTTTGTTCTTGGATTCCAAAATAAGTACTACTGAAAATTAATGGGGAGAGCGGCGTTATACCCTTTGGCAATCTAAACTCGAGTTGGCCTCGAGCCGTTTGATTTAATTTAGTTTTGTAAGAGAGTGTTAGGGTACCCACTTGACCGGTACGGAGCGCTGCGTTTACGGACAACTGTCCCTCGATTCTAGATTGTACTGGTCTGTTATGATTTGGGTGAGTATAAGCCACACAAGAAAGTGAACAGTAGAGTAGGCAGATTACAATTTCTTTGGTGAATTCATTTAAAAACGTTGCTGTTCGGTGAAATAGAACATGGAAAACATGCTTCATTCTTTACCTATCTCCTTTCTGTTATAACTTAACGGATTTATTGGTAATCTCTTCTACTCGAGAATAATACCTCCCTATTGGTTTTTCCTGAACAGATTTCGGGTATACCTACCATTCATCTCAGTATTGCTAGGTACTAATGGGGGTTATACCCGATCTGTTCGGATGTACAAATTGGTGTGGAACGAGATAGGCAGCTTGCATCCAGTGGAACTAGATGTTTAGACTTGCGGCCAATCGTGATTCACCATTTTCGTCATACACATTACGCAATTTTTCTAGGGCATCAACTTCGATCTGCCTTATACGTTCACGAGTTAGATCGAACATATCTCCTAGTTCTCTTAAAGTTTCGACGTTACCTTCTTTACCGATACCATACCTACGCCTAAGAACTTCACTTTGTTTGTCCGACAATTTATCCAGAAGATTATCTACTAAGTCCTTATCTACCATGTCACTGATGTATGTTTGTTCAGGATCCGCATATGGATCTTCAACAGTGTCAATTAAGCTTATTGTTACATCATCAGCTGAGTTGAGCCCCTTGTCGAGGGATACTGTGCTTTTCTTTAAAGTAGTTATGGCGACTACTTGGTCAGTATCAATTTCTAGCTCGTTCGCGATCTCTTCGAAACTTGGGTCCCGATTCAGTTTTTTCTGTAGATGCCCATGTACGTCGTCTAGCAAATAGGATTTATCGATTAGGTACGAGGGGAGGCGAATTGTTCGAGCCATATTATCTAGTAACCGCATGATGGATTGGCGCACCCACCAAATTGCGTAAGTACTAAACTTGAAACCTTTTGTATAGTCAAACTTTTTTGCAGCCTTCATGAGGCCTACACTTCCCTCCTGAACGAGGTCTTCGAGTGGGACGCCTAGCTCTTTATATCTTAGGGCAACTGAGAAAACTAAGCGGAAGTTATGTGTGACCAGAAGGTCACATGCATCTTCGTCTCCCTCTTTTATTTTTTTTCCGATTTCCCTTTCTTCTTCCCTGCTCAGAATTCGGTGTTGGCCAAGTTTAGATAGCCATGGAGGGATAACCCCCTCATAACTCTTACTATGTGTTTCAGTTTCTTCACCGGAAGAATTTACTTCTTCCGAGGTTGAACCTTCTACATTCTGGTCTATTTCTTCATTCTCAGCATTTGTTAGATCGTTTGAATTCACGTCTTCATCGAGAATTACACGGGATTCATTTTCGTTGCTATCTACTAAAATTTGTGTCATGGTATGCTCCTTTTTGTACTGTGATGGGGTTCTGACTTTGGTGATGTTGAAACTCGGATCTACTATCTTTCCTTAGCTTGGTCATCACCTCTAGTAAATCCGTAAGAAGTAAGGGATTTTCCAAACGGTTACGTTAGTATCTTCTGCTGGTGTAGTGAATCTAGTGAGTTGGTTCGTCAAGTTAGATATGATAGAGATGCTTAATTTCATTGGGCCACCTTCTTTGTTAGACATATTTGTCTAGGTCTGATGGCTAATAATACATTTTGTCTAACTTATTGTCAAGGGTTTTTCTGGTTTTTTTTAGACAAATAGGCGGAAGAGTAAACTTTATTTAAGGTGAACCCGCTTTTTTCTATACAAAATGCTATTTAGACAAACAGGCTGTATAGGAAAGACATGTCAAGTTTGTGCATATTTTTCCTAAGAGGTTAGGTGTGTATAACTATTAAATTAATTAAAGGATTTATGAGGTAGGGATATTTGGACTTTACGAGGACGACAAAAATTTTGATTATACAAAGAGTTTCAAGTTTAATACTTACAAAATTTGGTGGGTATACCAAGCCATCATGCGGTTACTAGATAATATGGCTCGAACAATTCGCCTTTCGGAGATCAGGTCAAGTATTCAAAGAAAATGACTCATGGATTCCTGTCGTGATTTATAGTAGAATAATCTTTGTCTTCTGATAAATATACATTTTTGTGGTTTATATCATGAAGTGTAGAAATACAACTAAAGAGTATACAGAAGACTAAAATGGTAAAAGTAATTGGATGTTAGTAGAAACTTACAACCTTAGCTGAAGGGATCAATTTGTCGTTTATATTTAACAGAGGCAAAAAGAGAAATGGCTTGTAGTCAAGATGTGTATTATTTAACTTTTCTTGAGTAAGGGAAATTTACAACTTCAATCTTACTTCCAACTACACCAATTTAATTTTGGGTGAATTATTAAAATGGACAAATATGACGCATTAGGACACCAACCTGAAAGATCTAAAATCTTTTCTCAAGAGATTTTAGCGGAAGTTGAGGACCCCAAATTAGCTGAAATCGTTAGCCAAGCTGCTAACAACCTCTCAACTCCAATGGCTATGGTTACAATGGTTCTTGAAAAAATACAGTTTTTTAAGGCTCATTATGGTCTTCCTACCGACTTAGCGGTTTCGCGCTCTACGGGAAGAGATGTTTCTTTTTGTCAATTTGTCGTTCGTGACGGAGAAGCATTTGAAGTTGAAAATGCGAAAGACGACAGTCGTGTTCCACAACAATTAGTACACCAATACGGAATTAGAGCCTACATGGGCATACCTATAAAAATCAACGAACACGTCGCAGGATCACTTTGTGTTATAGATACCAAACCGAGAAAATTTTCGTCTGAAGATCAACGTTTGTTGTCTGAATTAGCCAACCAAGTTAGCCTGAGGCTCGAGGAAATAAACCAAGAACGGGACAATCCGAGGCTTTCATTGACTCAATTGGTCGCATCTCCGGGGTTCACCGAAGTCAGGGAATCACTTGAATTGTTAGATTATAATAACAATGTGAGTCGTATGGCCTCTGTTGGATTGCGATCGTTTATCCGTCTAGTAGAACATCTTCAAATTGATGGAGCCTCAACACCGAATGCAATGAGAAATGGTCTTTCTCAGGCCTTGACGGCCTTGACTGATTTAGAAGAGGCAATCACCGAAATTGAAGTTAGTTTAGAAGATGTAAAGGAATCAGTTTCAGCATTAGAAGGTGTCTTAATAGATGACAGAGCTGTTACTTTATCAGAAACGCTGAAATCTGCACAAGATTTAGCGCGCCCTTGTTTTAAGCAAGTAGGTGGAGCACCCTTGCCTCACTTAGAAGATGATCCTTTATTAGCTACAAAAAAGTCACTAGCGATAAGTATCATATCCAGTTGTTTAGTCCTTGTATCGACCCAGATGAATGAACTCGGTTTACGCGGGGGGGTGAAGATTCAAGCACAGGATGTTGGTAGTGGTATAGCTATTATAATTTCTGCGGATTATCTGACACCTAGTAGCTTCAAAGAAGTCGGATCCTTATTGGAAAATTACGTAGGAAAAGACCCTACTGTTGGCATAATAGCTGGAGAACAAGAAATTCAGGTTATCTTTTCGCTCGTTTCTAATAAGAATCCTGATAAAAACGGGCTTCTTACCTATTCTAAACGAAGGAGTAGATAAGTTTGCTTTATTGAATCTAGGTAGTCCTGTTCAATTTCTTGAAAATGGTATGATATAGGAGTTGTTCTGTAGTAGATTTAAGAACTCAGAGTTGATGCCATCATCTTATTAAGAGAAATTAAAATCCTATTTCTTCTGAAGAACGGATGTCCCTGAGTGCTTCACGAAAACTTTTGAGGGAAGTTAAGTGCAAAGCCCGCGCACCTCTTATTGCTTCGTCATAAGCATAAGCCGATTTTCCACCAATCAAGATTTCAGTTTTAGGCGGTAAGCCAGCGCGTAGCGTCTGGAGTTCTTGAGAAAGTTTCGGATCATCTGGTGGATAGGTAATACTTAGGGCAACAGCTCGAGAATCATTTTTTGTGACCGCTTGTATAATGTCAATAGCCGGTAGGTCAGCACCAAGATAATTAGTCTGCCAGCCCTCGGATTCAGCAGTTACTGCGATGGTAAAAGCTCCGATGCAATGATATTGACCCGAAGGTGTAGCAATTACAATACTGGGGCCAGTTCGGTGTCGCGTTCTAGATCCAGACTTGATAGTTGCGAGAAAACTTCTGACGACCTCACTAGCCATATGCTCACTCGAAATTCGTATCGTACCCTCACGCCAACCGTTGCCAACCTGATCCATCAGAGGCGTAATAACTTCTTCCAATAGCAACGGCCGGCTCAATTCAACTGCGGCTTTTATCAATATATCTTCAAGTCTTTGATTATCTAGATTCCTAATGGCTTCTAGGGCTTGCTGGATATATCCTTCCGTGTCCGGACTTATTTGTGGGTTTATTATTTCGGTTTCGTGTTTGGTCTGACCGGGACTGAATCTTGTTGGAATCTCTTCCCCTTTTTGAGAAGCACTAATTAGTTCTTGTATGTCTTGGTTGGGTAAGTTTGCAATTAAACTAATCTTTTGCCCACGGTCGGTGGCTTCTTTGAGCAAGCTCAACCTCTCCACGTGCGCCTCCGTGTACAGGCGTTGATTTGAATGAGTCCGCACAGGTTCGACGACTGCGTATCTTTTCTCCCATGCGCGGATTACGTAAGGGCTAAGGCCAGTTTCCTTAGCGACCTCACGGATTGGGAGTTTCTTATGTCCTGTTTTTTCTCCCATACTCACTAATAAAGTGCTTTGCGGCACAGTGGCCCTCCTCTATTAAAGTCGACAGATAATAACATAACAAGCTGGATATCTTGTGAATTTGACACGTAGCGATCAGATACTGCTGGTTAAGGTTGACATCATTTTATCTTACGATAGAATTCTAAAATTTACATTGTTTCGTAATGGAGTCACAAACATATTATCCCATAAACAAGCCGTTAATTCATTACGTGCCTATCTTTACTTTCTTAAGGCAATTTAACATCATATGAGTTCCTACGCTTGAATCTTGCTCCTGCATCTCACTAACCGATATGTACTGGGAATCTAGTTTTCTCTAGGCTTGATCACTAGGTAAATGTACCGTCTGGAAATGAATTTCCTGAGATTAATGTTTTTGTCATTTGTTAGATATTCAGCATAATATTTGCTAGCCAAAAATGTTATTGTTGACTACTTCTTTGATGTTTTTTGAGTGTCCTGCTAAAGAGGTAAGCTGTTATGATGTTTTCGGCAACCCTTCCTGACTAGTATTTTTACCTATTTGATTAAGCGGGTTTTGGCGACTGCCTTGAAGGCATGAGATATACTTGGATACTTTCTCACTAAATCTCTAGGATACCATATCTAATTTTTGTTTTTTCGGGCTCTGTGAGTTCTGTCAATATCTTTGCATTATGCCCGTATTCTCTAATAGTCTTAAGTTGATGTATTATTATGCTAAGTTTCTATTAGTTTAGTCAAGAATAGTCGAAAAGCCGGCTGGTAAATTCACCAATCGGCTTTTCGGGTTCTGAATGTTAATTTGGGATAAGAACGGTATCAATTACATGAATTATACCATTTCCAGCTTCCAAATCAGCGCTTACAACCTTTGATTTATCGATATAAACCTTGCCTTCTTTTACTGAGACAATAAGAGTCTTTTTATTGGCAGTGGTTGCTTTGTTTAATTTGGTTACGTCGGCAGCCATGACTTTTCCTGGGACTACGTGATATAAAAGTATTTCCTTCAGTTTGGCTGGGTCATTAATGAGTGCGTCTAAAGTACCCTCAGGTAATTTCTTGAAAGCTGCATCAGTAGGAGCAAATAGAGTGAAGGGTCCTTCTGACTTAAGAGTATCTACCAGACTTGCAGCTTTTGCTGCCGTTAATAAAGTCTTGAATTGATTTGATTTACTTGCTGCTTCGACTATGTTTTGTGCTGGAATCAAAACGGAATCGATGATGTGGATCACCCCGTTTGAAGCTTTGACGTCTGCTCCTTTCACTTCGGACTTATCGATATAAACCTTGCCTTCTTTTACTGAGACAATAAGAGTCTTTTTATTGGCAGTGGTTGCTTTGTTTAATTTGGTTACGTCGGCAGCCATGACTTTTCCTGGGACTACGTGATATAAAAGTATTTCCTTCAGTTTGGCTGGGTCATTAATGAGTGCGTCTAAAGTACCCTCAGGTAATTTCTTGAAAGCTGCATCAGTAGGAGCAAATAGAGTGAAGGGTCCTTCTGACTTAAGAGTATCTACCAGACTTGCAGCTTTTGCTGCCGTTAATAAAGTCTTGAATTGACCAGCGTGCTCAGCAACGTGCACGATGTCGTCTGCATGGTCCCCTTCGCATTCTCCACAACCAGCTTCCGATTCCTCGTTTAAGAAAAGTGTGAGAAATAGGATTGGTACGATAATAAAAAACTTTTGTACGGATTGGTTTACGAAATTCATCTGTCTCTCCTATATTGCTTTATAACAATAAACAAATATTTTTCTAGTTTATGGTTGAACACATTTAAAAGTATGGTCTGATGACTTACATTTCAAATTAATTTGAAATGTCGGTTAGTTTGTTACTTAATTTGTTTCAGTCAATTCTTCGTATTATGTTGTTTTAAAACTACATAAACATATCACCTAGGTTTTATGAAAGTTCAGATCAGCAGAATTTTCGTTTTTGAATAGGATCTTAAATTTGTTTATCATAATGAACCTTAATATGCTTGAGGCCTTTACTGCTACACCTCATGATTAGACTTCTAACGAAATTATTCGATGAAAAAAATCGAAACCACAATTACATTTTATCATTTGAATGTTCTACCTATATCTTTTGCATCATTTACATGTTTAAGTTCAACTACCTTAACTTGGTTAATTTTTCGTCAAAGAAGAACAAACCATAGGTAAAAGTGAAAAATGATGGGATCAATAATTTCTCTCGCAAAAAATAGATTTTTTTGGCTTCCCAGTTGCTAGTAGCTATGACGCAGATTTATTGTCCATTTATAGATGTATATAAACATTGAACCATTATTAGATAAATTAATTTGAAACACGTACCACCAAGTTATACATTTAAATCTGTTGATTTGAATCGACAAAAATAATGTTTTAACTTAATTCATCTTATGGAGGTTTAATTATGACAGAAACAACGCAATCACAAGACAACCCAACTTGGCCAGACCTAGCTATTGGTCTTTATGACAAACTAACCGGTAGGAATGCCGAAATCGAGTATGAATTTGAGAAGTTCGTAGTACATGTACCGGTGACCGCAACGCCAGACACTGATCACACACCTTGGAAGGTAGACGGTGTGGTTAAGATCAAAACTCGTGACCATTCTTAAGAAAGTCATTTTAAAAATTTCAAAGTAAAGTATGATTCTATTTTCTATGCATAGCTAAAAGCCAGGAATTTAAAAGTGCACCTGCGTAACCTTCTTCAAAGAGATTTAGCGAAAGAGAAAGCTACGCAGCTGCACTCATATTGCCATAGTTTAAGTTTAGTAATAATAATCATATTTCCTTATGGTAAGAAGATTCAGTATCGATCCCTAATCAAACTAATCAGCCAATTGCAAGGAAATCGAGCGAGCAATTAGAGCAAATATGCATTCCTCTTAAATCGGTCAATTATCCTTTCAACATTCCTGCAATACCTACAACCTTGAAGAACTAAATATGATACTAGTAACTGGTGCAACCGGCTATGTCGGTGGTCGCCTCATAAATCGTTTACTAAATGAAAACCGTGATGTGCGCGTACTCGTCAGAAATCCAGAACGTCTCAATGGAAGAACTTGGAAAGATCGGGTTCAAATTGCAACAGGTGATGTATTAGATCAGACTTCTTTACAAGACGCATTGGTAGGAATCGAGACCGCCTACTACTTGGTTCATAGTATGCTTGGTCAAGAAGACTTTTCTAGTGCAGATCGCACCGGAGCGCAAAATTTCGGTATGGTAGCCCATGAGCAGGGAGTGAAGCGAATCATTTACCTAGGAGGATTAGGGGACCGCGACACGAAGCTCTCCGCTCACTTACAATCAAGACAAGAAACCGGTGCTATGTTAGCTGAATATGGGGTACCAGTAACCGAGTTCCGGGCCGCAATAATTGTTGGATCTGGAAGCCTGTCTTTTGAAATGATACGTCATCTAACTGAACGGCTGCCTGTGATGGTTACACCTAAGTGGGTAAACAACCGTATCCAGCCTATTGGAATCAAGAATGTCCTTGATTACCTTGTGGCAGCATTAGATAATCAAAGTAGTCATGGAAAAATCATCGAAATTGGTGGCAAAGACGTACTGACTTACAAATTAATGATGTTAGACTATGCGAAAGCGCGAGGTCTCAAACGTTTTATCATCAATGTACCAGTCCTGACACCTCGTTTATCGTCATATTGGATACATTTCGTCACACCTGTTTCTAGTACCATTGCCCGCCCGTTAATCGACGGCCTAAAAACTGAAGTCGTCGTAAAAGACTCTTCGGCACATACGATTTTCCCGAATATTCACCCAATGGACTATAAATCAGCTTTAGATAGAACATTAGAAAGACTTGACGCAGGTATAGTACCAACATCTTGGACAGATGCATTGTCGTCAAGCCAGCCAGATATCCAGGATTATGTTACTTTAGGCTCTTCTGAAGGCATGATCATAGAAAAAAGAGCGATTTTAATTGATGCTGAACCTACTTCTGTATTCAGTGAAATAACTTCTCTGGGGGGAAATAGGGGGTGGTTGTACGGTAACTGGTTGTGGCAAATTCGAGGATTTATCGACCGACTAATCGGTGGTATTGGCCTTAGAAGAGGTAGAAGACATGAAACGACTCTACGTGTTGGGGATAGCCTAGATTTCTGGCGTGTTGAAGAGTTACAGACGAACTTGTCCCTACGGTTAAAAGCAGAAATGAAAGTTCCGGGTAAAGCTTGGTTACAGTTTCATATCAATGCCTTGTCAAGTGGACAATCCTTGTTATCACAAACAGCTTTTTTTGCACCAAGAGGCCTTCCGGGCCTCTTGTACTGGTATTTACTATATCCGATTCATAAGATAATTTTTCGAGGCTTAATCGGAAAACTAAAAGCTAATTCCGAATTAAGACTCAACACACCAGACTAACTATCTTAGTCAGACTAGCCCGATATATCTAACTTTTTGTAAGATGCGCCAGCTAAAATGCCTAACATTCATTAATAACTAATTTATTTCATTGGGAGCCCAGATCATAATGGAAACAAAAAGTAACTTATCGATTGTTGATCACATCGCTATCCAAGTGGAGAATGTGAAAGAGTCTGCGCAATACTATCTTAAACGATTTAACTGTAATCTCAAGTATGAGGACGAGACATGGGCTTTACTTTCATTTCAGAATATAAACCTAGCGCTGGTGACAAAAACACAACATCCTAATCACTTTGCCATTGTGGATACCAAATTATCACTCAGTACCGAAATCAAATATCATCGCGACGGTATAGGTTACGTTTACACTGAAGACCCTGACTCAAATTCCATCGAAATTATCGATCGGCAATCATGATCTGAAGCAAACAGAGTAACACGAAGCCAAAAATGAAAAAGAAAAGCCACATAAACCTGTTCAAAATTCTTTTGTCGTTTCACTACAATAGTCAGCTACCAACACATTAAATAATTCGATACAGCTAATAAACTAGCAATCGAAGTAGCTAAAAAAGAAGCAGGGATATTTTCTAAATATGAATAATAATAACTACGTTATCATTGGTGCTAGTGGAGGTATAGGAAGACAGTTGACCTTGGACCTCCAAGCTCAGGGTGCCAACCTATTTCTTGGTTACCATACTAACCAACCGCCAGATCAACTACCCGAGAGTGCTCATTATTCACAGATCGATGCAAGATCCTTTGAGAAGACCATCAAATTCATCGCTGATGCAAAGCAAAGATTAGGTGATATTGACGGTGTAGTTAGTTTACCAGGGGCTATATTACTCAAATCTCCACATCTAGTAAGTGAATCTGAGTTCGATAAATTAGTTGATACCAATCTCAAAACTGCATTTTCAGTTATTAGGGCCGTGGGTAAGTTATTAAAAAACAGTAGTACTATTTTGATGTCTACTGCAGCTGTTCACCTCGGACTGTCTAATCATGAAGCCATCGTAGCGAGTAAAGCTGGAATAGAAGCTATGGTACGATCAGCATCTGTCACCTATGCACGTAAGTCTATCCGTTTTAATGCAATTGCCCCTGGACTAGTGGATACACCTCTATCACATAATATTATAAGTACCCCTTCGAGTTTGGAATACAGCAAAAAATTACACGTCACTGGGAAGATTGGAACACCACAAGATATAAGCAATATGATCCAATTTTTGCTCAACTCGAATAATCAATGGATTACGGGACAAATATTTACTATAGATGGAGGGTTGTCGACTACAAAGAAGTGAGGCTGGTTAGTTCAAATAAACCTTTTTACTTAGTACAACCCGGATCATCAACTATTTAATGAAATGCAATAAGGGTAAACTTGACATGCAAATTCTAAATGATTTCTAGAAGCAAAAATCTCACGAACAGACCAGATAATAGTGGTAATGTCCTTTATTGGATGCAGCGTGAAAAACGATTTTCCGACAATTGGGCTTTGCTACAAGCGCAAAAACTAGCAATAGAACGCAAAAGTTCCTTGATTGTTGCTTTTGTATATGTTGGGCAATACACTGAGGCTAACTTACGTCAGTATTCATTCATGTTTGAAGGACTTAAAGAAACTTCCAGTTTATTATTGAAAAAGAACATACCGTTCCTTTTGATACAGGGTAATCCGAGACATCAAATTCCTAAACTGATTGAACAGTTTAACATTGGTACCCTAGTTACTGACTTTTCACCACTAAAAGTATATAAGCGCCGGACCGAATCTGTAGCTACAAAAATCAACATTCCTTTCCACCAAGTGGATGCTCATAATATCATTCCGGTCTGGGAAACTAGTAATAAGCAAGAGTGGAGTGCCTATACAATAAGACCAAAAATTTTGTCGAAGTTACCGAAGTTTTTGGTCGATTTCCCTAAAGTAACTATACATCCTTTCCCACTGAACCAACAGTTTCCTCGTATTGATTGGCGACGAGCATACAATAACTTAAAAATTGACAAAACTATAAAGTCTGTTCTAGGTTTAATACCAGGTGAATCTGAGGCCCATGAGCAACTAAGTCGCTTTAAGAAACAACCCATAGAAGAATACATGAACCATCGTAACGACCCAAACAGAAAAGTATTAACTAATCTGAGTCCATACCTACATTTTGGCCAGATTTCTCCGCAACGAGTAGCTTTATCCTTATGGGACTATGATAAAATAGAGAACAAAGGCATTTTAGAGCAACTCATTGTACGACGAGAATTAGCTGATAATTTTTGTTATTACAATTGTCAGTACGATGAAGTAGAAGGATTTCCAAAATGGGCAAAAAAAAGCTTGAACGAACATAGAGAAGATAAACGTGAGCATGTGTACAACCCAGACCAGCTTGAACGTGGTAAAACCCACGATGATTTGTGGAATGCAGCTCAAAATGAAATGGTTATTACCGGTAAAATGCATACCTACATGCGCATGTATTGGGCAAAAAAAATTCTTGAGTGGAGTTCAAATCCGGAAACCGCTCTCCAAACTGCTATAGACTTAAACGATAAGTATGAACTAGATGGTAGAGATCCCAATGGGTATACGGGAATTGCTTGGAGTATTGGTGGTCTACATGATCGAGCATGGTTCGAACGACCAGTATTTGGAAAGGTCCGCTACATGAGCTATAAAGGTTGTCAAAGTAAGTTTGATGTCCGTTCGTATATTCAAAAAATAAATTCGATTTTACTTGCTGAGTAATATACCACCATGAGTTTAGTGTCTTACTCGTTGATCTCGAAAAAATCCAATCGCGTCTGATTGAATATAACCAGAAGTCCGGCTCGGTATACCACCCAAAAAACATGAAAATTAAACATCTAAATTTGAGAGGGAAGTTCGAATGAAAGTTGCAATGATCGGTGGTACAGGCTTTGTAGGCTCGTACATCACAGATGAGCTAATTAGCCATAATATGA
>JACLAC010001425.1_pt1 | contig 38670 bp, 59 predicted proteins | sample 8027881 | NCBI WGS metagenome assembly JACLAC01 (sample SAMN15725517, study PRJNA655200) | protist metagenome | isolation source: fluorescence activated cell sorting (FACS) single amplified genomes of... | place: Spain: Blaines Bay Microbial Observatory, Mediterranean Sea | collected 2016-01-19 | reverse complement strand
CAGAGTTCTCAAATCGACCTTTGGTATTTTGATCAGATGTCAAGGTAATATCTGGATAGTGAGCCTGATACCAAGGGCTCTCGATCAGCCTACGGCACTTGGTGCTATCTCTGATCGACAGTGAGGCTGCGTAGGATGCATACATAAATTTCATGGATGGATCTCTGGTCCAAGCCCAAGCTGGGAGTATGACAGCGGTGGAGAGGCTTTTCATGTGCCGTGGAGGTATATTGATGATCAGGCGTTTGATATCACCCTCGATCACAGCTTGGAGGTGCTCATTTATTGCGTCTATGTGCCAGTTGTTTAGGAATGGCACACCAGGCTCGATTGTAGCCCAACTAGCTTTCGTAAACGCCTTCAATGATCTGCGGTATTGCTCCGCTTTCACCTTTTCCAGCGTCAGCCCTGCTAAATGCTGCTTCAATAGATTTGAGCTGTTCATCAGGTATCCTTGTTAAATCTATGATGTGATTTGTTTCCACGGTTGCTTGCACTTCTTGCTTATCAACCCACCCTGCTCTGTTTTTGAGATAGAAAATAATCGCAGTATTGTCTCGTTCCACAGTGGCATTCTCGAACAGAGCATTGGTCACGGCATCAATTCCAAGAGCCTGACCTCTTTTTATAGCTTCTGAAAATTCGGAATTTTCTGCCTGATGAAGCATGAAAGTAGATGTATGAATGCCTAGCATTCCTGCACATTGTTCTTTCGTTAAACCCTTTGCCATAAGGAGTTCTGTCTTCTCAAGAACCTCTTCAGTGATCTCGAACTTGGGTCTACCGACTGGATTTTTTTTCTTTGCCATTCCTAACCTTTCTTGCAGTGGTAAGCTGTGTTTTTATTAATATAATGCAGAATCCAAAAAAAAGAAAGACCCACCTAAATGAGTGGGTCAAGTTAGACGAGACAGTGTCCGTCTGTCTCTTATCACATAGCGAGCATTATAACAACTCCAACGACAACAGCCACTGCGAATGCAATTCCTGCGAGTATTTCTTTTGTAAAGAAGATGAGATTATCTGGCTTATCATCGTGGACAGTTATGTGACCTCTGAGGGAGATTGCGATATGTTCACCAGTTTGCACTGGAGTTTCTCCAGCTTGTGTGTGGACAAATAGGTTTGGGCTCCCTCTTCTTTTGCTTGAGTTATCTTGCACCCACTGTGGCATATCTTGTTTTGCCTCGAAGCCTTTAAATTTCCAAGATTTAAGTATCATGATTTATTCCTTTCTTACATAATCATTGCGACTATTATTGTTCCAGCTATAAAGCCTATCAGTGATATTACCATTATTCATCCTCCTCAAATATTGAATTACCTAGATCGATTGGCAATTCTATTGTTGTAATTCTGTAGTCACAAGAAGTACACACTCTCCGTCTTTTGAGTGTTGGAAATCCATATGCCGTGTGTTTTCTTGAATCTCTTGCTTGCATTTTTTCATTACACTTTGGGCAGTGTGTGACTGTTAGTGTCATTTGTTTATCTTTCCTTTCTCATTATAAATATCGATTAGTTTTGTGTCATCACTTTCTTTGACAAAGAATTTATCTGGAAGTTTAGGCAGTGACACGACACTTGCTTTGACTTTTTTGTATGGATTAAAAGTCCTAGAGTTGAGTGTATCTTTACAGAAGTATTTATAGATTTCACCCAGACTTCTTTTGGATGTCATGATGCCTCCTCTGTTTCACTAAAGGAAGGTATTGGATCACTGACTGCCTTGATTGAGCACTCTTCACTTTCGAGCTGATAGTTTTTGTGATTGTGACAGTTATCAATGAATAGCAGATCTGGATCTTGATCATCCATATACTCATTTATGTAATGCTTATAATATTGATCCTCAGTGCATTCTGGTTGATCCATTGGATCATCTAAAGTTTCAATTTCACTTTCGTGATATGATTGGTAGTTTTCATCCACAAACTTAATGAGGTCATCCATATTGATTGAGCATCTAACTTTGTAGATTTTCACATCAGTCTTCTCGATTGTTAAATAGAGATCCATTACACTGCCTCTATAAATTTAGGGTTAACGACTTTACCTTCAAAACCAATTCGATCAAACCAATCAGTCAAAGATTGCTCAACACAATGAGTGGCATCGTTTTTAATAAATTGGTTGTGGTTTTTAGTGTATTCTTCGTCATAGCATTCAGCGTATGACTTTGGGTTAACATCGATTGTAACGCTCACTTTAATTTTCATCTTCACATTCCTTTCTAAATGGTGGGGAGCCGTAGCTCCCCTGTTGATTAAAAATAAGATGCGATTACTTCTGGAACATCAGCTTCGTTTAAACGACCTGATGATAAAGCTGCTGCGACTGGTGCAATCTCTTCAGCTTCAAAATCACAATACGCATCTGAACCATAACGTGGATCTGTTGATGACCAATGATCTGCTGTTAAACCATCAGAACCTTCTTTCTCAACAAGATCAGACACGCGCTTAACAAAAGAAGCTGCACGATCTTTATCATCTGAACCAAAAGTATCTAGCACCCAACGGCGACCAGATGTAGCTTCAGCAAACACCTGCCACACTGTAGCGTAATTAGGCTGACCATCTTCGTCATAACCACCAGCTTTATAAACCCAATCTCTAGTAAAAAAATTTAGACCTTTTGCTTTAGTAATTTCCATTTTTTCGTCCTTTCTAAAAACTATATACATTATATAGTATACTAAATACAGTATAGCAACCCCTAATATCAATAAAATGTAAAAAAAGTTTTCAAGCCAGATTTAGCTTTACTGGCATATACCAACCCTTCCTTCGATCTCGATCACCTTCATCGTAGTTTCTCTCCCATCTCAGGACATTCACTTCATCACTTTCTTCAGATGCTATCATGCAAGCCACCATGACTGCGATTGGATCTCCACCTCCTGCCCAGAGCAGATAGTCATCTGGACTAAATCCCTCCATTTGCTTTCGAGCTGTATCGATAGCCTTGCTTGGTTCAAACTGAGGTTTATCTTCAGGCTCAAAGATTATCTTGAGCTTACCATAGCGAGCTGCATCAGATAGATCTGGAGTCCACCCAAATTTATTCTCTCGTGGTCTTGTAACAATGTAGACTGTGTTTGTTTCCGTAGTCATGTCGTTTCCTTTCTCTAAAACTAATTACGTCAATTCGTCTGATTTATGACATACGCTCAATCTGCCATAATTCGATGTTCTCTTCTTCCTTATTTATATAGTATATATTATTATTATTATTATTATTACTATATATATGTCATACTGTCATACCCACCCCCTATACCCCCCACCTATAGGTATGGGGAGGGAGGTAGAAAAGTGCTCTATAGTGTCTGCCAATATGACATAAATGCCATAAATACCTAAACCTTTGAAAAGATTTACAGAAACACCATTTTTAGCCATGTCATAAATACTGTCATTAATACTGTCATAAATACAATTCGACATTAATTCACCAACTTCTCAGGTCTTGGCAGTGGACGGAGCCACTCATCTTTTGATTTCTTATAGAAGATGTGTTTGCCTATTCTCCTAATCCTTTTGAGTTTATCTGCCCAGTAGGGATGGACATCATTGTTATGATAGTGAGTAGCCTCAGATCCGATCACACTGATGTAGTCACCCTCCCTGATCATGAGTTCTGCGATAGCCTTAGACGTTCTCAGTGAGTTCTCTTCCCTTGGGTAGTCTGACTTACCATCGCACCACCAAGAGAACTGACAGCCCTCTGAGTTATCTTGGAGCACAACGCCACAGATATCATTTGGGTAGTGTTCTGAAGCCACTCGATTGAGTGTAACTTCTGCAATTGCGATTTGACCTTGAATTGGTTCTGACCTCGCCTCGAAGTAGATATTAAGTGCGAGACACATAAGTGCTGTTTCTAACATTTGTTTTCCTTTCTTAGATAATCCATTTAACTTTAGTTTCTGTAATGTCTTTCTTCCAGACAAACCATGCGAATGCCATGACCCCTCCAGACTTAAACTTGCCATCGACATTAAATGACAGTCTCTTCGAGAACACCCACACAGTAGCTGGTGGATGCCTACTAAAGAACTCACCACGTTTGATACCCTCAAGGAACTGTAGACGCACTAGGAGAGCTAATTTGGTTGCTCCCAGATCGAGTGCCTTCTGTGCAAACTCATGAGCCAGAGAGAATGGTGGGTTGGTTATGATACTTGGTGCAAGTAATTCCTGCTCGAACAGGAAGTCTCGACCACTGCTTCCATATCCATAATCAATTAAATCTGTAGATATGACAGTGTGATTTCTTCTCTCAAGCAGTTTTGATATGGCTCCGTCACCACAGGCTGGCTCCCAGACATCCACACTAAAATACTCACGGTTGAGGAGAGCATGTGTTGCTGAGTCTGGAGTGGGATAGAAGTCATTTGCATTTCTCTTTTGACTGCCATCAGATCCAGTAATTTTTAGGAGTGAGCTCATAAATTACCACCTTGGAACTTAACAGCTTTAACTTCTGGCTCTGGTTTATTTGCTGACAGCTCACCGCCACAGGCCATATATCCACACGAATCAATCCAGTTATCGCCTGAACTTGGATTAGATTTAATGCGAGCAATCTTGAGGAGTGTCATCATGACTGCAACATCAGACGGATTTATGTGATGCCCAAGGTAAGTACCCCAGAGATCTCCTATCATTGTGAAGTTGGCTTCCATCTCACCATGCTCGTTTTCACGTTGCTTAGTGACATACTGCTTTGCTGTGTCGAGGATGTCTGCTCTTGTATACTTGGTCATTTTTTTTCCTTTCTTTAATTTATCTAAATCCCACTTAGCCATTAGGCTTCTCCTTGGTTATTGGTGTATCGACAGTTAAATCCATGAACATCCCCAGACTTTCATGCAAGCGACCTTTTGCAATTTCAACATACTCTGGGTTTAGTTCACACAGAATAGCATTTCTATTTAGGTTATTTGCAACCTGTGCAGTTGTTCCTGAACCTCCGAATGGATCTAGGACTGTTCCACCCTCTGGGCATCCTGCCAGTATACATGGCTTGATAAGCTCTGGAGGATAGGTAGCGAAGTGTGCTTCAGAATAAGATGCCACAGGAATAGACCAGACAGATCTTTTATTTGATGTGTCATAGTCAGCTGCATCAGATGCTTTTACCTTTACTGCCTCATAGTCATAATAATACTTTGGAGACTTACTTAATAAAAATATATACTCATGTGATTTTGTGCATCTGTCTTTTACAGGCTCTGGCATCGGGTTGGGCTTGTGCCAGATAATATCCTGACGCAAATACCAACCATCAGCTTGCAGTGCAAAAGCTACACGCCAAGGAATGCCAATAAGGTCTTTGGATTTTAATCCTTCTATTTTATTATTTAAAGCAAATGACTGTCCATTTCTTGCACTGCCTTGACTAAAATACATATCCTTAGTGTCACCTTTGTGACCAGTTCCACAGTAACTATCACCAAGGTTTAGCCACACTGTCCCATCATCACGCAGAACTCTCCTGACTTCACGAAACACATTTACCAAGTTTTCGACAAACTTCTCTGGCGTTTCTTCTAAACCAAGTTGGTCATCTTTCCTGACAGCTCCACACTTAGGACACTCAGACTTATAGATTGCATCACCAACAACATTGCCTTTATCAGACATTCCCTTGTGACCAGTAGATGTGTCTGGACTTATCTTTGTCGTTCTCATGTGTGGACAGTCTGGATCACCACCAACCCACTCACCAGTACCGTAGTCTCGCAAGCCCCAGTAAGGTGGTGAAGTCACACAAGTATTGACAGACTTTTCTTCCAGAGAAGATAAAGTTTCCAAGCAACTTCCTTGCAGTATTTTAATAGACATATTTATTCCTTTCTCAGTTTAATGGTGGAGCAAAATAGGCAAACCTTGGTCTACCTCTCACTCCCTGATTTTGATCTCTACACTCTATTCCCTTATCAGTTTGTAAGGCATCAAGAACATCAGCTCTCTTTCTTCTATCCATATTTGCAAATGCTGAGACACCTCGTGAGAGCTCACGCTCTGTCATACCACCCAACCCAGACTTCTCAATTCTGGCATAGACTGCCTTGCACGTTGCCTCGAATGGCCCCTCCGACATATTGGCACGAAACATCTCAATCGTTTGTTTGGCATAGTGATCAACGTAATCGATACTCCACTGCATGGCATCTGAGCCGATTGCCTCCTGACCCATTGATCGAGCTATGATGAGAGACAGTCGCATGGCAACTTCTCGACTACGATTGTACATGGGCTCCAATCCAGATCCAGTCTCCTTCTTTATTGCTGACACTAACTTCTCTTCATAACCTCTCAGGAGTTTCTTGGCTTCTGGAGTAAAGAGAACCTCGACTGGGTGAGGTGGTAGGTCATGAATATTGCCACCATCGAGGTCACCAACTTTTGCGTGTGCGTGTTCCTTTGACCACTTGGAGAGCCGATCAGTAATAGATGAGCTTCGTTTTTCCTGAGACATCTGAATGCCAATCTCTGACTTCACAATAATGAATCGATTGAGAAGACCACTGGCAACATCACCACCTGAAATAGCTTGCATGAACTCTGAAGGTGTAGACATACCGACTAAAGTAAGAGATGGACGTTTGACCACCTTCTCTAACTTCTCAGCTTCAGCCGACTTCATAGTATTGGTAGCGTAACCTTGCTGTCTAAGGACACCATCTTGCCGACCAAAAGTTTCCATTATGGCTGTTAGGGCATCAGCTTTGTGCTGCATATTTTTAGCTGCAGCTGCCTTGAGTTGCCGACCAAGTTCATCGATTACACTGACATGGGTTGGCTTTTTGGTGAGTGTCGATAGGACACCTGCACCTGATGTATATCCTGCTGGACCTATCAGCTCTTCGAGGTCAGCCTCTTCGAGTAGATCCTCAAGAACAGACTTTGTGTGTTCCTTACCTGACCCAGTCTCACCTATGTTTAAAAAGTACAGTGAGGTGAAGTTGCGTTGGTCAGTGACCCACCTTCGACCCATCACTACAGATCCAAATGCCAACGCTGCCTGAACACTAAACTGTGGCTGTGGTTTGATGGCAGTTGTGGTGTAATAATTTACGACATCTTGGAGGACACCAGGCACACTGAGTAGATGCTCTGGTACAGTATCTAGTGGGTCATCAGAAGTTTTAGATGGCTTGGATAGAATGCTATTAGCAACCTTTGCTCCATGCTCGATGGCCTCACGATCATAATCATAGTCAGGCTCCTGAGTGACATTAAGCATTTGAGCAGCTTCCTTGACTGCCTTACTTGTGTTGCCCATGTGCTCGAATTGTAACCAGAGCTCGAAACAATCGAAAGAGTGATTACCAAATGGATCACTAGCGTGGTGTGAGAATGCTCGACCATCCTCGAACAACTTAACCCCAGCGAGCTTGGACGTTGAGTTTGGAGATAGATATCTATTCTTGAATGTCTGCTTATATCCATACTCGACCAATAGAGTGTGCATATCATGAGCCTCGTTGAAGGCATCGATAACTGAGGTGCTATCACCTTTAGGTCTTTGCTTGCGAGGTGGCTGAAAGTCAGGTTCTTTTTTCCAAGGACAGACCTCCATCATCTGTGGACGTATCTTATCCCACTCTCTCCAGAGTGTCAGGAGTTGTGGAGGGAGCTCTGGCAATCCATCAAAGATAGATCGACCTGCCCATGAGTATGGACGGTTTGTATCTGGGTGAATGCTTGGTGGGAGGACATCTTGAACTGCCCCAGCTCTGAGCTCGAACACGACTTCAGTCTTTCGAGGATCTTCTTTGGTAGGCCACGATATCTTATGTGTGATGAGATCAGGTGGAGCCTTGAAGATCAGCTTACCACGATTCTCTCTGCCAATAATTTGTGGAGCTGACTGCATCAGTTCTGAGAAGTCGATGCCAAGAGATTCAAAAATCAGTTGAGTATTTTCGACACTGTCTATGTCAATTGCACACGTTCCAGACGCACCATGTAGTAGACCCACATTGTGATTTGGGTTTTCTTCATAATACAGTCGAGCTTGCTCTGGATCTGATAGTGCTCTCTCAGGTTTCTGCCAACCAAACTTAGTTGGACCTTTAGTTCCTGGTGGTATGGAAACTAAGAACCACCCCAGCTTTGAGCAGTAGTCTTGGACTGGGAAGTTCATTCTTGCTCCCTCAGATATTCACTCAGTTTCTTCCATGTGGTCAGGCTAATTTGTTCATTGCCTAACTGCACTTGTTTTACAGTTGGGTGAGACAGCCCACACTTGTCTGCAACAACAGTAATTCTTCTGTCTTGCAGAGCCTCTCGAATTTCTGTGATGGGTATTAATTGAGTCATTTTTCATCCTTTTTTACAAAATGTGCAAAAACATCTTTACATTGTAAAATATTTTTTGTAAAACGATTTTTGTATAGAGAAGTAGAAAAAGAGAAAAAGAAAGGAAATTGCGATGAGCAATATCGATGGGCTTGCCTCCGAATGGCTAGAAGTAAAGGCGTTAGAAAAAGACATTATTGCAAGGCGTCATGCAATAGAAGAGCAGATCACCACAGCGTTAGAAACAAAGGGTGAAGGCTCGATCTCCCACAAACTCGAAGCACACAAGGTAACTTTAAATCAACCTGTGTCTCGCAAAGTTGATGCGATAGTTTGGGACAAAGTAAAAAACAAAATTCCAGAAAATATGCACCCAGTAAAAGTCAGTGTTTCTGCTGATTCGGCAGGGTGTAGATATCTTTCTGAGAAGGAGCCACGGCTCTGGGCAAAAGTTGCCAAGGCTTTTGAATCTAAGCAAGGCAAAATCGGAGTTAAGGTGGAGGCTCTTTGATGGCAAATAAGAAATTATTGAAATCAAAAAAAGCAATGAAAATGGAACTTCAACTTGCTGAAATTGGCTGCATCAAAGTTTTCTTAAAGGATGCAAACAAATTAACCACACGTTGGGGTTTTGATATTAGCGGAATGAAAGAATGGGAGGCTGAAGTTTTAGCAAATCTCTCAGCCTTTTTTGAAGAGGCTGAAAAGGAATTATATAATTTTCAGCAAAATTTAATAACTGAAAAAGGAGAAGAAAATGGAAAGAAGTATTGATGAAATTTTAGACGAGGTATTTGCCCTCGTATTTGGAAAGGACTGGTAATGGCTATAAATCTTAAATCACTGTCGAAGCCAGAAGGTCAGCGTCCGATAATAGCCACTATTTTTGGGGAGGGCGGTCTAGGGAAAACGTCCCTAGCCAGTCTGTTCCCTTCGCCTGTTTTCATAAGAACAGAAGACGGTACAGCCTCACTGGTGGGCAATAACGATGTTAGCCTGTTTCCAGTAGCAACTTCCAGTCAGGACGTTCTGGACGCTATTGAGGCTCTTGGAACAGAGAAGCACGATCACAAAACTCTGGTGATCGATTCAATTACTCAGCTCGCATCAATGATCGAGAGTGAGATTGTTGAGGCTGATCCAAAGGCAAAGTCTATCAGCACTGCTGGTGGAGGATTTGGTTCTGGTTTCAGTCAGGCAGCTGAACGGCATTCTCTTGTTAGAAGTTGGGCTGGATCTCTAGCTTACGAAATGAACATGAACATTGTGTTTATTGGTCATGCCGACACAGAGACATTAACTCTGCCTGACATGGACCCCTACAATCGTTACTGTGTGAGAATGCACAAGAAGAGTATTCCGCACTATACTGATAATGTCGATCTAGTTGGACTGATCCGACTGAAGACATTTACCAGAGGTGATGGCGATAAGAAACGTGCCATCTCCACAGGTGAGCGTGAGATCTTGTGTTTCCCACAGGCATCGAGCGTCACTAAGAATCGGTTTAATATTACCGAACCACTGCCATTTACGTTTGATGGCGGTAATCCTTTTCAAAAATTTCTAGCAAAACAGGAGAAGTAGAATGGACTTAAATGGATTTAATGCTCTGGAAGTAGAGCCATCAACAACCTTTCAACCACTACCAGCAGATTGGTACAAGTGTGTGATTACTGAAACTGAAGAGAGGGTAACCTCGAAAGGTGACGGATCATTCTTGTTGCTATCAATTGAAGTGATTGATGGTGACTACAGTGGACGTAAAGTTTTTGATCGTCTTAACCTCAAGAACCCAAACTCTACAGCCGTTGAGATTGCCCAACGCAGTCTGTCGAGTATCTGTCGAGCTATTGATGTGAATAGCCCAAAGGACAGTGCAGAGCTGTGTGATAAGCCTATGATGGTAAAACTATCTGTCAGAGCTGCTAGTGGTGACTACGAGGCATCGAATGATGTTAAAGGCTATGAGGCTGTCAGTGGTGGAGTTTCAGCTCAAGCTGCTCCGTCTGGTGTGGCATCCAATGGTGCATCATCGACACCACCTTGGAAGAAATAGTTCTGTTGAACGATGGGGTGGCACTGTTCACCCCATTTCTTGAACAGAAGGAGAGTGAAATGAAACGTAAGCAAGTTAAGAAACTTTGGCTAGGTAAGTTTGTTTCTGTCAGAGACTATGAGCTCAAGGATGCAATTCGAGAAGGTGGATTAATAATCGAGCACGATGGAGAGCAAATGAGAATGTCTGTCGAAGACGTAAAGCAGATCACGCCATCAGGAAAATTTCATAAAGCTAAGTTCGCTGGGAACATCCAGAGTTATCAATTGTGTGACATTACATGGAAGCCTAGCAATGATGACCAGAAGGAAATGTTTTAGATGAACTTAGAACAATATGCCACTCCATCCACGATTGAGGCAATTTACAAATACTATAAAGACAAACGAAAAAATGATCACAGACCTCACCTTGGTGGCAGTCAGATTGGCAATGAGTGCAGTCGAGCTCTCTGGTATCAATTCAGACACGCATGGAGCCCAAGTTTTGATGGTAGGATGCTGAGACTGTTTGAGACTGGTGATCGAGAAGAAGATCGAATTGTTTCAAACCTTCGAGGCATTGGAGTGACAGTCTGGGAGAGAGATCCAGAGACTGGCAAGCAAGTCAGGTTTACAGAGTGCGGAGGTCACTTTGCACTAAGCCTCGATGGTGTCGGTCTGGGATTTGCAGAAAGCAAGAAACCACACACATTAGAATTTAAGACAATGAGTGAAAAGAACTTCAAGGCAATGAAGAACCTTGGATGCCAGAAGTCAAAGCCTGTGTATTGGGCTCAGTGCCAAATTGGAATGCATCTGGCTGAACTCGATAGGTGTTACTTTTTCTGTGTTAATAAAAATACAGATGAGATCTATGGCGAGAGAATCAAGCTCGACAAGAAGGAAGCCAAGGGACTGGTTGAGAAGGCAAATAAGATTGTGTTTGCCGACACGCCACCTGATCGACTGAGTGAAGATCCTAGTTTTTGGCAATGCAAGTGGTGTAGCTACTGGGCAGTCTGTCATGGCTGTAAGATACCAGAAGTCAGTTGCAGAACGTGTAGCCATGTGACCCCAGAGCAAGATGGCAGTTGGAGCTGTGCCAAGGGCAAGCCAGTCGAGACTTGTAGCGAGCACCTCTTTATTCCTCAGATCATGCCAAAAGATTTGGTGGTTCAGGACGCTAGTGATACGTTTGTCGAATATGAGGACCAAGACAGCGGAGAGATTGTTCGCAACGAGAATAACAGCCAAGCCATTTTTGATGAAAGGATGCGACATGGATAATAAAATAGAAGAAATTTTAGAAGTATTTATCGAGCTATGCCCAGATAAAATGACCAGTAAACAGATGTCGTTTGTGATTATTAACTTACTGATCCATAAAAATTTGGCTCACCACTGGCCTTCGATCCATTCAGATGTCGCTGAAGTTGTGATGATGTATGACAGTGCCAATCGTCAGGATGCCGTGAATGATGCTAATAAATTTCTAGAGGATATCGTAAATGGCTTTTGAGTTAAGAGACTATCAGCGAGAAGCTGTCGATGGACTGTACAATTACTGGGCAAGCAAGGCAGGTGATAATCCTCTGGTTGTGGCTCCCACTGGTTCAGGCAAGACAGCGATACTGGCACAGGTCATTAAGGATGCCATGAGCTATCCTGACACCAGAGTTCTGGTTGTGACGCACGTTAAGGAACTTCTGGAGCAAGGAGCCAGTGGATTGCTAAAGCTCTACCCAGAGGCTGATTTTGGCATCTACAGTGCAGGTCTGAAGCAGAAGGTATTGAACAAGCCAATCACCTTCGCTGGCATCCAGAGCGTCTGGGAGCGAGCATATGACATGGTTCCAGCTCCAGATCTTGTTCTGATCGATGAGGCACACCTACTGCCCAAGAACACTGAGACACGATACAATCGATTTATTGCCGATCTGAAGATATGCAATCCAGATGTGAAGGTGGTTGGATTGACAGCCACACCATATCGACTGGACACTGGGTACTTGCACAAAGGCAAGGGAGCGATCTTTGATGGGATAGCTCACGACATTCCAGTGTCGATGCTGATGGATCAGGGATATCTGTCACCAGTCATATCGAAAGGTGGAATTAAGCAAATCGATCTTTCTGGCGTTGGGAAGAGAGGTGGAGAGTTTATCGAGAGTGAATTAGCTACTGCTGCCTCAGATCCAGAACTGGTGGAATCGACAGTTAGGGAAATTGTGACACTGGCAGATAAGAGAAAAAGTTGGTTGGTATTTAGCTCTGGAGTAAATCACGCACACTTGTTGGCTGATGAATTTGAGAAATACTTTGTCGATGTAGGTGTCGTAACTGGATCAGATAGCAGTGCTGTTCGAGAAAAGACGATTGCAGATTTCAAGAGTGGTAAGTTGCAGTGCCTGATTAACGTCAATGTTCTGACCACTGGATTTGATCATCCTGGTGTCGATTGTGTCTGTCTGGTGAGAGCGACAGCGAGCTGTGGATTGTACATTCAATGTATTGGGAGAGGCACGAGAGTATCTGAAGGCAAGGAGAATTGTTTAATTCTGGACTACGGATCTAATGTCGAGCGTCATGGATTTATCGATCAGGTAAAACCAAAAGATAAAATGAGTGGCGGTGATGGTGAGGCTCCAGTCAAGCAGTGTGAGAAATGTCAGACGATAGTTCACGCAGCTGCCAAGATATGTCCTGAGTGTGGATTTGAGTTTCCTGCACCACTTCTTAATCATGGATCGAGCTCGTACAGCGGAGCCATGCTATCAAGCCAAGTTGTGGCTGAGTGGGTGGATGTCGATGACGTTCTGTATTCGAGGCACAAAAAAGAAGGCAAACCTGATTCGATCAAGGTGACGTATTATTGTGGAATGCTCAGTGTCAGTGAGTGGCTCTGTCCAGATCACGGTGGATATGCTGCCAGTAAGTACAGAGAGAGAAAGTCTCTACTCAATGCCTATGCCGACACAACGACTGAGGCTCTGAATGAGGCACACTTCTGGAGAAAACCAAGCAGAGTGATGGTCAAGCCATCCAGTCACAATCCAAAATATAAAGAGATTACGAAATTTGATTATACCCAAGTGGAGAAAAAGCATGAGGAAACGCAAGGCGGTTACGCTGATTTCAGCCTCGAAGATATCCCCTTCTGAGCACAGTGAGCAAGTTGGGTTTATCAATTGGTTTCGAGCTAAATATCCACAGGTTTTGATATTCGCAATTCCAAATGGAGAAAAGAGATCGATCAGCGTTGCCAAGCGTCTGAAGATGGAGGGCGTGGTTCGAGGTGTGCCAGATTTATATGTCCCAGCTTGGAATTTATGGATTGAAATGAAGAGAGTTTCTGGAGGGAGACTTTCGACTGATCAGAGGCAAATGATCAGTTATCTTGAAAATATAGGTCATTCGGTTATTGTTGGCAAAGGTGCGACTGACGCATCTAAAAAAGTTTCGGAATTTTATTGTAAAATTTAAGAGGAAAAATTATGGGCAAAAAAATAAAACAAAAGAGGAAACAATGGTCACCTAAAGAAATGCAACTCCTGATGAAATACAGAGCTGAAGGTCTAAACAGCGTTGAGATAGCTAAGTGTATGGGACGATCTCAGAAGGCTGTACAGCATAAGATCTCAGAGATGCGTACTCCAAAGCCTGTCCCAGAGACTGTGTTTCCTACTGAAGAAAATTCAAAGCCATTTAGATTTAAGTCTACGTCACTTTCCAAGAAATATATTATTGGAGCTGTAGTCGTTGCAGTAATCGTAACTGTTGTGATTGAGAGGCTCCTATAAATGCACGACAGCGACTTGACAGCGTTTCAGGCATCTCAGCTCCAGTATCTAAAAACTGAGGTTGATAAAAGGCAGAATGAGGCCAATAGGCGTGATTCGTTTTCGAGTGCAGACAATGCATTATTTCAGGCTCGAAAGGAGTTAAGTGAGTTTTTAAGTAGCCTTCGACTGGCAGGTAAAAAGATATAAGTCTTTAAAAACAAACGATAATAAAAAAGTTTTCTTTTTGCCCTTGCAATCTCTGCGAGGGTGACTATATTAATATTATAGTTAATGAGAAAGGAACTATGAAATGAAAGTCTTCGATTTTACAAACGGCAAAAAAGGCGATCTTCTTGGTAACATAAAATCTATTGGTTCTATGGGCGGTTGGTTTGTTGAAAAAAATGAAAAAGTTTTTCGAGTAGAGCTCGTTAATCCACGCAATGTTAAGCCTGTTGCTGGCGGTAAATCTGGCGTTGAGTGGAAATGGCAAAATTCAGCCTTTAACCTTATTGATGGCGAAGACAAGCCAATTAAACCAGAAGACTTTGGCGTTGAAGCAATCTGCTTTTGCACAGGAGAATTTTATGTTGCTTGGCACGTTGGTCATCCAGAAGTTGAAAGAGAGTGGCAGTGGAGCGTGATCGGAACCACCGAATGGAACCGCCAAGCCTGTAAAGATGGCATCTTAAAGTCCACTTATTCACATGATGTAGAAAAAAAGGTGGAGGCGTAAGCCTCCCCACCCACCCACTGAGAAAGGAATACAAAATGGCAAAATTAGCGGATCAAAGAGTTGTTAAGGAATTAACAGAAAAAGTAATCGCAGAGATGGAGGCTTGTAAGTCAGGCGGTAAATCTTGGAAGCCTAATTGGGTTGGATCACTTTCAGGTCTACCTTATAACTTCATCACCAATAATCCTTTGACTGGTGGCAATATGATGATTGCTCTGATGCTTGGCTCAGACAGTCGTTGGACTACTCCTAATGCACTCAAGAAGGCAAAGATTTCTTGGAGAAAAGGATCGAAGACAGTTTGGTTTTTGAAGCCAATCATTATCACTAAGGACAAAGAGACTGGCGAAGACCTCAAGAAGCCACTTGTCTTTTTCAAGCCTTACCCAATGATCAATGGTTCTGACATTATTGGACTAGCAGATCTTGATGAAACCAACACTGAGGTTGCTCACGAGGAGCGTCACAATAAAGTTCAGGCGTTTATCGATAACCTTGGAATTAACTTCAATGAATCTGGTGAGGGACGTTGCTACTACACTCCGTCAAAAGACAGCATTCATATGCCATACAAGAGCAACTTCAATTCTCTTGATGAATACTACTCAGTTCTACTGCACGAGATTGCACACTGGACTGGTCACAAGACACGTTTGGACAGAGCTGAGAAGACAAAAGATCTTTCTGACAATAACTACGCATTCGAGGAATTGGTTGCTGAGTTGTCATCTATGTTTCTGTCAGCTCACTTTGGGATTGATTTCGAGCCTACTGAACAGAACGCAACATATCTGAACTCATGGCTCAAGGCTCTGAAGGGTGACGATGCATATATCTGGAAAGCATCCAAGTATGCCTCAGAGGTGGTCAACTACCTGATCCAATCTCAAGAGGAAGTTAAGCAAGCTGCATAGCAAAAATGGGGAGGGTAACCTCCCCTAACACCCTTGAAAAATAACAATAATAAAAAACTTTTCTTTTTGCCCTTGCATTCTGAGTCAAAATGCTTATAATAGAGTTATAGTTATTTTAGAAAGGAACTATGAAATGGTACAATTCGTTATTAAAACACAATCTTTAGAAAACTATGGTGCTCATGCTGATGACGGTAAGTTCTCTTCTGGCAATGCTTATTGGAAATTCAAGGGAGGCACTGATTATATTGTGTCTGATTGTGAACGTCTTCAGGATGCCGTTGCATTTGTGATGGCTAAGTTTTCTGAGAACAATATTGGTTGGAAGGAATTTCCATCTGAGTTCTTAACAATGGATGAGTGGCAATCTCAACTCTCAGAACTCGATGATCAACATCGATTTTACATTGAGGAAAATGCCAAAAGAGTATCGCCTCACTAATCACTGGGGAGGGAAACCTCCCCCACCAACCACTGAGAAAGGAATATCAAATGAAACTATATACAAACAATCGTGGAGACTGGGCAGGGACTCAGGCTGACGCTCGCAAGCAGTTTGGCAAAGAACGGAGAACCATCGAGGTTCCAACCGACAAGCCAAACCTGATGGCTTTCCTCAATCAAAACAAAGTTGGGTCTTCTGTGGTTCAGAATACACCAGAGCCTGACGTACAAGCACAGCCAGAGATCTTATCTCGCCACGCTACCAGTTGGGTATCTTGGGCTCTTGATAAGCTACGTCATGGCGATAAGAGCGAGGCTGAAGCCATGCTCAGAAAAGGTCTTACTATTCAGTATGCATTAGTGAAGGGAGAGAACTCATGAGGAAATCTTCTTTGGTCAGCTCACGAGTTAAGCGTAATCTAAAAGGCAGTCGCTCCATTGCGACTGTCGATAAGAACCTCATCAAGAAGATGGTTCGCAAGTGTATCCGTCTACTCCATAAGAAAGAGTATGAGCTAGACTTGCCCAAAGACGCTACGGATAATGCATTGTATCGCCTGTCAATCGTGGACAAGAATGTGAATGGGGCAACCTATGCAAGTTGGAATATTATTCAAATCAACTTGTCTTACTGGCAACACTGCAAAGGCTATCCTCACTATGAGCGTGAGTATGCGTCTTACGATTCAGACCCCACCATTGGTGGAGTGACTGTAAACAGCCTTGAGGAAGCCTTGTGGGTAACTGTGGCACATGAAGTGTCCCACCATATCCAATTCCGTTACTGTCCAAGAATAAAAAGATTTAAACACACTTATAGCAAACCTCATGGAGACTGCTTCAAGGCAATATATCGGTATCTAAGAAGAGACTTGGTTAATCCAATTTTGAAGGGAGAGGCATAATGGAAAAAGGTCAGGATAACTTACGCATTGCCCTCAGAGACAATCTTAATATGAACTTCTACAAGGTGAATGGGAATGGAGGCATTCCCAACCTTCACTATATTGGAGAGGGAAACTTTCCTTCTGGGTGGATGGAAATCATTCACCTTGATGACTGGGGCAAGAGAGTTAGCTCTGGGCTCCGTCTAGAGCAAGCTCAGTGGATGCATGACTATATCGAGCGTGGTGGTAGTGCTTGGATTGTTATACGCATACAAAAGGCTCTGTGCCTCTTCTGGGGTGGATCTGTCTTTGACATACGAGACAGACCAAACCCCAAGAAGTTTATGGATCTCGCCACATGGAAAAAGAATGGTAACCTATCGAAGCACGACTGGAAGGAGGTAGAGGATATAATCCTCAATGCAAATTCCTAGTTACTTTCTTTCTCGTAAGAGACAGATGCCTTGTTTGCCTTCGCTGACATCATATTGAACCCCATGAAGCTCGCAACAACGGCAGACGCACTTAGCACGTATACGGAAGCTACCTCAGTAATGAGCGTAGCTGCCTTATCAAAACCCATCACTGAGGCAAGTAAGATAATAAACGGATAGACCAACATACCAATGCAGCACCAGACAACTAGCATTCGCTCTGTATTTCTTTTTAAATCTTGGTCAGCTATCTCCAGTCGTTTATCTTCTAATTTTAATTTGTCCCACTCATCTGCACAAATAGATCCATTTGAATCGAGGTCAGCCTTTTTGAACTCTTTTGTCATTTTTTTCTTTCCTTATTCTTTTAGCAAAGCCTTCCGCTATTCTTCTATCATAGGTTTGAATTACTAACTTATCTTTTTCATCATACAGTACCCAATATTTTTTTCTTTGAACTAAATACAATTACCACTTACCTTCACCCTTTCCAATATAGTAAATCACAGCAACCATTATTCCTAAAGCTACTGCAATTATTAAAACTGCTAGTGTTATATCTATTATTTTTTGTTTAAGTTCTTCCTTGGCATAAACTGCTTCTCTCTGAGCCTTGCGTTGCTCTGCCTCAATTTTTACAATTTCATCCCAAGCAGATGGTCCATAATTCCAACTAATAAAAGCTCGAAGCTCTTCACGCATTTCTTTTAGCTTTTGTTTTTTGGTCCATATGTCCAACGCTGAAGCCTCAGTGTCGCTAAACATTTTGTACATGGGAGGTTTTTTAGATTTTTGTTCTAGAAAGTCTATATCAGCCACAGCTTTAGACCATTGCGATAAAGTAGAACCCATTGAGGTTATATCTTTTCCGACAGATATACCTTTCTTCAGGATTCCGAATGCTGCACTAGCTGCAGAAAACGCTGTAATAGGATCAATCATTTGCTTACATCCACTTTTAAACAAGCCACTGCTATTCCATTATGAGTTATCATAACTTTAGCTCTGTCTTTTACTTGTTCACATATAGCTTGGCTTTCGTAAGAACCTAGCTGAAAATAATCAACTGGCTTACCAGATATAAGTTGGAGCCAAACTAGAATCCACAAATCATTTTAACTTCATCGAGGCTGCGTTGCCATGATTTTTTCTCGTGTAGATGCATCAATAGAGTCTAGTATGCCTAAGACTGCTGGAGATGTCTCTAGATCGTCCTCCTCAACTACTGGCTCTCTTGCCACTGTCTGACCAACTCTTGATGCGTCAGCAGGAATAAGAACATCAACGTCAACTCTTTTATTTGTAAATGGCACTCGACCACCGACACTTAATAGAGGTTTGTTGGATCTTATCGTATATTGGCTGATTGCATTTAAAGCATCATTCATACTGGCACTTCTGCTCATTTGAGATGCAGCACCTTCAGCACCAGTAACTGCTGCGACAACAGGAACTTTAGCGACACTGCTTAGAATACCTGCCATACGTCCTGCACTTAGAAGTGAGTAGCTTGTACCTGATGCATTTAACATCAGACTTGGGTCAGCCCACATAGTTGGAATAACATTCTTTCGGAAGTCTGCTATTCTTGCAATTTCATCTGGGGTGAACAATTCATCAATAAGATTTTTGTTTTTTAGGAATACATCTTTATAGTTATTGACGATATTAGCTCTGGTTACACCAGATCTCCCAGCACCAGAAAATGCCTTTTCAATCACTCCATCTTTTATTAAATTAATAACTTCATCATACTTTTCTGGAGGTAGATTAGCTTTGTAATTTTTTAGAATTTTTGTCATTTCTTTTGAAGGATTAAACTTACTATGTCCAAATAGAGCATTAACAAAAGACTTAGGATCGTAATCTGGATTTGTTATCATTTTAAGAATGTTATTAGCTGCGTTGTCATCTTTTTTTGCAGCTTTACCAGTCAAGCCAATATATTTTCTGTAAGCCTCTTTGGATGCAAAGAGAGTATCGATCAGTTCTTTGTTACCAGTTATAAAGCCTTGCTCAATCCCATTAAATACTGAGTCATCAATTACTGACTTTATTTGACCAAATGCTTTTTTTTCAGTTTCTGTGCCAGCATCTCTCATCAACCTGTTTATGGTTTTTTGATAGCCAGCAATAAGTTTAAATGGAGAACCTTTAAATCTAGGATTTGCACTCATTTTTTGAAGTTTTTGGAGATATTTAATTTCTCTTGCTAACTGTGGAAAGTCTGCAAGCTCTCGTGCTGACAACTGAAGATCTGCAACTGTTTGAAGTGCTCTCGTTGTTGTCTCATTCATGCCTTGTGGAGTTACAACTGGTTGATCTACAGCCTCTCTGACTTTTTTGTATCCAGAGGTAGCTGTGCCTTTTAGCTTATCTGCTTCTCCTGTGACAATGTTTTGCACACCTGTCGCTGATTCATAAGGCACTAAGTCAGAGTCGAGAGATCCAACTCTACCAGATCCAAGTTGATCTCGAAGCATGGTAGCCTCTTGACGAATTTGATCAAGTTGATTTGCATCAAACTCACGAATAGTAGGTCCACCACCACCTTCAAGTTTAGATCCCCTAAGAATGTCTTCCTTAGTTATTTGCTCAGATGCCTGAGATTGCTTTATGGCACTTGCATTTGGATCATAAGCTGGAGATGTTCGTTGTCCTTGGGTGAGTGGAAACCTAGACTTATTTATGATTTCAGGAGTAATTCTAGGAAACAAATTCTTAACAGCAGGTGGAGTTACTGCCTTTGCACCTCCAACAACTGCTCTCTTTGTTATTTTAGCTGCTGGCGGTAATACAACATCAGCTCCGACACCAATAGCTGTCGATAGTGCAATGTCATCCCTAATGCTTGTGGGAGTAACTTCACCAGATTCTTTTTTAGCCTCTGTAACCTCTGGAGCCAATTGTCCTTCTAAAGCCTTGCTTCCAGCTTCTGTTGCTGAATAACCACCAAGACCTCTACGGAGGACACTCATAATTGTCTTACCTGCATTAGCAAATTTTGTTGCAGGAAAGAATTTAATAATTTCACCAAGAGCTGTGCCTAGATCTTGGCCAGAGGCTCCTGGTTTGTTTACATAATATGGTTTATCAGCCCACATAATCATTGGTAAACCAAACTTATCTACAAAGGCTCCACCCCATCGTGGATCATCTTTAAAAGATTTTTCCATAATTTCTGTTTTAGCAAAGTCATCTCTTGCTGCCATAATTTTTAAGTTTGGGACAAGACCCTCCCAGAAGTCTGGAGCTTGGTCTACCATTTGACTTGCTTCTAATACATCTGGAAACTCGATGTCCTGACCTTCACCAGTTATGGCATCACTAATTGCTTTAGGTGCAGCAGCTATTCTTTCTAGAAATGAGCGTTCTGCATTTTCTAGTTCTAAACCTTCTTCTGTCTTTGTTGTCGATGTACTTACTGTTGCAGCTCCATCTGGTAATTGAAAACCCATTATGAACCCCATCCTTTAATTACATATGAATCATTAACCTCAAACAAATCATTATTTATAATTACTGTTCCATCTTCCAAACTGTCATACCAACTTTGAAAGTCTGCTTGAGCATTTGGTCCTTCTCTATCCCCATCATATTTTGCAAATATTCCTGAATCTTGACGTTTTAATTCGTTATTTACAGCAGTTAAATCTGAATAATCATTAGAGGTTAAAAGCTCTCTTTCTCTTCTATTAAGCTCAATTGCGTTTTCAGCCATCTTTTTAAAGGCATACAGAGATATGTAGTTTGCCTCTGGAGTGTTGCCGATAAACAGTGCAGCTTTTTGATAAGCTCTAAATTCCATATCTGAAGTTGAACCAGAACCAACAGGACGCATTTTTGGAGCCATAAAATTTGATGTCGATTGGAGAGTTAGCAAGTTTGTTATTTCTGGGTCATTTATTCCAAACATTTGATTAAAAACTTGTTTGTAAGGCAACATTTTTTCAGCAAGCAGTCCTGTAGTAACTTCCCCAGTTTTTAATAAGGCTAAAGCCTCATTCACTCTTGGTATAACTTCTATGGCTTGGACGTTGTATGTATCGGCTGACTTAGCAAGCAGAGGTAGACGTTTTTCAGTATACGTTGTGAAATACGGACGCACTGGTGAATCAGTTGGAGATAATTGAAAATTGACTAATTTTTCTCCTTGGTAAATTGGAAACAATTCTAAGAAAACACCATTTCTAATAACTGATTTGCCAATTTGATCGTCATTTACTGCCGTTAAATCTTCAACAATTCTATTAAAATTAGCATTATCTTCAGGAAGACCTTGGTCTATAACAAATTTCTTTGCATCTTCAGCAGACATATACTCAGCCAATGTACCTTGACCAAGAGATTTAGTTGTAATTTTTGTTGCTGCTGATTTTTTAGGAACTAAAAGACCTGCGTTATTTACAGCTTCGACTTCAGACGCTGTTAACAAGGCATTTCCATTAGTATCTACATTAACTTTTCTATCAAGAAGAGTTTCTACTGCTAAAATATTTTCTGATAATGGCTGTGTTTCAACATCTAAAATTCCAAAAGTGGAAAGTTTATTGTCACTCTCACCTGCAATATAAGTAGCTTTATCAACTGCTGCATCATATTCATCTTGAGTTATTATTCCTGCTTTTAAGTCTTCAGCTAACTTTCCTAAAGGTGATGAAGCTCCAGAACTGCCACCTGCAATATTAGTGGCTTTAGCAAATGCTGCATCAAACTGTTCTTGAGTTATTCTACCTGCTTTAAGGTCTGCGTTTAATTTAGCAATAGCAGACATAGATGATGCACTTGATGGTGGTTTCAGAGCTTGAGCTAGTGTTACAGCCGTTTTAGGCGTAGAGGCTTTTATCTTATCATTGAACTCATTTACTTCTTCTAGGTACGCTACTGGGCTTGCAAATGCCTGTGCAGCAGAACCAAAGACTGTAGCTCCTGGTTGGGACGCTGCAGCAGTCATTCCTGTGAAGTATTTCATGGCTGCGACATAGGGATCAAACTCTTTAAGTTCAGGAGTAAGTTGTTCAGCTAAAGCAAGAGCCTGTTTAGCACGAGTTTCATCTCCTGCCAAAGCTGTAAGAGCACCAATAAATTTGCTTGTATCGTTTCCTGCAGCCCCAAATCTTTCTTCTGCCATACCTAGCCCCCACTTCTATTTCTAGATGCCAAATACCCAGCACCCAGAGTACCACCTGCACCAATAACCTGTCCAAATATACTTGGACCTTGAGCAGTTGATGACCCCATATTATATCCGAAAGTCTTTTGCTGATATGGAACACCTTGTAATGCACCTAATGCAAAATTTAATCTCTCAAATGCTTTGTTTTCTTGTGATAATTCTTCTTCTCTTGCCAGATCGAGTGCAGCTTGATCGAGCCTTCTTCGAGCCTCGCCACTAGAAATTAAACCTTGGGCTGCTGCTTGCTGTAGGCTCTGGGTTAGTGGTGCAAGATTTTGGAAGGCTGACATTTGCTGAATGCGTGAAGCCTCATCAGCCTCAAACCCTGATCTTAATGTATCTTCAGCAGCAAACCTAGAAGACCTGTCAGCATCGTACTGACCTCTTCGCATACTCTCTGTGTCAAATCGAGAGGCTCTATCAGATTCATATTGACCACGCATAAGATCTTCTGCGTTAAATCTAGCAGTTCGATCTGTGTCAAATCTATTTGCTGCAAATCCTAGACCTTCAGCTGCAGCTCTCGCTCGTAAGTCAGCTGCACCCATAGCACCTTCTGCCCCAAGCATAGCCTCTGAAATACCCAAACGAGATCCACCAAAAGCACCTGATCGAGCAGCGTTAGAGCGAGCTGCTACTTGGTTTCTTAGAGTTTGCCTCTCTAGTTCTCTAACAGATGCGTCTTGTGCTCCCTGATAAATATCTAAGAAAGGCTGTGCTTGCTCTAAGCTAAAATCACCACCAAGCAACTCATCTCTTGTTGCACCCTGATAACTACCTTGCAATTCCTCATTGGTCATTCCAGAATATGGGTCACCTAAAAGTTCAGAGCGTGTGGCTGAATCGAAACCTTGACCTAAAGTATCTGCAACTCCAGATGCCTTATCTAAGAATGGCTGAAAAGAGCCAGCACCATCTCTTATAATTTGTGCAGCGAGTTGTTCATCTTCTGTCAGTAAGTTGCCTTCAGGACCATAACTTGCCAACTTATCAATAGTTGAGGCTTGTTGAGGAGAACTTGCTAAACCAACAGCTTGATCAAAGAGAGCCCTACCACCTGCACTTACCCATGCAGGGAGGTCAGTTGTTGAGAATGTTTCACCATATTCAGGAAGCTCAATTGTTGATTGATTACAAAAAGTACCACCCATTTAATTCACCTCCGTATATAAAGATCCAGCCTTTACAAAACCAAGTCTATCAAAGAACTTATCTTTTCTTTCAATATCTCCAGAATAATAATGTCCTAACTTGACTTTCATCTTAATCTCTTTTCCAATTTTAATAAAGCACTTTACCAATTTAACCGCTGCACGAGAATTTCGCTTGTCTGGAGAGACATAAAACCAAATGTCACTGAGGTGCTTTTGCTCTGACCACCAGTCAGAATTTGTCATACCACCAAGTGACCCAATAATCTTTCCTTCAACTTCCGCAACAATAACTATGCCTTTTTCCATTGCTGATTTTATCACATCTAATACCTTTCTCTCGCTCAGTGGCGAGGCAGGTACTTCGATCCGATTATACATATCAATCAGCATTTTATGTATTTCTGAGACATCTTCTGGCACAGCTCTCCGTATTATCATTACATACCACCAAGGGCTCCCATTTGATCTTCAGGTGCAGCCTGTTGAGGTGCTTGAGCCATTTGAGATATGATTTCTTGCAATTCAGGAAGCAACTTGACCAAAACTCTAGCAACGTCTGGAGTTATAGCCTTATCAAGCATTCTAAGCTCTTCTCGTTCCATGTTAGCTATGCGAGCGACAAGAACTGCACCAATCTCCTCAGAGGGTTGCATAAGCCTTGCTCGTGCCTCTTGTGGCATTTGCCTTACCATGTTTGCACCATCCATCTCTGGCATTGGTGGTCTTTCACCCATTTCATCCATATTCATTTCTTCAGCCATAATTATATCTCCTTCTGTTTATAAAGAACTGACCAGTCTGTTACTTTGCAGAAAGAACCTACAACCCAACAAGTTGGCTCTAGAATTTTCCTGTACACTTTGCCCAGATAGTCAGGTTTATCTCTTTCACCGTATATATAAGCAATTTCATTAGCTCGATGTCCTGCAACGTGCTTCCAGAACTTGACAAACTTACCCTTACGCATTTGCTTCACCATCCACACAGCCCAGACATGATATCCATTGACATGGGTTGGAGTTAAATAATCTCTGGTAAAGCGATAGTCTAGAATTACTTCTTTTCTTGTGAGCAATCCCTGACGCATAAGTTCATTACAGATTACTCTGCCACCAATAATACTACCTAAAGCACCACCGATAAATCCACCAACTGGTCCACCTATTGCCGTTCCAAGCATTTTACCAATAGCACCAGCCCCTGCTGACTTAGCAGCTTTTACTGGATCTTGACCCAGAGCAAGTTGGACAGCAAAGTTACCGATAGCTCCACCTGCTGCACTTTTAAAGTTTTGCATTCCAAGGTCTTTACTTAAATTCAAATTATCAAGAAAACTTCCACCACCTAAAAAACCACCATCAGCTACACTTGCACCAGTAACACCACCAAGTTTATCTACATCAATTCCCTCTGGAATATTAGCTGTCTCTATTAATCCATCTTTCATTCCTGCAGCTTTTAAGGCATCAAAACTATCAACGGTAGATGGTGTGCTTTTAAGAGCTCCAAAGCTAGTAGTATTAAGAGGAACGTCCATTGCACCTTTAGTAAATGGAAGACCTTCATAAATTGCTTTTCCAGAAAATTCACCACTAGTAGCAATGCTTGCTCCAATACCTTCGCCAAGTTGTGCAGCTATAGGAGTGACTTCTGCCATTATTATGTCCATAGGATCTTCCAACCCAGAACTAGCACCACCTGCTGCCTCGTAGTCAGCCTTTGCTTGTGCTAACAATGCTCGATCTTCAGCACTTGTGTCAGTATAAGTTCTCTCTCCAGTCTTAATCGTTTCTAGCCACTGGTAAGATGGCATAACTGTTGTAACACCATCAAGAGTTGTCGTTCTTCCATAAATGTCTTGGAGTTTTCTACCACCTAAGTCTGGGGTATTTCTACGGAGACTATATAGATCATACTTAAATGTCTGCGGATCATCAGTTCCATCATCAACTGGATCTGCACCTATTTGGGGATGTCCTGCTATGTGTGCCATTGTTGTCTCCTTTAACTTACTTCTAACAAACTAGCCACAACGTGGAGCCTGTTTGCAGTAGCTGCTGTTACTTTTAAAATCTCGTTTTCTTGCACCACCAGAGGTGCTGTTAATAATTCAATAGTGGTATTTGCAGCCACTGCCTTAACTTTAAATAAACTAAATGTAGCTGGACTAGATTCAGCATCCGTAATCGTTACAGTTATTGTGTCTGCATTTCCACTATCTTCTGAAACTAAAATAGATTTAACCAATCCAGAAGTTGCGTTGGGACAAGTATAGAGCACAGTGGCATCTGTGGTTGTTAGGTCTACTTTTTTATTTTTATAATTATTTGCCATTTATGCCATAAACCACGCTGTAGCTTCTGCCTGTTCAACAACATTATTCAACGCAGAGTCAGCTGCGAAGTAAGTCATTTGCTTGTCAAGCTCAAGCGTATTGGTCAAGCGAGCCATATAGCCTTGCTCGTATTCTTTAGGTGGGCTTGGTAGCCTTAAATGACCTCCTACGCCACTCATCTCAATCCATCCTCTCGTGCATTAACTCTAAAAGTTCCCAAGCTCCATTCATCCAGAGTGCCAGAACTCTGCAATTTTACACTCATTTGCCGACCTTTAGCTCTCGTACTAACTTTGGCTGTCGAACTGGTTATGGTAAATGGACCTTTTACAACCTCAGTTGCGTTTGGATATTTGCGTGTATTTATAAACATAGACAGAGATGTATCTGATGTCATTGTTACGTCAGGTATAACTTTATCAACTAAATACAAATTCTCACCAGTGTTTGGTATTTCGCTTGGTGAGCTTTCTATAAAAGATGTCATCGCAGATCCATTGTCACTTGTGCCTGTCTCGTGATTGTAAAGATATCCATCAGGATCAAAGGCAAATGGAACTGTCCTAGCACCAAACGAATCTTGCCAAGTTGATCGATCCATTGTTCCGATTGACCAAGCTGCTTCAGCATAATTGTATGTAACATAGCTATCGTTTTCAGGATTAGTGGCTGCAGAGTTAGCATCTGACACATACCACCAAGTCACTTCCTTAAAGGCTTTATTGTGTCCCACTACGACCTTGTCGATGTATCGTTTTTGCATACGATCAAAGACGTAATACTGAACAGGAGAGGGAAGTTCTTTTACAATACCATCATAGGCAAAGAAGTTTCTCTTACCCATCCAGAAGACATTACCATCAATAGCTATCATTGTATTAAGCCCTGCTGCCCCACAATCAGTGGCTAGGAGCCTGAATGAAAACGTAAATGGTGGACCGATAAAGGTCATGCCATAAACAGCTGCGTCCGTAGAGATAAGTGTTTCTTCTCTTGCATTGACCATAGCTACAATTTTAGTGCCAACTTCTAGTCTTTGGTCACCTGCTGTGTTTGTTGAGGTAGGTCCAAAGTCAGTAAAGTCTTCCTGATCAGACCAACGAATAAGCATCTGATCAACATCTCCACCTCCAGCATATTCTTGAGTTCCACCAGCAATAAAATGTCTGTCAGGAAATGAGATAGTTGTCACAAGGGTGCTACTAGGGACACTTAATGCCCCAGAGAGAGATGAAACCAAGACAGCTCTATTGTTAACAGTTCCAGATGTATCCCAGTAATAGCAAGCACCACCTCTGACAGTTGCTATTAAATCTTCACCCCAGAGATTTAAGTTCCAAGACGAGTTTGTCAGATTAATGTCTGACTCTGCTTCTGATCTAGGCGTTCCCCAAGTGCCACTACTCCAACCACCAACGCCCCAACCTAATGCTGGATCTGAGCTTTGTGTTCCTAGCCCAGCATCTATGCCTATAAGATAAGCAAGGCCAACTGCATTTCCACCACCTGCGGAAACTGTTGATGTTGCTGCAGTTGGCGAGGTTACTGTGTATGTGTTCGTTGTTATGGCTGTTATTTGGTAGCCAGCTTTCCTATTAAGGTTTTCGGCAGTTATTCCACCTGTCGCTGCAGCTCCTGTTATTGCAACGAAGTCTCCGACTTTTGCCCCATGAGAAGCATCTGTTATTGTAATAGTTGTGCTTCCGTCTGTTGTGGCAATAGGAGCAATTAATATCTGAGTAACAACAGCTCCACTGTCGTGAGTTGCAGCAGAGGTGCTGTTCGTGCCTCTTGTACAGCCAGTAAGTTGGTTCGAGCTTTTGCCTGTGTAAGTTATAATCTCAGAGTCTATTTTTATTGTTCCAGCAGTTTTAAAGCCTGTTCCGCTTACAAGATCAATTTCAGTCTCACTGGTGTCTAAAGCCTCAGCAGTTGTCGTTGCATCATTAGATTTATCACGCAAAGGTGTAATATCGTAAAGTGCCTGATCTTGTATGATGTAAAGGTGATTATGTGTGCCGACAGCTATTCTATCTTCGCCATCAGCTATAGCTCGCCAATTAACCATCTTACGAGCAATGCCAGTTATAGTTGTCTCTGTGCTTGTTACTGTGCCAGAAGCATCAACTAAATTTATTTGATCTTTTTCCCAACCACCAATTTTAGTCGGATAGCCATTACGAAACCTTACAAGATCTCCATCAATCCAGAATGGCCCATTCTTATTAGCAGAATACTCTGTGATATCTTTAACAATACCTGCTTTGAATTGTAAAAGTTGTAATGTCATTTAACCTTTGACCCATTCATATATTTTTTTTGTCTCTTTAATTCGATGATCTAAACCTGTGTAACCGCCATTTATTTTTTTCGTCAGCTTTCTGATTACACTATCACTAACACCTTCATCACAAATTTTCCACAAATTGTTTTTTTTAAAGAACCAAATGGCTGTGTCCATTGCGTATTCTTTTTCCAAGAGCGTTGGGTCATCCATTACTTCAGGCAATCGCATATCTGAGGCAAATGACCTGACGTTGTTAAATCCAGTTAATTGTAAAAATCCACGGCCTATCCATTTGTGGCCTTCGCCCTCTTTATTACCCATACGTCCAGAGTAAACTTTATCAGCTAATGCCTTTGGATTTTTGGCATACGGCTCTGCACTTTCTTTCGTTGGAAAGCGACTAGGCCAGACACGCATCATAGCTTCGACAGAATAATTTAAGTTTTCTTTTGTTAGTTTAAACGAGCCACTCTCATGCACAACTTGACCTAAAAGGTGGGCTCCACGCTCTGGAGAAAGTTCATAGTGCTTAACAATAGCACGAGCTGTATTAGGACCAAACGATCCATCTGGAGAACACCCACATTTTGATTGAAGTGATTTTAGTGCGTCACTCATTTATTTAACCTTTAAAGAAAGCGTCTACTTCAGCTAATAGATCTGCTTTGGATTTGCGTCTATCGAGCTCTATATCGTATTCTCTCATTAGAGCTTCTAACTCTATTTTCTTCATTGCTTTGTAATCTGGCACGATTGTAGTTTCTTCTGTCACTGTAACAGTAACAACTTCTTCAACCACAGGCTCGACAACAACAGCCTCAACTTCAGTGCCATTAATTCTTGCAAGAGCTTGTGCCTCTGTCATTGAAGGCGTTGGCAAAGACATACCACCTTTTACATATCGAAGATTATAAAGTTTATCTCCATTTTCATTTTCTCCAACGTGAAACATTTCTATATCACTCATTTTGTTAATCCTTTCGTTTTTTCATATGAACGTAAACCACCAATTCCTAAAAGTCCTCCCAAAGTCGTGAGGAGTGTAGACATATCAAACTCTGGCAATTCAGGAATATCTGAACCAAAAACAGTTAAAATAAAAACAATCAGAGGTTGGAGTACAAAGTGATATGCAAACGCCACTCCACATACCCATCCAACAAATGGCCTCCAACCGCCCTTAAAAAGTGATCCAGAAGCTGCTTCTGCTTTATTGATTTCCAACTGACTTAATAGAGCTTGTTGGGCATGGGTATCGCTCATGGTTGCTATTTCATGAGCTAACTTTGCTTTTTGATCTTTATCTTCAATAACTTTATCAAGAATACCAGTCACTGGACCTATCAGAGAACTAATTAAACTCATTGTTTTACCCTCTTAGATCTTAACTCCTCAAGATCTTTTTTCTTGGTTCCTCCGTCATACTCCCAAGCATAACCTCTATAAACCATTTCTTCATTTATGTTGGTTTTGCCACAAGTAACCCAACCAAGCATACGTCCATATTTACCATCTTTTTCTGTTTTGACTTTTAAACCAGAACCAAAACCATCTTTTAGCCTTCGCTCAAGAAAAGTTTTAGCCTCCAAGCCAAACTTCTTTTCTTCCAGATCTCTAGTTCTACTTTCTGGTGTATCAATACCAGCAAGCCTAACTCGTTCTTTTTTTGTGAGATCAAAGCCAAGGTCAATAATGATATCTATGGTATCGCCATCTACGACCTTAACAACTTCTTTGATGGCGTATTCATACATTTACATTCTCCAGAGCATACTCGCCAGCAAAACGATTATCGTGCCAGCACCACCAATTAGAATAGCCTCTATCCTTTTTATTCTAAGGATTGTTTCTTTCCAGCGTTCTTCTAATTGAACTTCTACAACGGTCAACCTACGACTCAGCTCCTCTAGCTTCATGATGCTTTTTCAGTGTCCTTTTCGATAGTTTCTTCAGCAACCTGTTTAAAAGATTCTAAAAGTTCTTTTTGGAAGCTATCTGCTGCTCGTTGAACTTGATCTAAGTCAGCTCGCAATTTACTAGCTTTAACAGACAAGTCTTTTAGCTGTGCAATAAGATACTTTTGTTGGTTATTAAGATCAGCTTCAGCGTAGCCTTTGCCATCGATATTTAATACATTTTCATCAGTCATTACCAAGGTACTCCAGATGAGTTGGCAGCAGCACGATCTATCTGACCTTGCACTTTTGCTGTACGTTCATCTTCAATACGCTTCTTAGCTTCAGCGGCAGTTTCATCACCTGTTTTAAGGCTGTCATATACCCACCCAAGAACGTCACTTTCTTTTAGGTCTGCGTATGCAATGTAATCTGATGCAGAAGGATCAGCAGTGCATTTTAGCTTGCCACCTTCTTGTGCTGAGTGTGTACCGTCAGTTGCGGTTAGTGACCAGTAGACAAGGGATACACCCCCATCTGAGTCCTTATGCGTCATGTCGTTGACGCTCCACGTTGTAGTTATTGCCATTGTTTATCCTTCTAGTGCTGCTACTTTAGTTTCTAATTCTTCAATCTTTTTCATTGCTTCTTGAAGGGCTTTGGTAAGAAGGGGTGTAAGCCTACCATAGTCAACAGACCACGGAGAACGTGTTTCATCATCACCCCCAACTAAAACAGGGTTAGACCATTTTTCGTTTAATTCTTGTGCGATAAAACCTGTTTCAACTTTGTCAGACTTCTTCCATTTATAATCTCTAACTTGTAAAGATTTAACTACATCCCATTTAGATTCAGTGTCTACAATGTTTTCCTTTAACCGTTCATCAGATGACGTATTAAAAGCTACACTGCCTCCACCTTCTCCAGAAATTGAGCCTTGCGCTCCTCCTTGATCATTAAATCTAGCATAGATTGCGGTTGCAAAAGCACTATCGTCTGTAAAAGCAAGATGTAAAATTTCAGAGTCAGCTTCCACATTTGAGTCACTGTCAGAAATCATCATTACGGGAGTGGTGTTACCTGCGGAATCGCCACGAACACTGAGACTTTGTGCTGTAACTCCATTTTGCGCTCCACCATTGCTTTTAATAGCAACTAAATCAGCACTTGCATCCACAAATAAAGCATGACTATTGTTATCACCCTCAACACGAAAGTCTAGGTCAGCAGAACCTTCGTTAAATACAGCTCCAGTTGAGTTCATTCTTAAATTTTCAATAAAGGATATGACTGCATCAGCACTTCCATTTGCAGCATGAGAAAAAGTATGACTTCCTGCGTTTTGGGTGTATTTTCCTGCTGGATTGTTTGAAGCATATCTAAAATTAGTATTATCGTGATACACATTCCACATCATATGAAAATTATCACCGCCAGAAATTTCTTGCCAACCAAGCCACCCTGCATCAGCATCAGCAATACCAAAGTTGATACCTACAGAGTTTGAACCCCATGATTGGTCTGGTGTCATGCCCACACCAATTTGATCAACTCCACCATCAATCACGAACATATTTGCTCTTCCATTACTCTCAACACGGAAGTCTATGTCTGAACTGTTTTCATTAAAAACAGTTTCCGTAGGAGGCATATATAGTCTATTTACATTTGCACCTGCTATTCTTGTGTTTATAGCAAAAGCACCATCTTCTGTACCATCACTTGCATCAAGAATAGACGCATTAATTCTGGCATATTCAACAGCCTCATCAGCGTCATTTTCTCCGTAAAATTCTATTATGCCTAGTTGGTCGTTATCCGCAGGAGAGCTACTGTCTCTCTGTAAAATAAGTCTTGGACCATCACTTGCTCCTGCTTCTGTAGAAACAAGGCTCATTAAATGTCTGTCTGTAGAGTGAAACTGACTTGATGTAGCTCCACTTACATTAAATACTCCACCTAAGTCAGTAGATGTTCCAATGTTTACATGGTCATTACCCCCATCAACAAATAGCATATTAGCGTTGCCGTTAGACTCAACACGAAAGTCTAAATCTCTACTTTCTTCATTTAAAACAACTTCTGTAGGTGTAATATTAATACGATTGTATGTGCTACCACCTGTCATTGTGTTAATAAATAAGGTGGCGTCTTCTGACCCATCACTGACATCTATTGTCCTCGTAAGAAAATCAACAGCGGTAAAATCTTGGCTGTTATCGTTTCTTGAGATAAACTTAATTCTTCCAGTGTAATCATCATCAGCAGGACTTGCAGAATTACGGTATAAATCTAACTGTGGACCACTGTTTGCATCTGCATCTGTAGAAACAAGCTCTAATTGTTTTCCATTACCACCGTGGGTTATGGTGACAACTTGGTTTGTCGTAGTAATAGTGTCATCAGCAGCATCAAGAACAAAAGCACTAGGTTGAGCATCTGTTTCAATACGGAAGTCTAGGTCTATACCTTCTTCATTAAACACCGTTGCTGCTGAATCAAATGATATTCTTTCCCTTGCTGTTCCTGCAACCATAGTATCAATCACAAGATACCCATCTTCTGTGCCGTCTGAAGCATCTAATATGTAAGATTGTAGTCCTGCATAAACAACATCTTGAGAATTATCATTGCGACCTTTAAAGGTTAAAAATCCTAAAACATCATTGTCTGCTGGAGAACCAGAGTTACGATATAGTTCTAATTGAGGTCCAACACTTGCATCTGCATCTGTAGAGATAAGAGTAAGCTGTACAGTGTTATCAGCAGTTGTTATTGTAGACGCACCCTCAGATGTAAAAGAACCAACATTCAACGAAGCAAAAGCGTCAGTAACAGCAGCTCCTGATCCTGCACCATCTAAATAAACAGCTTTAACATCTCCTGCAGGGATCGTTACATTAGCACCAGAACCTTGGCTTATAATAATATCTTGAGAACCAGAGGTTGCATTCTCAATATAATAAAATTTGTTAACAGTATTTGGTCCAATAGTTATTGTACAAGCTGAGTCGAGTGTGCCTGTGTATTTAACATACATCGCTCTAACAGGGTCTGTAGAGCCATCTTCAATCGTTGAGGCGTGTGTATCAGCGTTTGTGGTTATGGCTTCTGTGCCGTATCCTAGAGCCTCTCCGATAAGTTCTAAGTTCGTGTTAGTGACAGTACCCCATGTTCCTGAGTTGTCACCAGTTCCCATCTCACTGAGCCTGAGGTCATTTACATAGGTTATTGCCATATCAGTCGATCCTTACGATTGCATTGCTCGCTGTATTTGCAGGAAAGACAATCTTAAAAGTTCCTCCTGCAACTGTGAAGTCACCACCAAAATCTAAAACTGCAATTGCACCTCTAGCGTTTGATGAAGCATCACCCAGCGTTTTATTGTAAATTAGAGCACCTCGTGCCGTAAATGTTGCTGATGTCCACTCTGGGTCAGCTGCATCAAAAACTCCGCTTGTACTGTTTTCTTCCACAGTTTTACTTGCGAGAGCAACCCCAGCAGTAGTGTATCCGTTTCCGTTAGCAACTTCACCAGATGTTACATATCCATCTGTTGCTGCACCTAGACTTGCTGAACTTGTGTACAGTGCAATATAGATGTCATCTGAGTCTAGGTGGTGATCACCTAACAAAACATCCTTTTTAAACAATGTACACATTGCCTGTGATATAGCCATTTATAAACCTCCGTTATATTCTGCTGCGTAATCTCTTTGCATCTCTTGGACAAACAATTGTGCAGCTTCATCAAATTGTGCTTTATATAGTTTTAGCGTTTCTCCAGCTTTAAGGAAAGCAGAAGTTTCATAAAGTGCTGCTGCCAATAAAACGGCAGGAGCATTTGTATCTATCCAAGTGTTTGCGTTACTTGAACTAAGCCCAGTCTCAGGGGCAATGAAGTCAACTTGATATGCAAGAGTTGCACTTGGCGTAGGAGCAACCGTAATAACTGTTCCTGAAGTTCCTGCATTTTTAGTTGAATACATTACTGGCGTTCCACTTGTTGAAGAATTAGGCCAATAATCTCTTAAATAAGAATCTAGTCTATGGTTTAAATAATTAACATTGCTACTGCTATCCGTAACTGAAACTTGCCTTATCATTCTTGCTGATGCGACAGTGTAATCAAAAGTGCCAATAACCAAGTTGGCTGTCGTAATTTTTCTAAAGCAAGGCAAGTTAGCCAATCTCTGAAAGACCATTTCTTCAGCTTGGGCGATTATTGTGTCAATAGACGCAGTTAATTCTGTTGAATCATCTTCCATAAAGTTTTGTATGTTAGCGACTAAAGTTGTGTAACTCATTTAATTACCCCAAGTTCCAGAACCGTAAGTTCCAGAACCCCATTCTTGATCGACTATAATAGAGCCACTTTCAACAGTGCCAGTACCACCTGTTCCTGCGACACCTGTCTCGACTACATTAACTTGAGGCACTTCAGCACCGACACCACCTGTTCCTGCAACACCACTTTCTAGGATTGAGAGATTAAGTGCCTCGACACCAACAGCTCCAGCACCTCCACCACCAGAAACGCCTGTTACTTCAACAACTGGAATCTCAACTCCGACACCGCCAGTACCAGCAACACCTGCCTCATTGATAGACATTTCTAGTGTTTCAGTGCCAACTGCACCTGTACCTGCTTGACCTGTTACTTCTGGGTAAGCCTCGAAGTCTATTCTGTCTATTAAACCAGATCTGCCATGACCAGGACACCCAACTGGAGGTCTTTCTTGTATTGGCACAAACGGATCGTAGGAATAGCCAATATAAATTACAACGTCTTCTTGGCTCTGCCCAGTGGATCTAGGTTGGAAGAGTTGCTGTGCATCAATAACATTCTTAGCAGGAGTGAGCTGTGGATGTTTTGGCTCCCACTCATCAGGAGCAACACGCAAGCCATCCCAAGTAGTCTTTAATTGAGTATAGCGTACTCTCTGACCACCTCTGTCGCTTATCGCATATGATTTTTTGCCTCGTGCGTATTTTGCCATGTTATGCCAAATTTAATGCTGTTGGTTGTATTCGTAAACTCACACCATCGTTGTCTGATGATGCAGCGAAACTGAAAGATCTCTCGTACAATTCGTTCAGTAGTTGAAATCGATCAGGAGCGTATTTTAAAGATAACTTTGCAGCGAGCCCTGCTGATATGCAGTCACTCCACCGATATGGAACATCTGTATCTTGATTTGCCAATGTAACATCATCAAGTTGATTTACTGCCCAGTAAACCATGCTGTATGTGCTTGTGTTAGGTACATTCCAAAAGTAAATAACTGGAGTGTATTGCTTATCGAGCATATACTGGCTTGGCTTACCTGCTGTAGTCTTGTTTGGTATTTGATTATAATCAGCGATTGATACTCTATTTATTGTCTGATCGTTTGTGCCTTCTCTTATAACAGCATCAATAATATCAATTGTTCCTGCTGGTAGTGTATAAGACGCTGTGCCATTGACAAGGGTAAGAGTTCTTTGAGTAACAGCCCAATAATTAATTCCTCTGTTAGCCCACTCGCTAAACAATAAATTTAGACTTCTTCGTGCGGAAACAGCTTGATCACCTGTGCGAGTTTGCGGATCTATTCCGCAACGCTCATAGGCTTCAGTTACTACTTCCTCAACGTCTGGTCTAAATGCTACTGTCCCTGAGAGTGCCATTAATACTTCTTAATCCCTCTGATAATAACTTGATATGCATCTCCTGCTGCACCTGCCCCAGTGGTTGTAAATTTAACATCACCAGTTCCATTTGTACCATATCCAGAGCTTGTGGGAAGACCACCAAATTTTTCAAAATTTTGATACCCTTGCTGATCTTCAGCTAAATGCAACATAATAATATTTGTGTCAGCAGCTGCCAATACTTCAACTGTCATGCCGTGTAGTACCCACCAACATTCTGCAATTCTTATTCCTGTGCAAGTTTTTCCATCTGCATCTTTAGTTAATGCAGAGACATCAATCTTAGAAACTGCACTTTCATCGCCACCATCAACATATTGATATTGGAAAGCAAAAATAACTTCACGAGAACTTTCGGAAATTTTCGTTGTTGTTGTAAGATCTGCCAAATTAACCTCCTAAAATAGTGGGTGAGAAATTAATCTCACCCAAATTAAATTATGCAATCTGCACATACTCAATGATGAACGTAAACGAACCTGCTGTTGTCGCATCAACTGTGTTGGTGATGTTGCAATAGATGGTTCTTTCGGTGTCTGTATATTGAACAGAAGCTGGAGCTGTCGTTCCACTTTGTGTCTGCACAACAAGAGTTGTCAATGTTACATTATGAGCAACAACTGTTGTACCGCCATCTAAAATTTCATCTGTTACAGCAGCAACAATCTGAGCACCAGAAGACGATGTACCAACTTCATATCCAATATCACCTGTTCCAATAACAGGAGCTGTGTCACAAAATATTTTAATGTCAGTGATGATTGTGTTTGCTGGTTGAGTAAATTCACCGATTGCTGGGCTATCCCCTGCTGTAGTGTTTACTGTAACGCCTGTGGCAAAGCCAACGTGCTTAACATATTTGTTTGTTACAATTCCTGTTGAAGCAATAGAAGCAACATCAGTATATGCACCTGTTGTAGCATTTTTAGAAACAACTTTAAAACCGTTTTCAGAGCGTACTGCTCCTGTAAATGTAGTATTAGCCATGTAATATCTCCTTGTCGTGGCTAGAGTCAGCTTTCGCTGTCAAGTTGATAGTAAGGAGGAGGACTATTGCCCTCCCCCAGTATTATTATGCAGCACCTTCTGTACCGAAAACACCACGCCAGTCAGTGAAACCGAATGAATAACGTTCACGCACTTTGTAGCGAACATTACCAGTCTCGAAGTCACCTTCCATGCCTTTTTTCATAGGCGAGCGTTGGAACATTTTTAGTCCATCTGGAACATCTGTCTGCACGAAGAATGCGTCAGAGTCTGACAATCTTCGCATGATGTGATAGCCTTTTGGTAGATATCCACCTGACTTGATGGCGTTGATATCATTATCAGCAGTTCCAGTACGGAGCTGTGATTCCAACAGACGCTCTGCAACAAAGGTATAGGCAGTTGGAATAATCAACTGTGTACCTTGTGCTGCAATCCGTAGTCCACGATCATCTTTCATATCCGCAATCTGGATAAGAATGGATTCAAGTGAAGTTTCAGATAAATCAGCAGCAGTTGCTAACACGTTAGACTGATTACCAGCAGTAGTTGGGTGAGATGCACTTAAAAGTACAACACCGTCACCACCTGTGAAACCAGCAGTCTGTGCGTTGTTCAAAACATTCGCAGCTTTGATTTCCTTAGTGGAAGCCATTGAGCGAGCGAGAGCTTTGGTATAGCGAGAAGCGATTGAGCCATACTGACCATCTTCTTCAGCTTCCTCAGTAAGTGAGAATGCCAAAGCAACCGTTTCGTGCTGATAGCGAGCTGTCCATTGCTGACTTCCGCTATCATAGCTAATTGCTGCACCTTCATCTTTAGTTGGTGCAGATCCAAAACCTTGAAGAAGAAGATCTTCTTCGTATGCTTTGCTTGAAGTATTCGCTTCAAAAACAGCGGAATACTCTGGTGGGTAGCTGTCGTATTCAAGACCGAAAAGAGTGTTCAGTCCTGGCTCAAGCATCGAGGCAAATTGTGCTCTATTCATAGCCATGTCCTAGTCCTCCTTATATACCAGCTACGTTCGTACCAAGGATGTGCTCATTGATGAGAACCTCCAAGATAGCGTTCGTGCCGAATGCGTTGTCTGGAGCTTCAAACAAGCCAATGATTTTGCAAGTAGCGATACCTGCAGCCATTGTGCCACTTGTTTCAAATCCAGATTGTCCAGTTACAGTTGAACCTGCCCCAGCAACAACATCAGCACAATTACCGATATTAGTCTGAGCAGGTGCTCCTGCACTTTGAACTTTAAACACAGTATATGGGTCATCATATACATATGCTACGATGTCTGTAGCGACTGTGCCTGAAGGCCAGTATTCACTATAAACGTATGAGCCATCTGATGCGGTATAAGAAACCCCAGCAAAGACACCAATGTTATTGGTTTCCGTTGCAGTGTGCGGAGTAAGCAAACCAGTGTTAATCAGAATTACTAAGTCACCTGTGAAGATGTTCTCAGCAAGACCACTAGCAATAGTGTACTTATTCGTGCGAGGTGCATTACCACTCATATGGCGAATTGGGACAAACCCAAAGGCTGCATCAACATTAGCCATTATTCGCTCCTTTTCAGCGTAAAGTTTT
>JACLAC010002029.1_pt1 | contig 38672 bp, 33 predicted proteins | sample 8027881 | NCBI WGS metagenome assembly JACLAC01 (sample SAMN15725517, study PRJNA655200) | protist metagenome | isolation source: fluorescence activated cell sorting (FACS) single amplified genomes of... | place: Spain: Blaines Bay Microbial Observatory, Mediterranean Sea | collected 2016-01-19 | reverse complement strand
TTGGCCACGATAGCGTTTGATGTCTGCTACAAGACGATGGGCTAATCCTTGGGATTCCTCTATGGCTAGAAAGTCTTCAGACAATTTCAGCGCTTGATCGGTCTGATCTAATTGCAGCAAAGTCATTGCCTGCAGATATACACTCTCCCAATGAGTGGGGGAATCTTTCAACAAGTCCTCGGTGTAAGACAGAGCGCGAGAATACTGTCTCTGCAGGTATAGAACTCTAGCTAGAGAAAACCTCAGCGAAAATGTTTCTCTGACTACCAACGCCTGTCGAAGCAGTGCCTCGGCCCGGTCGTATCTCCCTTGGGTGACCAGTAAATCAGCTTGAAGAGTCAACAAATAAACGTTCGTCGGGTCTTGCTGCTTTAATTTCTCGATGATGTGCTCTACTTGCTGCAGTTCTCCTCGCATCAGCTTACGCCTCGCATTCAGCAGTTGATAGGGCACAGGACGATCATCTAATTCAAGCGCTCTAGCTAGCGCAATATCACCTCGCAGGTAATCTCTTCGTTGGAAGAGCAATGACGCTCTGAGATAGTACAAATCCGCACGTTGATTCTGAATTTCCAGGGCTTTCTCCACCAATTCCAAAGCCTTCTGATACTCACCAACTTGAAGGCTTAATTGCGCTCGGCCTAACAGAGCTTCCACGTTGGTAGGATCTCTCCTAAGCAAATCTTCAAGAACTTGATTTGCCGTAGCTTGATTACCTTGATTACTTAAAAGAAGCGCATAAATGAGTTGATCCTCTGGTTCCAACTTGCCCAACCTAGCCAACTCTTTGATTCTTGCCAGCGCATCATCTGGTTTTTGTTGAAGGTAGAAAAGTCGAAGTTGCTCTCGAAGGACTTCAACCCATTGGGGGTCTTGGACCAGAAGTTCAGTAGCCAATACACTTGCAGGATAGTAGTTTCCTTGGGCGACAAAGATTCTCAATCTCAGAAGTTGGGCATCTTTGTTTGTTGGCTCCAAGACGAGTAGATTTTCCACTGCCTCAAGTGAAGATTCATAGTTTTGGCGTTTGATCTGAACACGAGCCATGTGGAAATAGGCTTCAACATAATTTTCATTACGTTGAAGTGCCTCATCCAGTGATACCACAGCCTTTCCATATTCACGAATCTTCTCATAGCCAAGTCCTAAATTTAAATACAGGGAAAGTCGATCTGGATCAACCTGAAGAGCAGCGTTCCATTCTTTGATAGCATCCGCATAACGTCGGCTCGCATAAAGAACCATACCCAACAATTCAAGATATTCGGCGTTTAAAGGCGACCCTTGAACTGCAACCCTTACCGCACCTTCTGCTTGTTCATTTTCACCAAGAAACAAACGTCCACGAGCCAACTCAAACGCCGCATTTAAATTATTCTTGTCTTCACTTAGTCTTTCTTCCTGCTGCTCGACAAAAGAGTCAACATTTGCGCGGTTCAGAGGTTGCCGCAATAGGGGCAAATGCGGATTTGTGCACCCAATAATTGCGATCAAGAGAGAGAAATGGATCGTCCAATTTTGCAAAAACTTACTGCGCATAAGTGATTTTCTTAGAAGGCAAGCTCTCATTCCCGGATCTATCAATCCAGCGCACATGATAGTGACCTGGGTCCGATCGCAATTCTGGCACCAAAGCAAAGTTCTCTTGAATTGGCTGCAAAGTCAGTGGAGTTTCTGGCCATCGACGACCATCCTCACTCCGATAAATATTGACTCGATAATACATTTGATTGTGAGCAAGAAATTTGTCATTCTGCCATCTAAATTCAACATTTTCAGATAGTGGTTTCCACAACATTTTGATTAATCTGATATTGTTTAAATCCCTGGAGAGCGGTTGGCTTTGTTCCAGAAACGAATCTAAATTTGCCGCTAAATTTTTAGGACTGACCTCTTCAAAGGTTAATTCAGGCACTCGCATAAAATTTGTGGGCAATCCCGCACTCACGTAATCGGATATTGAGATTAAATTATTGGTTGGAATAAATACATGTCGAATTTTGAAAAAAGTCACTTCCTGAGGATTAGCAGATAATGGAGGAAAGAAGTAGAAGAGATTCCCTTCACGTTCTAGTTGTAGAGAATTAAAATCAAGCACGTATCTTGACCCAACGCGCAATTCACAGCGTGAACAAGGTTCTTCTCTGATCAGAGTTTCTATCTCAAAGCGATGATCCTCCAACTTACCTTCACTAGCCAATTCTTTAAGCAATTCTGGTTCAATTAACTGCCAGGATAGTCGCAGGCTTTCTCCTCTAAATATTGCCTTGGGATTTTGAAAAGTCTTGAGCTGAGGCTTTTCCGGGTCTGGTTGAGGTGCCGTTCGATAGCCACACGCAGCCGAGAATAGAACGATCAAGATTATGATAACACTTCGACAAACTTTGCTAAATTGCGTCTCTTCTTGATGTTTGTAAACACCAAGGAGTTTAGCGCACTTTGCGATTTGACCGGTCCTCTTCAAGCTAACGTAGATAAGGGTTTATCAGTGGGAAAAATGAGGCAGGGCTGGAGGATTCTAAAATCTAAATTACCATGAAGAATTCCAAAAAAACAAGGAGGAGATCTAGCTTGATATCTTCATCACCATCTTTCTATAGCAAGTCCATTTGCCTTACCAATAATTTAATTGGAAAAGACTGATGTTATTTCGCAGGAACCACAAAGGAAATACCTCTTTTGCTTTTATGTTAAGAACTCAAGCAAAAGCTTTTGATGAAGGGATGTTTAGTACATGTTCGAGGCAGGCTCTTCTCATAGAGCCCGATGTTTGTTTGAAAAATATTCTATTGCCATCAATAAGCTGGGACAAACCTGAGACCCGTCGGTGTTGGGCGAACTTGGTAAAGTGCATCACCAGCCCCCAAAATATCTCCAGATTCACTGAAAATGAATTCGCCAATTGCAGAATCTTGCATTTCAACTTCCTTCAAAGTTTCAATCACAGCAGATGAGTCTGATGTTCCAGATTTTTCAAGTGCCTTGGCAAATACCTGAACAGCTGCATAGGAACGAAGACTATGAATCGTAGGCTCTGATCCAAACTCAGCCTTGTATTGTTCTGTAACGCTTCTATCACTTGCTACTTTTGAAAGATCAAATGGTGCAGAAACAATAATATTCCATTGCGTATTTTCCTGAGTTTTCAATGAACGAAGGATCTTTTACGCCGTCTCCAGAAATGAAGTAGGCATTATTTCTTTCTTTTCGGGCCTCAGCCACAAATTTAGCGGCTTCTGGGTGATAACCGCTGAAAAACACAGCTATACCATTTGAACTGTTCACTTTTGCTTTTCGGAGTTTTCCAATTAGCTCAGAATAGCTCTCGGCTCAAGATTCAATGGGATCAAAGACCAGTACTTTGACACCATTCTGTTCAAGACCATCCCTTACGAGACCAGCCATCTCTTTTCCGTAGTTACCTTGGTCAAAAATCACAGCGGCCTTTTTTATTCCCAATGCTTTGACAGCAAACTCCACTTGCAACTGTGCCTGGGAGGCATCATGGCTGATTGTCCTGAAAGAATTGGGATATTTACCTTCATTTGTGAGGTTTGGATTCGTTGAAGCAGCAGAGATAACCGGAATATTTGCGCTTGCGTAGCTTGGCAAAGCTGCTTCTGTCGAGTTGTTACAGATGTGGCCAATTACCGCAATCACATTCTCTGCAATCATATTCTCAGCTACTCGAGCGGCCTTGACTGAATCACAAGCATCGTCTTGCGAAACAGCCTCAAGATCTGTACCTAGAGCTCCTCCAGCAGCGTTGATATGCTTGATCGCTAAGGTCACTCCATTTTTTGCAGAAATACCATAGTTTGACATATCTCCAGTGTAGGGGCCTGCCACACCAATTTTTAAATTTTCTGCCCATGAATTGGAATAAGCTATGGTTGAAATTCCTAAAGCAACCAAAGAGCTAGCAACGCACTTAACATACTCATTATTTTTTATAATTCACCTTTCTGTGACAATTTGGATAAAATTAAGAGTTATGTATTAGTTCTTGGTTCTCAGCTAAATCAAAAACTAATGAGCTTTCTTCTCAGTATCCGGAGATAATATGTAACAAAAAAATGAAAAATATTCAAAAATGACAAAAAAAATCTTTTTCGTTCTCAGATTCAATCGTATTGCTGTAGCCTGTAAAAATTCCGTCGGTCAGCTGAAACCACTTCTATTTGTTGTAGCTGATTACCTTTCAAAATTGTCATTGGAATACGCACTCCAGCCTCACCTTGTCCCCAGATCGCCCGAAACAGTTCCTCCAAGTCTGAAACGGCCACCTCATTGATTTTCAGAAGCAAATCGCCCTCTGCTAGCCCAGCTTGGCTTGCAGGGCTGTTTTTGCTAACACTTTGAACCAAGACTCGCCCATATTGTTCAACGACGGTCACTCCCAGCCAAGGTTTTGGCGGTCTCGAAATCTGACCTTGTCTAATCAGTTCGGATAAAATCGGTTGAAGGACTTCAATGGGAACAAACATATTTGCTGGCACAAGTTGATCTGCAAACGGACGTCTCACAAACAAAGAGCCGATTCCTACCAACTCCCCTTGATCATTAATCAATCCTGCCCCTGCAAATGCTGGAACAGCTGGAGTAGTGAAGAGGGCATCTTTCAATAAATACTCCCAATAACCTGCAAAATTTTCACGGCCCATCACGATCACTTCTTGAAGCACAGAATCAATTTCCCGACTGACGACTTTTAGTTGGCTTCCCACCTTTAATTGTGTGGAATCCCCCAGCGCAACTGGCTCTGCTTGGAGGGATGTGAGGGCCTGCACAATCCCAAATCCAGTATCACCATCATAGCCAATGACTGTCGCGGGAACAGTTTTACCATCTACATCCAATAGACTTACTTTGCTTGCTTCCAAGATAAGATAACCAATTGTAAGTACTCTGCCTTCGTCATCAATCACAATTCCACTACCTCTCCGGTTTGCTCCCAATGAAGCCACAGTTCTGGCTGTGACGGGAATTTTTACTTCCAGTCCAACAATCGCATTGACAGGATTGGCCAACAGTGAGGTCGAACCAAGCATAGGCAGAACAAAGGCAGACAGTGCAACCAGAATAACTGGAACGAAATAATTTAAATCCTTCATGGTGCCATTCCTTTGTGTGTATGTGTGCTTGACATCAAACAAATGCATAGCATTTGTTTGCTCAAATTAATTCAATGTACTTACCAGTATGGAATCTAATTGACAGGAGCCAATAAAAGTGACAAAAACTTATCAAAATCAAACTTTCTATGTGAAAAAGGCTTATGAAACTTCGCTTGCACCATGTGTTGCTAGTCACAGTCGGTGCTACCCTGTTGCTTTCCAATGCGGTCATTCTTTTCGTAGGCTTTCAGCAAAGATCTGCAGATATTCAAAAAGCCTATCATGACCACTTTCATCTGACTTCGAAAGTGTTTGCCTATCGTTCATTTTTTGTCATCCAAGGGGGTACGACGAGGCAGCTCCCTTACTTTCTGAGTGGACTACTTACGGATCAAATTTATTATTATGTCATCACTGATACTAACAAAAAGGTCTTAGTTTCCTCCTTTGATTCTGAAAAACGATTATCTGATCAACCATTATCAACTTGGTCGCAAGGAAAAATTGAACTCACTGAAAACGTGATTGTTAGTAATAAAGACCAAAGTTATGGGATTCAGAAAATGGTGGGTAGGCTCCGATCTTTCCGACCTGGGACTCTAACTCCGCAATTAGAATCGATGATACATAATGAAAGAGTATATGAAGTTGAAGTGGAATTTGGGGACAAAGGAAAACTGGATGTTCTAGATACTCACGCAGCATTTATGTACATAGGCTTCCAAGAATACGAGTCATCTCTGTTAAAGTATCTCAATGATTACAGAATTTTCCTAAACCTATTTTTCACAATCATTTTTATTTTATTTTTTTCATATGTTTTCAGTGGTTGGTTCTTAGCCCCAATGAACCAGTTACAACGATATCTGAACAGATTTCAACAAAGGACAAAAAAGACGACTCCCAAGAAATTTGCGATGCAAGTGAGAATTTTGGATCCAAGACGCATCACAGCGCATACCGTGGAGACTCAGCAACTCCTAGATGCCTGCAAAAATTTTCAGGATAATCTTCTTCACAGTCTTCAGGTAGTGCAAAAAACTCATCACCAAATGCAGGCTGCCACTGCTGGAATTCAAGAATCTTACGCCTCTCTCGAACAAACCCAACGGCAACTTGTGCAATCAACAAAGATGGCCGCTGTTGGAGAAATGCTTGCGATGATTGCCCATCAGTGGAGGCAACCACTTTCAGTGATTGGGATGATCACATCCGGTCTCACTCTGAAAGTTCATATGAATAAAATCGATACAGCTTTCACAGATGAGATCGACAAACTACAGCACCAGATCCGTTTCCTTACCAGGACCATTGAAGACTTTCGCAATTTCTTCCGGCCCAACGATAAACTAGAAAGCGTCCAACTTGGGGACATCGTGACCCTGACTGTAAAAATGTTTGAAACAATCCTCCACAAGTCTACAATTGAGGTTCAAACAGAATTGATTGCGGTTCCACCCATCACAGTTCATCAAGGTGAATTGCAACAAGTCATCATGAATTTGCTCAAAAATGCAATGGATGCTTTGGTCGAGAAGCAGCCGAGACTTAGGCGAATCAAGATTAGAGTGGGCCAAACTGAGAATCACCAAATTCTAGAGGTGCAAGATAACGCCGGAGGGATTGATGAGGAAATTATTGATCGGATCTTTGATCCTTACTTTACTACCAAAGGAAAGTTGAATGGGACCGGATTGGGCTTATACATGTCAAAATTAATTATCGAAGAGCATCTCCGCGGGAAACTCCTTGTACAGAATCAAGATAGTGGTGCGAATTTCCGAATTGAGCTACCCTACTAAATCATAAACCTTGAATTAGATTTGGAAGGAGCTATCAACATGAACAACGACCTGAATGTTTTGGGAGAACCTCTTCAACCCTGCAGCATGAATCCTTTGACCGGATTTTATCGAGATGGTTGTTGTAAAACCGGTGAAGATGACAGAGGGAAACACATTGTCTGCGCCCAGATGACAGAAGACTTTTTGAACTACACCAAAAGTCGTGGAAATGATCTCTCAACTGCCATTCCACAATTTGGTTTCCCTGGCTTGAAGCCAGGTGATCAATGGTGCCTTTGTGCCTCCCGTTGGAAAGAGGCCCTAGATGCTGGGAAGGCTCCACCTGTACAGCTTCGTGCTACTCATGAAGCCGCTTTGGAGATTGTTTCCTTAGACGAACTTCAGCACCACGCTCTCCCAGACGCCTGATTGAACAGTGCCTAAACCCCACCGAAAAATTCTCAAGACCTCACTCAAGCCCAGTCAACCCTCCTTCTTACAAAAGGTGGAATTCGTTGTGAGCCAAATCCCAGCTGGTAAAGTCATGACCTATGGTCAAGTAGCCCAGTGCATAGGCAAGGGCACAGCCCGACTTGTTGGAATGGCTCTATCTTCTTTACCTACAGGATCCTCTATTCCTTGGCACCGAGTGGTGAACGCAAAGGGTGGAATCAGCCCCCGCGCCAATCCACAAAGCTCTTTGGAACAGATCCAACGACTTTTAGGTGAAGGACTGCAATTCAACCGCAACCAAGAATTGGATCTGAACTCATATCGCTTCAAACCCTGAAATTTTGAAGTAAGATCCCAATAAACTCATTGCAGAACATCAATTGAGGGCATTTATTATTTACTGGGCAGCAGATCTCTGACATCTCATTAAAAAGATACAGAGTTGAATCTATAGCGGGCTTTGTGGATATGCTCTTAATCTACTTCTCAAGCATAGTAATTATCAGGAAAAACCATTTCTGGTAGAATCGAAGGAAAGATCGCACTCGTTGTGGGTGCGGCTCAAGGTATTGGTGAAGCAATCGCCACACGTTTTGTGGAAGAGGGAGCAAAAATTGTGATTGCAGATGTTTTGGATGAGGCTGGCCAAGCTACAGCCAAACGTCTCGGAGGCACCTATGTCCGCACGGACATCTCAGATTTTGAAGCAGCTAAAGAAGCAATAGAAGTTACTGTCCAAAATTATGGTACTCTAGATGTTATTGTACAGAACGCGGGAATTTATCCTTGGACTTTGATCGAAAACACTCCACCAGAAGAGTGGGACCAAGTTTGTGCAGTTAATTTGAAAGGGACTTTTCTGGCCGCTCGAGCAGCCCTTCCAGTGATGAAAAAAAATCGATCTGGTCGTATGATTTTCACCTCTTCAATCACAGGACCCTACGTAACAAGTCCTGGTCATGGGCACTACTCTGCGACAAAGTCAGGTATCAACGGCTTCATTAAGGCTGCTGCTCTTGAATTTTCTGGCTACGGTATCACAGTCAATGGAGTTGAACCCGGAAATATTCTGACAGATGGGATGAAAGCTCACCGCTCTCAGGACTTCATCAAATCGATGGAAGATGCAATTCCTCTTGGCCGACTCGGGACACCACTCGACGTAGCAAACGCATTTTTATTTCTTGCTTCTGATGAGGCCGCCTATATCACAGGTACAACCATCGTAGTGGATGGTGGACAATTACTACCCGAAGGGAATGATTTTCGGATCAATCCAGACCAATAAGATTTAAAGAACAACATCAATGAAAAAATCATATTCGGATAAGTTATGAGTCGTTTCGAAGGTCAGGTTGCCATTGTTACAGGTGGCGCTTTAGGAATTGGAGGCGCTACTGCTCGAAAATTTGCGAAAGAAGGCGCGAAAGTCCTCATCGCAGATTTCAATGAGGAGGCCGCTACCAACAATGTCGAATTGATTCTCAGTCAAGGAGGCATCGCAGCATTCAGTCATACTGATGTTTCCAAGGGTGAAGATGTCGAGAGAATGGTTCAGGAAGCCATTCGACGATTTGGTGGTGTGGATGTTCTCGTACAGAACGCTTTCAGTGTAATAGCCGGAGAAAATCATATTCATGGAAGTGCTGTGTCCGTCAAAGAGGAAAGCTGGGACTATGGGATGGATGTGATGCTCAAGGCTCTATACCTTGGCGCCAAGCATTGTATCCCCCACATGCAACGCAAGCAGTTTGGAAACATCGTCAACATCGCCTCAGTTCACAGCTATCTTCAAGAACCCAACATGCTCGTTTATGAAACGGCAAAAGCTGCAGTAGTTGGCTTGACAAGGCAAATGGCTGTTGATTTTGGCCCTGACAATATTCGTGTAAACGCAATTGCACCGGGCCACATTGTCACCGAAGGTATTCAGAAGGTCTGGGAGCAAAACCCCACGGGTCTACAATTTCTTGAAAATCAGTACCCCTTGCGGAAGACAGGGGTACCGGACGACATCGCAGACGGAATCGCTTTTCTCTGCTCTGATCAGGCTTCCTTCATCACGGGGCACACACTGGTGATTGATGGTGGACTCTCAATTCAACTGCAGGAAAAATTCGGTATCCGGCAGGCCGTATTCGCTCGCGATCAACCCGATGTACAGATTCCAGATGCTGACTACTAGAAGGAAAAGAACAAATGAACGGGTTGCTCCCTTTCTCAACTCTGCACTGGAGCCTGAGATGAGTGCGTTGCCTCAACTCCAAGCAGATGGATACTGCGTTATTGACCAAGTTTTTGATCAAACAGACATGGACTGGCTTCGAAATCTATGTGGAAAAGCTTTGAGTAACGTTTCCACTGAACACCGAGAAAGAAATCGTTCCCAAGGCAGTTTGGTTTTGATTGCGGACTACCCCGAGTTTGGCAAATTACTTGGTCACTCAGCTCTTTCTAAGATCTTTGATGAGTTGAAATTTCGGGATCCGAAATTCAGCTCAGGCTACATCATCAGCAAGCCCCCTAGGAGCCCTGCCTTATTCTGGCACCAAGACTGGTGGGGTTGGAATGAACCATCATCCTTTACCGATCAAATGGCTCAGGTTTTTGTGATGATTTATCTTCTAGACACCACACCACAAAACGGCTGCCTACGTGTAATTCCAGGTTCTCACAGAAAATTACACGATTTGCACTATGTAAACGCCCATACAGAATCTCTATCTCGTGTTGAGAATCCAAGGGATGGGTTATTCAAATCACTTCCAGATCAAGCTGCTATTCCCGTGAATTCAGGAGATGTGATCGTTGGCGACGCACGGCTAATTCATGGCGCCTTTCCAAACGAGCAATCAGAAGACAGGACACTGATTACTTTTTGGTTTCACCCCAATTACAATGACCTGACACCTGCTCTTCAATCGCGTATTTCGGAGATATTTTTGAGAACTGGTGTTGATACAGACCCGGGTGCACTTGACAAAATGACGCCTTTAGATTGGCCTGATGAAAATCGCGTAGGATGTGATTTTTATTTTCCTAAGAAGTTGGCAGGAATCGACCCAAATCCTTGGTGTCGAATTCCCGAAAGGCAATGAGCGGGGAGGGTGAACCTAAATTTTTGGGGCTTATAGCTCGCGAAGGCTAAACATCAGCGGATAGCCCTCCTGCTGTGCCATTTCATGAACCTTATCCACCTTGGTCTCTGCTTCTTGCAGGCTATAGCTTCCAACAACAGCCACTCCGTGTTGATGTGCCTGCCACATGATTTGTACCGCTATTTCCTGCCCCTTGTGGAACACGACCTCCAGCACATGGACAACAAACTCGCGTGGAGTGAAATCATCATTGTGCAGTAAGACCTGGTACTGCTTTGGATGTTTTAGTTGAGTTTTTGTCTGAGTTTTCGGTTTGGCGGTTGTTTGATCAGCCATCGCTCTCCATCTGTTGCCAGAAAAGAAATTTTTTCCAATTTCCGATATCCTACGCCTCTCCCCGTTCGCTGTAAACTATTTCCCCATTTGCTAACTACTAGCTTCTTGCGATTCCCAAATCGCTTTGCTGGTTATTGATTTCACAGAAACCTCAACAAAAATGTTTAATAATGTCTCCGTAGTTGATTTCTGAATTCACTTCCTTTAATTAGATTTAATCTGTTATTTTAATTTTTAAGCAATTGAATTTTTAAACTTTTTATTCATTAACGCAATTTCTTTGAAGAAGAGAAGTTCTATCCTTTCATTTGTCGATCAATTTGTTTAGTATCCAGTCCACCGATTCACTAAAGTAAAATTCTTCATCAACTTAGAGTGTACTGAATTCTCATGAAACCAATCATTGTCTTTGATCTTGGCGGAGTTTTGATTGACTTTAACCCGCGCTATCTTTATGAAAAGTTTTTCACTGACGAACCTCACATGGAGTTCTTTCTACATGAGGTGGTTTCCCACAGGTGGAATCTTCAGATGGATGCAGGAAAATCCCAACAGGAGTCCGTGGAGGATCTGTCAAGAGCATGCCCTCAATACCGCGATGCGATTATTGCCTGGATGACACGTTGGGATGAGATGCTTGGTGATGCTATCGAGACAATGCCAGAAGTTTTGCAGTATTTTTCCAGAACAGGTTATGAACTCCACGCAATCACTAATTGGTCCGCAGAAACTTTTCACTTTGCTGAGAAGAAATACGATTTCCTGCAACTCTTCAGGACGATTACTGTTTCTGGACGAGAGAAAGTAGCTAAACCCAACCCAGTAATTTTTGAAATATTTCTGGAACGAAACCGACTCAAAGCTAGTGATTGCATTTTCATTGATGATGTCTCCAGAAACATCGGATCCGCCTACTCATTAGGTTTCGAAACTGTTCACTTTACTGACTCTTCAGCCTGCATACGAGAACTTGCAGAGAAGATTGGTGATCAAGGCTTACTGCAATTTATTGAGGAAGAAGTCAATGTCCCCTGATCCCAAAATTCTGAGTCAGCATATTCAGCAACAAAAACAAAAATTACGCAAAGCCGCTGACTTGGAAAACTCTTTCATTGAATTAAGCAGATCTCTGAAAGAGGAGGTTGAGGAGATTGTTGCTCTGGCAGCTAAGGGATCTGAGGTCATCCCAGAAGTAAACTTCAATGAAATCCAAACAGGAGCAGTGAGTTCGGATTTGACGCAACTCGTTAAAAAAAGGGGTTGTGCGGTCATTCGGCAAGTTTTTACCTTAGAACAAATCAATGAATGGAATGAGCAGATCGTCAAATATATTGAATCCAATCAGTACTATGACAAGGAAATTGAAAAACGTGGTCTGGACCAATACTTCAGTCAACTAGCTTCCGGTCAACCACAAATTTTCGGTTTGTATTGGTCCAAACCTCAAATCGAGGCACGCCAGTCTAAAGAACTAGCATCCACAAGAAGATGGTTGAATAGGCTTTGGGATCATAATCAGTCTGGCAAGCCCGTCTTCAATCCAGATCAAGAATGCTCCTATGCTGATCGATTGCGGCGGCGCCAGCCTGGAGATAGTACCCTTGGTCTCTCGCCACATGTTGACGGTGGCTCAGTGGAGCGCTGGCTAGATAAGGGCTTCCACAATGTTTATAGACACGTTTACTCAGGTGAATGGCAAAAATACGATCCCTTCGCGGCGGCTCATCGTACAGAGACCAAAGAGATCCCTTCTCCTGCTGTTTGCCAAATGTTCCGAACTTTCCAAGGATGGACTGCCTTAACATCACAAGGGCCTGGTGAAGGTACGCTTCAACTCATTCCAATTGTTAGAGGAATGGCCTGGATCCTTCTCAGGGCATTGCAGCATGATGTTTCCGAAGACGATCTTTGTGGAGCAAAAGCTGGAAGGGCTCTCTCCATTCTTCCTCACTACCACCAGTTGCTACTGAATGCTCTGGTCCCTATTCCAAAGGTTCAACCCGGTGATACCGTGTGGTGGCACCCAGACGTCATTCATGCTGTGGAAGATTATCATCAAGGAAGTGACTACAGCAATGTCATGTACATTGGTGCTGCTCCTGACTGCGAAAAAAATCGCGCTTTCCTGCCCAAACAAGCCGATGCTTTTCTAAAAGGACGATCCTGTCCCGACTTTGCTTCAGAAGACTATGAAGTCGATTTTGTTGGAAGAGCTCAATTGAGTAATTTAACAGAACTCGGTCGCCTGCAAATGGGACTATCCTAGTTTAAGCAAAGCCGTCCCACTACATACAGAAATACAGTAGACAGTTTTTTTCAGTTCCCCAATGGAGATTTGAGCGTTGCGCTTCTTGAAAAGTGTCTCGCGCATCCCCACTTAATCGAAATCAACATCGAATCAAGGCGTGCTGACTTAATTTTTCTATCTAAACATCACCATGGGGTGAAAAGCCTTTTTAGAAAATGGCTAGTAACGAAGTTGGGTACCAAATTAGCTTCCTAAATTGCTACTATCACTTCTCAATCATTAGAAAAATTATTTGACAAAAGTAATCGTAAATAGCATCGTAACCCCAACCCTTTATTGGAGAGGTGAACATTTTGAGGATGGAATATGCAGCGCGATGAACAATTAAAGAAAATCACAGAAGAGTCATTGGATGTGCTCGTAATCGGTGGCGGGATAAACGGAGCTGTCTCCTTTGCAGCTCTTGCAGGACAGGGTCTCAAGGTTGGCCTGATTGACCGAAAAGACTTTGCCAGCGAAACCAGTATGCACTCGTCCAACCTTGTGTGGGGTGGAATTAAATATATGGAGAGCTACGAGTTTGGTCTCGTTCGAAAGCTTTGCATGTCTCGTAACCAGTTGATGAGTGCCTACCCCACCAACATACGTGAACTCCGCTTTTTTACCAACCTGGACAGAGGGTTCCGGTTTCCGGCGATCATGCTTTACATGGGTGCCTTTCTTTACTGGCTCATTGGCAACTGTTGCACAGGTCCTCCCCGGCTCTTGACTACTAGTAAGATTCGTGATGAAGAACCCGTTGTGAAAACTGATAAAAGTATTGGTGGCATTGAGTACTCCGATGCCTACTTACCTGAAAATGATGCACGCTTTGTGTTCCAATTTATCCGTAGTGCCATGGACAGAAATGGCATTGCCCTAAATTATGTAGAATCTTTAGGGGGTGAACGAGATCAAGATTCAGGGTTATGGAGGGTTAAAGTTCGGGATCAAATCTGCGGCAATCACCATGAGATTAAAGCAAAGGTATTGGTTAACGCTTGTGGTCCTTTTGTCGACTTTCAGAATAAAGCCTTGGCCCAAAACACCAAGCATCAGCATGTCTTTTCTAAGGGAATCCACCTGATCGTTAAGAGAATAACTCCACATGAGCGTGTACTGACTTTCTTTGCTGATGATGGAAGGCTCTTCTTTGCTATCCCGATGGGAAAAAGAACAGTTATCGGCACCACTGATACCCAAGTTCCCAAACCTGAGACACACGTTACACCAGAAGACAGATCTTTTGTTCTGAACAACATCAATAAACGAGTTGAATTGGAGGAACCTTTGACAGAGTCAGACATCATCGCAGAGCGCTGTGGTGTCCGTCCCCTTGTGGTCGAGCGCCAACAAGATAAAACTATAACTGACTGGGTGAAGATGTCTCGCAAGCACGAAATAGATGTTGACACCAACCAAAAGACAATCAGTATCTTCGGCGGCAAACTAACAGATTGCCTGAACATTGGTGAGGAGGTTGTCGAATTCGTGCGAGAATGTGGTGTTAAAATTCACGAAAACACTTCAATTTGGTACGGTGAACCTGGAAAGAATGAACACGATCGATTCCTGCAAAAAGCAGCTAAAATTAGGCTAGACGACTTCACTCCTCCAGATGCGAGTGAACAAAGCTCATCCCGACTTTGGCGGCGTTACGGAAGTAAAGCTTTCGATTTGTTGGACCAAATAGAAAGTAATCCCGAATTGAAAGAAGAACTGATTCCAGGGTCTGAATGCCTAAAGGTAGAAGCAACACACGCCAGAGATCATGAGATGGTCGTGCACTTGGAAGATTTTTTGAGAAGACGAACGAAGATCTCAATGATGATTTCTCAAAAGAATCTTGAGGAAAATCCAGCAACTAAAGAAGCATGTCAGATTCTTTTCGGTGATCATTCTGTTGATCGTTGGACAAGTTTTATTGAATCGTCCCAGGTTCAAAAAGATGTCGCTCTGAACTAACTTCAAAAAATGTGAAAAAGCTAAATACTGCCCAACGGGACCAGCAACTCTATGCGTCTAGAATTGCTTGGTACTATTACAAGGCTGGATGGACGCAAAATGAGATTGCAGAAAAGCTCGGGCTAAATCGCGCCCGTGTGATCAGTGTTCTGAATGAAGCCAGAGCGTCAGGTCGGGTAACTATACATGTGCACGGTGCCGATGCTCGCCTGAGTGATTTGGAGCATCAACTTTGTGAAAAGTGGCATCTCAAAGAGGCTCTCCTGGTTCCTGAAATCTCTCCTCAACATATTAATGAAAACATTGGTCTAGCAGCGGCCCAGTATATGGAACGCTTTCTTGACCATGAGAAGCAACTAATCGGGCTTGGCTGGGGCTCTACGATCTCCTGGATGACCAGAAACATTACCCATTCCACCCGATCAGAGACCTCATTCATCACCCTCTGTGGAGGGGTAACTACTTACCTGAGTACACGAATTGCGGAAAGGTCTGTCGGCTCACTTCTCTCCGGATTTCGTTATCCTTTCTACATCATACCGACACCACTTGTTGTCAACTCAAGGGAAATTAGGGACTTGCTCTTGGAAGAGCCTGAAGTACAACGAGTGTTACAAATGGCGCTTACCTCAGATTTAAGCTTTGTTGGGATTGGCGCCCTTGAACCGAGCAACAGCTTCTCCCAATTCGGCTATCGTAGTAAAGAAGATCTGGAATTATTAACGAGATTAGGGGCAGTGGGTGAAATTCACGGAGAGTATTTCGACGCAGAAGGACAGTCGCTGGAACTCGAACAGCACGATCGACTAATTGCTACTCGGCTGTCTGATTTGCTGAAAATGAAACAGGTCGTGGGTGTCGCTGGAGGAGAACGAAAACTGGAAGCACTGCGTGGAACCCTCAGAGGAAACTTGATATCTGCTCTGATCACTGACGAACGCACAGCTCAAGCGCTGCTACAATAATTCTTTGCCACTTCAAAAGATTCATTACAAAATCAAAAACGGATCTTTCCTCAAGTCTTTTGCCCTCCTCTTTTTGCCATCACCTTACAAACTTACATCAGTAAAAAAACTCTAAGAGCTACCAAAATCATTGCAAATGTGTATTTTCCAAGATTTCTTTTGATGAGCTTACTGTAAGGAAACATGTAAAAGCTGCACCAAAAAATATTCTAAATCGAAGTGGAAAGCAGAACAGAAAAATTGATTTGATTCGTCAAACTTTACGGAAAACGAAGATGGCGTAGACGACAGCAACAATTGAAGCACCCCACAGAGGCAGATCGGTCAGGCCCAGCCAAAAGATGTGAATAAATCCACTGCCTAACAGAGAGATGAAAAGGCGGTCACCTCGAGTAGTGTGCAACCCCAAAACCCCATCGCGTGGGCCACCTCCGGGTGATTTGTATTCCCAGATTGCCATGCAGGTCAATGCCAGCACAATCAGGGTGAAGAACAATGCAGTTTGCCAGGTCCAAGCCATCCAGGAAAGAAACATTTTTACACCCTCCCCAAAGCAAAGCCCTTGGCTATATAATTCCGCACAAAATAAATCACAAAAGCGCCTGGCACAATCGTAAGAGTACCGGCTGCAGACAAAAGACCTAGTTCATACCCTGCTGTACTCACCGTGCGTGTCATCGTTGCAGCAATTGGTTTTGCATCTACCGCTGTCAATGTTTTCGCCAAGAGTAACTCTACCCACGAAAACATAAAGCAAAAGAAGGCTGCCACACCAATTCCAGCTGAAATTGCTGGAATGAAAATTTTAAAGAAAAATTGTGGAAACGAGTAGCCATCGATGTATGCCGTTTCATCTAATTCTTTGGGCACCCCAGACATAAACCTCTCAAGAATCCAGACAGCTAGGGGGATGTTAAAAAGACAGTGAGACAAAGCAACTGCGATGTGTGTATCAAAAAGACCGATAGCAGAATATAACTGGAAGAACGGTAGCGCAAAGACCGCTGGTGGGGCCATTCGATTTGTCAGCAACCAAAAGAAAAGATGCTTATCCCCAAGAAATCGGTATCTGGAGAAGGCATACGCTGCTGGCAAGGCAACTAGCAATGAGATGACAGTGTTGATTGTTACATAGGTCAAAGAGTTCACATAACCCATGAACCACGTTGGATCTGTAAAAATCGTAACGTAATTTTCGACAGTAAAATTGTTTGGCCAGAGTGTGAATGAACCAAGAATTTCGTTGGTGGTCTTAAATGACATGTTGACGAGCCAATAAATCGGCAACATCAGAAACACTATATAAAATGTGGGAATCAACCAGGTTATTTTCTTCATCAGTTGGTCTCGTTACGCATCATGAGGGTATACAGGAGCCAACAAAGCAGCAGGACCACAAGAAAGTAGATGATTGACATTGCTGCAGCAGGACCGAGATCGAACTGGCCTAACGCGACTTTTACAAGATCAATTGAAAGGAAAGTAGTACTGTTTCCAGGGCCCCCACCAGTCAGCACGAATGGCTCTATATAGATCATGAAGCTATCCATCAAGCGTAAGAGCAGCGCGATGGTCAGGACCCGTTTCATTTTCGGTAGTTGGATGTAACGAAACACCTGCCAGGAAGAAGCACCATCAATTTTGGAAGCTTGATAGTAGGCGTCCGGAATCGATCTCAACCCCGCATAACAAAGAAGCACAACTAGTGAAGTCCAGTGCCAAACATCCATCGCAACTACGGTCGTCCAGGCCCAAAAAGTGTTCTGTGTGAAGTTGTAGTCAAAGCCAACTCCATTGAGCATCTTACCCAACAACCCAATGTCAGGCAGAGCAAAGATATTCCACATAGCCCCTACTACGTTCCAAGGAATCAGAAGAGGTAGTGCCATCAAAACCAGGCAAATTGTAACCCCAATGCCTTGACGTGGCATTGTCAGAGCAATCCCAACTCCGAGAGGAACCTCAATCAACAAAATTAACAAAGTGAAGAGAAGTTGACGTCCCAAGGCGTCATGAAATCGTTCAGATCTCATGACCTCCTCAAACCACTTGATCCCCTCCCAAAAAAACAGATTATCTCCGAAGGTTTCTTGGACAGAATAATTAACCACTGTCATGAGTGGAATGATGGCGTTGAAAGCCACTAATGCCAAAACTGGCAAGACCATGAACCAAGCTTTTTGATTGATCGTCTTATTGATCATGTCTGGCCTTTCGCCTCGTGAATCCACCCATCACAATAGATGTGAGTGTGATCAGGGTCGAAATCCAAGTGTAGTGCATCTGCTGGAATTTCGACTTCTTCACTAGCGTAAATATTCAGATTAGTACCACCAGCTTCTGCTTTAATAATTCTATATCTGCCAACATCATCGACTCGCTGAATTTGAGCCGGTATTCCTTTAGATGATAGCCGAATGAATTCTGGCCGGATACCAAGTTGGAGATTAGAAGTAGAAGCAGGATTTGGGAGATTTTTATTTAATGAGATACGGTGGCCCGCAAAGACTGCTCCACCATCAGTCCATTCACAAGGCAGTAGGTTCATTCCTGGAGAGCCAATGAAGTGACCAACAAATGTATGCCGTGGTTTCGAAAATAGTTCTTCTGGGGTACCAATCTGGACAATCTGACCTTCATACATCACAACCACTTCATCCGCGAAGGTCAGCGATCCGTCTGATCGTGGGTGACATAAATCATTGTGAATCCAACCTGCTGATGTAGCTGCATTAACTGAGACCTCAACTCCCACTTAAGGTGAGGATCAATCACAGTCAGGGGCTCATCAAACATCATCACATTCACGTCAGAACGAACCAGCCCCCTTCCTAAGGAAATCTTTTGTTTGTCTGCTGCGGTCAAGCCCGATGCACGTTGCTTTAGCTGGTTTTGCATCGAGAGCATTTTCGCTACTCGCTGCACACGTTCATCAAGTTCGGTTTCTTGTAGTTTTCTGTTTCGCAGAGGAAATGCCAGATTGTCGTAAACCGACATGGTGTCGTAGACAACAGGAAACTGGAAGACTTGCGCAATGTTTCGTTGATCAGGAGGGAGTAAGGTTACATCCCTATCATCAAAGAGAATTTGACCCTCCAAAGGTTTCAGAAGCCCCGATATCAAGTTTAATAGTGGTGTTTTGCCACAACCAGACGGACCCAACAAAGCAAACGCCCCTCCATCTCGCCAGGTCAAATCAATCTTCCTAAGGGCATAGTCTTCTTCAGACTGTGGATTAGGTAAATAGCTATGTCGCAGTGATTTGAGTGTTATCGAAGACATGTCAAACCTGAGCCGGAACAAGTTGTTCTTGGTCATCAAAGAGCAAACAGTTTGAAGCCGAAACAAAAAGATCCAGGTTTTCACCGGGAGCGAAGTGCATCACTCCCTGAGTGTGAGCTACCCAATCATACTCGGCCCACCGCAAATGGATAAAGCTCTCTGATCCAGTGATTTCTGTAACTGTAACCTCACCAGACAATTTAAGGATGTCTTTTCCGTTGCTCTGAAGCTGGAGATGGTGAGGACGAAATCCAAGTGTATATTCTCCAACCGGCACATTTTGGAAAGGAGGTAGCTGCAGTGATAGCCCTTGCTCACCCTCAAAACCGTTTGCGGTACGTTTTAGACTAAGCGTATTCAATGGAGGATCAGAGAAAGCTTTTGCGGTAGCGAGGTCGTGTGGTTTTCTGAAAACTTCGTGGGTTGGACCGTACTGAGTGACTCGCCCCTCACGCATCGTTACTGAGTATCCACCCATTAGAAGAGCCTCGTGAGGCTCTGTAGTCGCGTAAACAACTGTCGCTCCTGTATCAGCAAAGAGTCGGGGTAATTCCTCACGGAGCTCTTCACGTAGCTTGTAGTCGAGGTTGACCAGCGGTTCATCAAGCAACACCAAGTCCGCTCCTTTGACCAGCGCTCTTGCAAGTGCAGTTCTCTGTTGCTGCCCCCCTGACAATTCACTTGGTTTGCGCTGCATGTAGGGAGTCAACTTAAGCAACTCTGCAACCTTTTCTACGCGAGGTCGCAATTGACTTTCAGAGAGCTTCTGGATTCTCAAAGGAGAAGCGATGTTCTAAAAACGGACATATTGGGAAAGTTGATGAACTGCTGGTAAACCATCGCCAAGTTTCGGGGTTGCACAGGAATTCCAGTAACATTCTGACCTTTAAACCAAACTGATCCTGTGCTTGGTTGGTCGAGACCAGCCATCAAACGCATCAATGAAGTTTTGCCCGACAAAGTAGGACCAAGCAAAACATTAAATACGCCAGGATTGAGGCTTAGTTTGGTTTGTGCAATGTGCACTTCGCAGTACACCTGCTTACTTAGTTCACGAAATTCAAGGGACATTTGGAATAGTCGCTGAAGGCAGGATTCGGATCCTGCCCGGCAGATTCTCGGGGGGACACCCCCCCGAGAAAAGGATGGTCTGGAAGGAACTAATTAGTTCTGACTCCAGCGTTTAATCAAGGAATCGTAACTAACAGTTACACCCTTTGGCTTTTCGTTGGTCAATTTGGCTTTCGGCGAGCCAGGTTGGTTCAGCCAGTAGGAAGGATCACGCTCTTCGTTCAGTCGCGGACCGCAACCACCGTAAACGTTGGCAGCCTCGTCAGCCTTCTGCATACGTGACATGACTTGGTCTATTTCACCAGCTAGTCTGTCCATCGCCTCCTGTGGAGTAAATGCACCAGAGTTGACATCACCAATTTGTTGCCACCAGATCTGGGCTAACTTTGGATAGTCGGGAACGTTGATTCCAGTTGGGGACCACGCAACTCGATCTGGAGATCGATAAAACTCTACAAGACCACCCAACTTGGATGCTCTTTCCGTAAAGTGTTGATGGCGAACTGTACTGTCAAGGATGAACGTCAAACCAACGTCACTCTTCTTGACATCAACTGTTTTGGAGGTGACGAACTGAGCGTACAACCAAGCAGCCTTTGCACGTTCAACCGGCGTAGACTTTAGAATGGTCCAGGAACCTACGTCCTGATAGCCAACTGTCTGTCCTTCTTCCCAGTAAGGACCATGTGGGCTTGGTGCCATTCTCCAAAGTGGTGTGCCACTTTCATCAACTGTATTGTTCCCATCAGCACGTGATTCCCCATGTCGGCTGTGAAAGCTGTGTACCAGAAAATTTGCTGGGCCACGTTACCCTGCGAAAGTGCTGGCAGTGACTGATAGAAATCGTATGATGCAGCCCCTGGAGGTGCATAGGCTCTCAGCCACTCATCCCATTTGCGAATAGCATAAACTGCAGCGGGACCGTTTGCAGCACCACCACGACTTACGGAAGCACCTACGGGATTACAGATACCAGCTTCCATGCGAATACCCCATTCATCAACAGGTATTCCATTTGGCTCACCCTTAGAACCAGCCCCGGCCATGGACAACCACGCATCTGTCATTCTCCAGCCCAAGTCCGGTGCACGCTTGCCATAGTCCATGTGTCCGTAAATCTGCACGCCATCAATGTTCTTCACATCATTCGAGAAGAACTCAGCAATATCTTCGTATGCAGACCAGTTGACTGGAACACCAAGATCATAGCCATACTTCTTTTTGAAGGCTGCTTGTAACTCTGGTCGATCAAACCAATCCTCGCGGAACCAATAAAGGTTAGCAAATTGCTGATCAGGCAACTGATACAAATCTCCATCTGGACCCGTTGTAAACTGAACACCCATGAAATCATTGAGATCCAGGGTAGGTGACGTTACATCCTTACCTTCTCCGGCCATGAAGTCAGTCAGGTTGTAAGCCAGCTGCAATCGGGAGTGAGTTCCAATCAAATCACTATCGTTCACATACGCATCATAAAGGTTTCGCTTGGTTTGCATCTGGGTCTGGACAGCCTGAACAACTTCTCCTTCTCCAAGCAACTGGTGGTTCACTTTGATGCCAGTGATTTCTTCAAATGCTTTTGTCAAAACCTTGGACTCACAGGAATGAGTTGGAATCGTTTCTGACAGGACATTGATCTCCATACCTTTGAACGGCTCAGCTGCTTTGATGAACCATTCCATTTCGGCCATTTGCTCATTTTTGGAAAGGGCTGAGGGCTGAAATTCACTGTTGATCCAGCGTTCTGCCTCTGGCTTTCCAGCTATCGCGGTAAAAGTACTCATCGTCAGCGCTATTGCTGCGCTCATGAAGAGTTTACTAAATCTCATTATATTCCTCCTTTAGGGGGGTACGAATTTCAAAATGCCAAAGAAATATCAGCTCAGCAAAATACCAAACTGCTTATATGACACGGGGCCTACCGATGCAATCGAATCTGACTTTTGTCAACTTTTTTTTCTATTGAGCAAAACTACATGAATTTTGTACACTCTGAAGTCTTTTGGAAAAGAATGAGCGGTGCATGAAGGCAGGCGTAAAAAAAGAAAGTAGTCAGCCAGGAATTTCCTTGACTGACCACTTCTAAAGGGAACAACTAGCGGTTAATACTTTGCTCCAGAAAAGATTTGCTTTCGGGAGTAAGCCAATCTTGTTGATCTTCAATTAGTAGGTTCCATTCCTCCATCAAGAAAGAAGAGGAGGGTTCATTACTGCAGGCTTGACGCATAAACCTGCAAAATTCCTTGAAGTGCAGTGCATCTCGCATAATGATGGTCTCATCTGAAGTTAATATGAATGAGTCACATCCTGTGCTTTTGTCCAGACTGCCATTCCATTGACTGATCGCTTTGTCAGATAAAGCTGCATTTCATGTTCCACTCTTTGGAAAAAAATTATGGCTGAAAAGCGAATGACCAAGTTGAACCCACTCATCAAGACTCCAAATCCATTGGATCTAGAAGATAATATTTTCATTCTGGAAGATGAGGAAAGTTTCGCGAGGGAGCAACAATTGAAGCAATTGAAAAAAGAGCCAAAGCGAACACTTCGGCTTGTCAAACGTTGGTTAAGAGAAAGCTAGATGTTCGCAGGACCTAACTGGCAATTCTGGCTTCTGGTGTTTTTCTTTCTGCTAAGCAAACCACTCTTGTTTTGGTTCGCTCAGTAAATTTCTACTGAGTTCAGAATCCTCGCTCCAAAGCCGCAAAAACCTGATCCAAATTTTTTTCAGAGCCTACTGCAAGTCGTACCAGGTATCTTGAAATTCTCAGTTCTTCGAGTTCTCGGTCGCTAGCCTGATAATGAGCTAGCATTGCATAAGGGCAAAGCATCGAGGTGTTTGAACCAAGACCAGGAGCCTTGTGAAGAGGTCTTAGGTCTGCATCATAGAAGCGGCGTATCCCATCAAGGCTATCATTCTGCAAAACAAAGCTGATGAGGCTGCCAGACCCCTTCAACAACTTCTTTGCCAATTGATGACTGGAATGGGATGATAATTGGTTGAAACTCACAGAGCGGACTTTTGGATGAGCTTCCAGAAATTGAGCAACCCGAACCCCATTAGCATTGAAGCGCTCCATCCGCTCAGGAAAATCTTTTATACAGTCAGCCAAGGCAAGGACCTCCCATGGTGACATAAAGTTTTGCCATTCGGCCTGAAACGACTTCAACTGTTCAGACCAATATCCCTGACGAGTCAGTAGGGCTCCTCCCCCGTGCTGGTTGTTTCCACATAGGTATTTTGCCGTGCTGTGAATCACCATGTCTGCTCCCCATACGAGAGGTTGAGCGTTAATTGGCCCAGCTAGCGTGTTATCGACAATCACAGGAATTTCAAATCTTTTTGCAGTTTCCTGAATTCTTGGAATATCCGGCAATTCTCCGAGTGGATTCGTGATGCTTTCCGTGACAATCCCAGCAACCGATTCGTCTTTGAGAACCTCTTCTAATTGTCCCAGTTCATCAGTATTGAGAAAATATGGTTCGCCATTTCCTCCCCTCCACTTATCCATCATTAATAAGGAGTAGGTATCCGTGTAGAGCAAACCAATCGCTACAAATCGCTTTGGTTGTTTGCTCTGGCATCGCCTTCTTGCCAACTCCATCGCAGTCACGACTGCATTCATCCCTGAAGAAAATAGAAAACATTCGTCTGCCTGTTCCCACTCAATTAGTTGAGCACAGATTTTTTCGGTAGCTTTTAAAATGGATGAAGTCGGGGCTGCTTCATTATTTTTCCAAGCAGCGATGTTTCTGACTGAGAGCAAAGCTCCTCTTCGCTTTCGTAATTGGAAGAGTCCCTCCATCAAATCATAGTGCTGGCCCAGAACCACCCCACCTGGTGTTCCCATTTTTTCTGTACTTCCAACCCAAAACTCATTTTCTTGGTGGATTGGCAACGGCACAAAAGACTGAGTTGAATACCAGACAATCTGGTCATGCTCAGCATACTGATCTTCCTCTAGCAATTCGTTTCTTTGATCAGCACCGTAATCAGGAAGAATCCAGAGTCTTGGATCCATCGAATCAGGCCTGACAGATTTCCATTCTCTCAGCCAGGGTGGTATAGGCTCAGATAATTTCCAGGCAATGCTTAGATTCGGGTGTTTTGTTAGTAGGAAATCGATCAACTCACGCAAAGCACTTTGTACAGAAACAAAAGCCAGAGCTCGTGCAACCTTGTGCTTCCGTTGGAGGGATTGCTGCCACTCATACAAAGCAGGGCGGTCCACCATTCGGTAGTAACCCCAACTCAGGCGACAGCGATTTTCTTCATAGTCTATGACTGTCTGCAAGTCTGGCATTTCCGCTGTGGTGCCATAATCTTGCCCACCAACTGGATCTAAAAGGCGCACAGGTCTAGGGTCTTGCTTAGCAGAGGCAGAAGAATCCGTTGCCATGTTAGAAAGAATCTGGGGAATCAGCGCAGTTGACTGCGCAACTCATCAAGGAATTGCCGATGCGATGCTCGTATTCTGAAAACCAGACGGGTTTGTCTGATTGCTAACAACAAAAATAAGAGGCTCAGGCATCCCACGAGGGAAAGGGACAGCAGAGGAGGAAAGCTCAACAGCCAATCGCTCAATGCTTGAAAATGGCGCATGTAGCTACAGGTTCGTTGTTTTTAAAATGAATGGCATTTTGCTGAGCATCCAACTCAGCCCATTGTCCTAACAAAAGCGGATGATTGATCTCTCCGTGCCCATGAGGCAGGCCTATCGCAATTGGGAGGTTCAAATCGCCGAGCACGTCTAGCAAAACATCCTTAACTTGCTCCGGAGTTCCACATTCTACGAATTCACCAAAAATAAAGGCCCGGACTTTTTCGAATTGACCACTTTGTCGCATCTGGGTCAGCATTCGATCCAACCGATAAGGCGCTTCGTAAACTTCCTCAAGAAAAAGAATTGAATCCACTAAATCGACTTGGGCTTCAGTTCCCAAGGCCGAAAGGATTACAGAGAGGCAACCCCCACTGAGTCTTCCTTTCACAGATGCCGGATTTTGCAAGAATTGGACAGGAGCGGAGGGAGATTCTGATTTGAACAGGACGCTCCTCAGGGCTTCGCGATTCTTATCTGCATGGGGACCACCAACAAACTGTGGGGAGGCCAGTGTGGGCCCATGACAAACCATCCAATCCTTGTGGCGTTGGAGATAATGAAGTAGTAGGGAACAGTCGCTGAACCCAACGAGCCATTTTGGTTTTTGGTGCCAGGAAGTCGGCTGAAGCAATGGCAGTAATCGAGCCACCCCATAACCTCCTCGGATGCAGAAGACTGCCCGAACCTTCTCATCATCGAGTTGTTGCTGAAATTCTGCAGCCCGCTCTTGATCAGTACCTGCCAGATGCAAATGTGAGCGAGTCAGGTCAGGAGTATAAGCTATTTGAAGACCCCAATCATCCTCCAAGATTTGGAAGGCTTGCTCAGCTAAGCGCTGTTGCTCTGGCCTCAATTGAGAAGAAGGTGCCACAACCGTCACGGCATCACCTGGCTGCAGCGGGAGCGGGCGTATCATCTCAAGTTTCGTTCGTACCGCGAGCCATCACCAGTTTCCCGGAGCGGACCATTTCCTTGAGGCCAATAGTGTTGAAGAGTTTTTCCATAGCATCAATTTTCGAAGAAGATCCCGTGGACTCCACAATTAGCGATTGGTCCGTGATATCTACGATTTTTGCCCTAAATACATCGACAACCTGTAAGACCTCCGATCGCTTCTCCAGACCAATCAGCAATTTAAAGATAGCTAATTCTCTTTCAACAGATTGCTTCGGATCGTGATGACTGGCGTGAACAACATCTACGAGCTTATTTAACTGGCGTAGAATCTGATCAAGTGTTTCAGGACCACCCTGAACAACCACTGTTATTCGAGAGAACTGATGATCTACAGCTGGTGAGACCACCAGAGAATCGATGTTATACCCTCTTCTCGCAAAAGTTTGCGAGAGGCGCATCAAAACACCTGGTTTGTTATTGACGTAAATACTGATCGTAAATTCTTCCATTGCTTTTCTTCAAAGAGAGGCTGCGCACATTCTAAAGGTTTTGATTGCTGTTTGTTTTAGGTAAAAATAACGCGAATTTCGAAAACCTCTCAGGTGCTTCCTACAGGCTTTTCAAGTTTGCGGTTCTTTGGCTTCTCAATGAGCATGTCCTTCACAGCTGCTCCTGCGGGAATCATTGGGAAGACATTGTCTTCTTTTACAACCTCAGCGTGGATAATGCAGGGCCCATCGTTGTAGGCAAGTGACTTTTTTAATATCTTGGTGACATCTCCAGCACGTCGAATTCTAAATCCTTTCACACCATAGGCTTCGCCAAGTTTGACAAAGTCTGGATTTCCCTCCAGATCGCAACCACTAAGCCGCTGGTCAAAGAATAGTTCCTGCCATTGACGAATCATTCCCAGAAAGCGATTATCAATGATTAAAATTTTTATCGGTACTCTCTGGAGAGCTGCAGTAGAGAGTTCCGCAAGCGTCATTTGGAAGCCACCATCCCCTACGACAGCTACTACCAAATCATTGGGACACCCCAACTGAGCCCCTATTGCAGCTGGGAATCCATAGCCCATGGTTCCTGCACCCCCACTGGAAAGCCATTGACGTTCGCGTGAGCTTTTACAGAACTGAGCCGCCCACATCTGATGCTGGCCTACATCAGTGCTAATGATGCCTCTGGATTCAGAGAGACGATCCAACTCATCCAGCACATATTGTGCTCGTAATCCCCCACGCTTGGGGTACTTGAGTGGATACTTCTTTTTCCAAGAAGCCACCGATTTCAGCCAAGGGCCTGAATCTAACTTGTGAACATGAGGAATCAACTCCTGCAATACCAAGCGCGCATCTCCGTTGATAGACACATCAGGCTGAATAATTTTGCCGAATTCTGCAGGATCAATATCAATATGAATCTTGCTCGCAGTTGGGCAGAATTCACTCACTTTCCCAGTAATACGATCATCCCAACGAGCTCCGATGGCCATAATCATGTCACAGCCAACAACCGCCTTATTTGCGTAAGCGGTCCCATGCATACCGAGCATACCAACAGACAATTCATGGGTCTCTGGAAAGGCACCTTTCCCCAATAGAGTTGTCGTGACAGGTGCTTGAATCTTTTCTGCCAATTCCAAAACTTCTTTAGCGGCGCCAGCCCCCACAGCACCAGCCCCTACGTACAAAAGAGGACGCCTGGATTCCATGATAATGTCTGCAGCCCGAACGATATCGTCTGCATTGCCTTTCATCGGGACTTCATATCCAGGCAGATCAGTATTTTCTGGAAAATTTGCCGTGCATTCTGCTGAGACAACATCTTTTGGTAAATCAATCAGTACGGGACCGGGTCGACCAGTAGTTGCCAGGTGGAAAGCTTCCTTCATGACTTTCGGAAGGTCATTCGCATCCTTCACGAGATAACTGTGCTTCACAACAGGCATTGTCACACCGAAGATGTCAGCTTCCTGAAAAGCATCCTTGCCCAAGTTAGGTGTAATCGTCTGACCGGTCAACACGATGAGCGGGATGGAGTCCATCTGTGCAGTTAAGAGTCCGGTCACGGTGTTGGTGGCCCCAGGGCCTGAGGTGACGAGTACGACCCCTGGCTTCCCCGTAGCCCGAGCATACCCATCAGCCATGTGTGTTCCCCCTTGTTCGTGGCGCACCAAGACCAGTTCTAGCTCAGGAGCATCTAGCAAAGCATCAAAAATTGGCATACATGCACCGCCTGGATAGCCAAATATATATTTAACTCCCTCTCTTTTCAGAGCCTCTACAACAACTTGGGCACCATTCATTCCGAACTCCTATGATTTAATAATTGCAAGTTAGCTTTTCAAATTAGTGAATTCCTTATAGGAGTACAAGCCAAAAGCCTACATTTCTAAATTTTTCAGGCTTGTAAAGTTCTTAGATGAATTACATGACAAATTTCACAGAAATTTTCCGACTTCAGCTAGCCTTTCGATCAACAGACGGCCAACTTTTTCTATTATTTACTGATTATTTATTTTTTGAACACACAATATCTAATGAATTTTTCTCTGCTCAACAAATCAAACACACCCCACTGATTTATCTTCAGAGATCTTTTCACCCTATCGAGACCGTGATAACCTTTGATTAAAACAAATTCAAAGCTACTGAACTTCCACCTAACCATTTGCAAATGGCATTGACTCCCGCTGAAAAACTACTAAAAGAAGTCAATCTCAACCTAACTCGCCAAAGAGCGGCCGTTCTTGAACTCTTCTTAAAAGAAGAACATCCGATGACACCTCATGAGGTGCGGGAAATACTCGAGGAGCAGGAACACGTGGACCAGGTGACCATTTATCGAGTGCTGGAAGCACTGGTCAGAACACGACTGCTGACTCAGGTTCCTTCCACGGATCGGAATAGCTACTATTGTCTGGCAGAGCGGCTACAGGGCCTTCATGCCCATCTTTACTGTAACTTATGTCGTCGAATGCTTTGCGTAGAATCACCTCTTGCGGCTAAAACAGAACGTGGCGAAGAGCTACATGTTGTGCTGAGTGGAACCTGTACTCAATGTGATCAAGAAGTTCCCGATGCTAACATCTGAATTCACTGTAAGTTTAAGATCGAAGAAAAACAGTTGATCTCTCCTCAGTTGTTATAGACATCCATTCAACTTGTGCATTGAATACCAGAACGGCAGTTTCCTCAGATCTTAAGACCCTCTCCATTCCCCTGAAAAGCTTTCTCATTCGGAATCTTCATGAAAACTGACCAGAACCAGGTTTGGGGTAGCCACCTTCAAAGCAGCCCGGCTGAAGAAAATGTGCTGTTTTGTGCTGGCCGTGATGTTCAGCCGCTGCCAATGGCAGATATGGCTTTGCTACCTTACGATCTGTGGACCAATCGAGCCCATGCGATCATGTGGTATGAAGAAGGAGTGCTCCCCAAAGACGTTCTAACAAAAATTCTCAGGGGACTTAGTCAACTGGAGGAGAGTTTTCTGAACGGGGACTTTGCGTTGGATCCAAAACTTGAAGATGTACATATCAACGTGGAAGCATTCGTGACCAAGCAGCAAGGAGAAGAGGTCGGTGGGTGGATGCATATCGGAAGAAGTCGAAATGATCAGGCAGCATGCGACACGAGACTTTTTCTCCGTGATGCACTCCTGAGACAGTCTAAAAGTCTAGAAATATTGATCAGAACACTTTTGACTCAGGCTGCAGAGCATACTGAAACAGTTATGCCGGGGCTAACACATTATCAACCTGGGATGCTGACTTCATGGGGACACTGGCTCTGTTCTCATGCCCAAGCGCTGTTGCGAGATCTGGAAAGAGTCAAATTCCTACTCGCTCCAATCAATCGTAACCCATTGGGGGCGGCTGCTTCCTTTGGTACCTCTTGGTGTCCAAATCGAAAACGCACTACTGCATTGTTAGCTTTCTCTGAGCCAGAGCTCAACACACTCGACTGTATCAGCGCTCGTGGTGAATTAGAGGGTCAGGTTGCACAGGGTTACTCAGTGATGATGAATCATCTCAGTCTCCTCGCCCAAGACCTGATCTTCCTGAGTCATTCTTATGTTGGAATGTTAGGTTTGCCCGACGCATTTGTAACAGGTTCTTCCATCATGCCACAGAAGAAAAATCCTGATTTTGCCGAAGTCATCAAGGGGAAAACAGCACTTGCTCACGGGCTTCTTCAATCGTTGTTAGGAGTCTCCAAGGGGATGGTCAGCGGTTATAATCGAGATAGCCAAGTTTGTAAGTATCTCGTGATGGACGTGATCCGAGAATGTGAGCCGGCGCCCAACATTCTCTCTGGAGTGATGTCTGAATTGGATGTTCATAAAGAGGTAATGCGGAACCGCTGCAATGAGGGATTCATGAACTCCGTCGATCTAGCTGACTCTCTTTCGAGAAATCATAGAATCCCGTTTCGAAAGTGCTACCACCTGCTCGCCAAGGCTGTTCGACTCTCTTCACCCAGTGAATTCATTACAAAAGAAGCCCTTCAGTCTGCTCTGGATGATGAGAGCTTGAGGATTACTTTCTCTGATGAGGACTTTGCTGCGCTGCAAAGCCCACTGTCGGTACTAACCCAGCGGGATCATCTCGGAAGCCCTGCCCCAGAAAGAGTGCATGAGCAGATAGAATTGATGCAATCCAGATTAGTGGAAGATTTAGTAGCCATCAGGCAAGTGATGACCAATTGTGAAGAAGCCCAAGCCATCTGCAAGAACTATCAGGCCTGAATTAGCTCCGATAGAATTCAGTTACGTTCTCTACTACATATTCCTGCATTTCAGGAGTTAACCCTGGATAAATCGGCAGGGCGAGCACTTCTCGTGCGGCTTTATCAGATTCTGGTAAACTTTCTGGACGATAGCCAAGATCTGCAAAACACTCCTGTCGATGAAAAGGAACGGGATAGTAAATTTCGGTGGCTATTCCTCTTTCCTGAAGAAACTTTCTGAGTTCTTCCCTCCGCTGCACACGGACCGTGTACTGATTGTAAATGTGGTGATTGGGCAGATTTTCATCCTGGTAGACAGCAGCAGGACATACGATTTCTTCTAATTGCGCCTCGCCAAGCAATTGATTGTACTGTGCAGCATTTTGGCGACGTTGCTCGTGCCAGACTTCGAGGCGTTGTAGCTTGATACGCAGTACACAGGCCTGAATCGGATCCATTCTGAAATTTCCACCGATCACCTTGTGATAATATTTCGGCTCTGCACCATGGACACGCTTGATATGAAGCAGATGGTGTAATTCAGCATCGTTCGTGGTTACCATCCCACCGTCCCCAACTCCCCCAAGGTTTTTGGATGGGAAGAAGGACATGCAACCCACGTTACACATGGATCCTGCCTTCCGAACTTCACCATTCAAGCGATACTCTGCTCCAATGGCCTGGGCAGCGTCTTCGACTACAGCGATTCCAAATCGCTGCGCAACGTCACGGATGGCCTGCATATCCGCACACTGCCCAAAGAGATGAACGGGGATCACTGCCTTCACCTGAGCCAGTTCTTCTTCGGTGTAACTCTCTAACTTCTCTTCTAGTGATTTTGGGCAGAGATTGTAGGTTGTAGGATCAATTTCAAGAAAAACAGGCTCTGCATTCAGACGCGACACGACACCTGCAGTCGCAAAAAAAGAAAAATCTGGAACCAGTACTTTGTCTCCTGGACCGATATTGAGAGACATCAGGGCAAGCAGCAAAGCGTCTGTTCCTGAAGAGACCCCCAGAGCATATTTGCAGCCAGTGTATTTAGCTACCGCTTCTTCAAAGTGCTCTAACTCAGGACCCATGATGTAGCGAGTTGAGTCAATCACATCAGTGACAGCAGCGATTATTTCATCCCGTAAGCCTTCATGCTGAGGGCGTAAATCAAGAAGAGGAACTTGCATCAATACTCTTTTGTATATCAAGTGGAAGTTTCTTTGGAGTGAGTAGGAAAGTTAAAGGTTTGCTTGCAGAAAAAATTCCAGAGTCGGAAGAGGAAATTTAAATTCAACAAGTTGCGATGGCACTCAAATTTGAGTTTTTAAAGACGTCTTAGTTGGCTGCTTTTGTTTCTTCAGATTCAATCACTTGAACGAATCCCAGGTAGCGTTGAGTCCCTACACGTTGAACTGGGCTACCCTGAACTCGTAATTGTAAGCGATCTCCACCGGGCAGAAGATAGCAATGATTCAAAGTAAATGGCTTACCCTTTTCGATCGCCTGTTGCCATTGACTACGAACCGTTTCCTGGTCATTTTCTGGCACGCGGTCCAAGTAAGCCTGGAAAAAGTTCGTTGGACTCGTTGAGGGATGAATATTCAGAAGTGTGAAGAGATGGGGTGAGCAGAAGATTTGCCCTTCTTCCCATTGCCAATCACCCAAACGTGCCAGTTGTTGAGCCTGTAACAATCGATACTCACGTTCCTGGAGTTTCTGGAGTTCCTCCTGACGCTGCAGCGTCACATTTTCAAGCACGACCTGACAGCCTTCAATTCTACCATCTTCTGCGGGAGCAAGGGCAAAGCCGTGAGCAACAACAATTTGCTCATCGCGCAACTTCCATTCTTCTCGTTGAGCTTCGGAATTTCGAAGTACCCGCTCAAAGAAGCGCCTAAAGTTTTCTTGAGAATACCGATGCAGGAAAAGCGACATCGGCATCCTTTCAGGATGTAAATCTGGGTTTGCTTGTGCAAGCAGGTTGGCAGCTTGGTGGTTCAACTCTAGAATTCGTGATGACTCGTTGAGAACGAGGCATGAAAGAGGTGAATTACGAAAGAGGGCTTGGTAACGTGAACGGGATTCTTCCAAGGAATAGCGAATTTCCAGCAGTTCTTCGTTCTGCACGCGCAACTCTTCCTGATGAATTCTAAGTTCCTGTAGCAACTCCTGTGGATTGGGGGTTTCGCTGTCTTGCTCAGAAAATTCAAGTACGGTCTGATCTTCGGATTCTTGCCAATTTTTCTGCAAAAGCGAATTATTCCACTTTCGCATTTTGTCCATTCTCTGCCCTAAACGGGCATTATCCAGCTTGAGTTGTTCAATCTCCAACAGCAACTCTTGCCTGTCCTTTATTTCATCCATTCTCTACTCCGAGTTGAAATACAACAACTAGTTTGGCAAGCGTTTAAAATAATTCAACGTTGAAGATTTGATCAAATAATATTTATTATTAATATCAACGAGTTTGCCAGCGCAATCCTAACTCCGTACTGTAGCCGACTGATCGAGCCGCAACTTTTCCTGCGGGATCAATAACGTAGTATGTCGGGAAAGCTCCAATGTGATAATTTGCTGCCGTCTCTTGATCGCCGAAGAGCACAGGATAATTCAATTGATGCCGCTGTAAGAATACATCAACCTCTTCCAGGCTTTGATAGGAGAGAGCAACCAACCACATCAGCAATTCTCCCTCCTTCTGCTTTGACTGCAAACCTTCCAAATTACCAATACTGAAATGACAAACCGTACACCACGGAGCGAAGAAATAGAGCAGAAGCGTCTTTCCTTTTGCATCAGATAAACTGTATGTTTTTCCATCTCTGGCAAAGAGCCGAAATTGTGGGGCAAGTTCTTTCTCAGGTACCAGTTTACGGGCCTGCCAAGTAGTCACTCCCCAAAAGATCAAGCCTGCCAATAGTAACGTACGTAACCAACCAGCCATTCGGCCAGCCCAGGTTACCCAGCCTTTTTTGAGTTTCATCCCAACCCAAACTTTATGCAGTTAGTCACCAACCCGAAAATTCGTAATTTAGCTATTATTGCACATGTTGACCATGGCAAAACCACACTTGTCGATCAGATGTTTCGTCAAAGCGGATTGTTCCGTGAAAACCAAGAAATCAGGGACCGCCTAATGGACTCCATGGACCTGGAAAAGGAGCGTGGAATCACGATTTCTGCCAAGAATTGCTCCATTGAATGGAAAGGTACCAAAATCAACATCCTTGACACTCCAGGACACGCAGATTTTGGTGGTGAAGTTGAAAGAGCACTGACCATGGTCGATGGTGCAATTTTACTTGTCGATGCTTCTGAAGGCCCTCTGCCTCAAACCCGCTTTGTCTTGAAAAAAGCTCTCGAAAACCGACTACAAGTCCTAGTTGTCGTTAATAAAATTGATCGACAAGATGCCCGTCCAGATGAAGTTCTGAATGAAGTCTATGACCTATTTATCGATCTGGAAGCCGATGATGAGCAAATTGACTTTCCAGTGTTTTATGCCAATGGACGCGAAGGCATTGCAAAAACCTCTTTGGACGCTGATTCAAGTACTCTTGAACCTTTATTGGATGGAGTCGTAGAGCATGTACCTCCTACACGTTTCAAGGAAGAAGCTCCTTTTCAGATGTTGGTTGCTGATCTAGGTTATTCCGAATTTTTGGGACGCCTCGCTGTCGGTCGGGTGATGAACGGACAGGTACGACGCAACGAGCCCCTGGTCTGCCTGGGTGAGAAAGGAACCAAGGCTCTGCGTGCCACGAAGTTGCAGGTGTATCGTGGAACCACCATGGCAGAAGTCGGTGAAATTGAAGCCGGAGACATTCTGATTCTCGCTGGAGTGGAAGACGTTCATATCGGTGACACGATCTGTCATGCGGAAAGCCCTCAGGCGCTCCCACGGCTGCGAATTGACGAGCCCACAGTATCCATGAGATTCTTCACAAACACCTCTCCACTTTCTGGGAGAGAAGGAAAGTTTGTTCAGTCCACAAAACTTCGAGAAAGATTACTTCGGGAAACTCTCAGGAATGTGTCCTTGCAAGTAGAAGACACTGATGATGCCGAATGTTTCCTAGTCAAAGGACGTGGTGAACTGCAAATGTCGATTCTGATCGAAACCATGCGCCGGGAAGGGTTCGAGCTTTCCGTAGGGCGTCCAGAGATCATCTGTCGACGCGAGGGGACTCAGCTTCTGGAACCCATTGAAGAAGTCTACATTGACTGTGACGAAGATTTTCTGGGAATTGTCTCTGAAAAATTGTCGCTCCGTAAAGGGAGAATGGTCAATTTGGTAAATCATGGCACAGGCCGGATCCGAGCAAAGTTTCAGGTTCCCTCTCGGGGACTGATCGGATACCGCAGTGAGTTTCTGACGGATACACGCGGAACCGGTATTCTCAACTCCATGCTCCTAGGCTATGAGCCCCATCGGGGAGCTTTGCCAACTCGGTTGACGGGGTCGTTAGTGGCAGACCGAAGTGGAAAATCAGTAGCTTATGCATTGTTTAATTTGGAACCTAGGGGGCGACTTTTTCTCGGACCAGGTGTCGAAGTTTATGAAGGGATGATCATTGGTGAACACAATCGAAATAGCGATTTAAACGTGAACCCCTGTAAAGAGAAAAAACTAACCAATGTTCGTGCATCTGGGAAAGACGATAACACTGTTCTGACTCCTGTGTTGCCGCTGACGCTGGAACAAGCCATTGAGTTCATTGTTGATGACGAAGTGGTGGAAGTAACCCCGAAAAGCATTCGCCCTCGCAAGGCCATTCTCAACCATTCCGCTCGCCAAATTGCTGCCAAACGTAGCACTCCCTGAAGAATTTGTTCGACTTTCTTTTCTAATATCTTACATTGCCACCGGTGAGCGTTTGCTCATCGGCTCTCTGGCTCTTGCAAATAGTGGATCAATTTCTTTACTCACTCAACTAACGTTCCCCGGCGGATGACTTTTGGCAACCTTAGACTGGCATCGGTCAACTCTGACGTTGCTCTCACTCAATCCCATGGCATTCCATGAGAACTACGCTGGTATGGCTTCGCAACGATCTTCGGCTTCATGATCACTTGCCCTTACAGTGTGCTCTGGAGAAGTCCGACCAATTACTGTTGGTCTACTGCCTACCGGATATCTGGTTCCAATCCACCACCTATGGGTTCCCGAAGATCAATAACATTCGCTTAGAGTTTCTGCTGCAAAGCCTGGAAGACTTAAGGAAGCATGCTCAGGAAAGAGGCGGAGAACTGATCTTTCGAAGGGGCAATCCGTCTGAGATTGTTGCAGAGTTGGCAGAGCGTCATCGGGTGGATGTTGTCTTTGCTCACCGTGAACATGCTCCTGACGAAAAGCGTGAAGAAGACAACCTCCGTAAGAGACTAAAAGTTCCCTTACGACTCTGTGACGGGAATAGCTTGCTGAAAGAAACGGAACTTCCTTTTTCTTTGGTTGATCTCCCACAAGTTTTTAGTAATTTCCGCAAACAAGTAGAGAAAGAAGTCCAAATCAGTCGTCCCATTCGTGTCCCGAAAATTCTACCTCCCCATCCTCAGGACTGCCCACCGGGTATCATCCCTAATTTGGAAGATCTGGGTTTTGAGCCTTTCATTCGGGATATTCGCAGTGTATATCGCTTTGCCGGAGGGGAGACCGCAGCTTTGTCCCGTGTTCAACACTACTTGTGGAAATCGCATGCAATCAAAACCTATAAAGAGACACGAAATGGGATGCTGAAAGCAGACGACTCCGCAAAACTTTCACCCTGGCTGGCTTTGGGTTGCCTATCTCCAAAGCATGTTTATCAGGAGGTTCGACGATACGAGAATGATGTGGTTGCCAACGCTTCAACGTACTGGCTGATATTTGAACTCTGGTGGCGAGAATACTTTCGCTGGATCACACGACTACATGGAGAAAAATTATTCCGATCCGGCGGTATTCGGAACCATTCAATAAAAGTAGAACATTGGGAAAAGTGGCTTGAAGCTTGGTGCCAGGGTGAAACAGGAGTTCCTTTTGTGGACGCACACATGAGGAAGCTCAACGCTACAGGCTACATGTCTAATCGAGGCCGACAAAACGTAGCTAGTTTTCTAGTTCGAGACCTGCAACAGGATTGGCGCTTGGGTGCTGCCTACTTCGAAAGTCGCTTGATTGACTATGATGTTCACAGCAACTGGGGAAACTGGAACTATGTGGCTGGGGTTGGTAACGATCCAAGAGAAGATCGCTATTTCAATTTGGTCACCCAAACCCTGCGGTATGATCCAAAGGGAGAATTCATTATTCGCTGGGTCCCTGAATTGCGTGACGTACCTTCAAAAGAAATTCCCTACATCGTGCAATTTACCCGTCAGCAGAGAGAGAAATATAGGCTGGGAGCCTACCCAGAGCCCATCGTATTTTCCTCAGCCTGGCGTCGCTAATGAAGATGTAGATTTCTTCGGGCTTGTTGTGAGCGAGGTAGATATGAAAAAATAATGAAAATTAATAACAGCCATCTCTCATACCGTATTTCAGTCAGATCACGATGTCGTTGCAGCTTCAACCACAACCCACACCACTTGATTGGCCGAGTGCTCTAGCACACCTGCGTGAGGTGCTCCCACGCTGGCAGCATCGCAACCAAAGTCCTATTCTCCAACTCTGTATTCCGATTGCAGAACCGGATCCTCTTGAGTGGCTTCAACATCAAGATGGAGCTACTCGTGTTTATTGGTCCGATCGAGAACACCAATTCCAGCTGGCAGGATTGGGGTCTGCCCTCCAGATAAGAGGCACTACCGATGAGGTGATGCAGAAAGTATCTGGATGGCAAGAGTTCGTCCCACCCAACACTGCCTTCCTGGGTGGCATACCTTTCCACACTTCAACCAAGGAAGCTGGACCGTGTAACAACTTTCAACAAGCTGCCTTCACATTACCATTTCTAACAGTTCAACAAGACCCAAGTGGTAGTTTTCTCTGGGTGCATCTTGCTCAAAACATTGAAGGCGCTGGGACAACACAGGAGCTGTTTGACTTGTTGGCCCGTTTAAAGTTTCCCTCACACCCGCGACTATTTGACAGTCAGAGAATCAGTATCGTTGAGAAGAATGATGCTCCCAATTTGGTTGAATGGAGTCATGCGGTCGAAGCAGCCCTCGGCCAAATTCGAGCTAGTCACTATGAAAAAATTGTCTTGGCTCGACAATCCCATTTCCAACTGAACACAAGCCCTGATCCTTTCGATCTGCTGAATCAACTCCGCCAACAAGCACCCCATGCCTACCACTTTGGCTGGCAGGATTCGCAAGGTCCGGCATTTTTGAGCATCACACCTGAAAGATTATTCAAAAGGAAGCGTCAGAACCTAGAAAGCGAGGCCTTGGCAGGCACTAGACCAAGAGGACAGAACGCATATCATGATGAGCAATTGACCCACGAATTGTTCCACGACACGAAAGAAGTTCGGGAACATCTTGTTGTTTTGCGCTTCATGGAAGAACGCTTCTCAAAACATTGTAGAGTAGTGGAAAGGCTCTCTCATCTTGAACCCCTCAGACTGAAGCATGTTCAACATTTGCAAAGTCGTCTGCAAGGGCGTCTACTGGATGAAGTGACAGATGCTCAGCTTCTTTCCTCGCTACATCCAACACCTGCTGTATGTGGACTGCCTCAAGCAGTATCCAGGTCTCAAATCAACAACTTGGAATCATTTGATCGTGGCTGGTACGCAGGCCCTGTTGGTTATGTCAGCAAGCAGCAAAGCGAGTTTGCGGTCGGTATTCGTTCCGGAGTATTGGAGGGAGACTCTCTGACAGTGTATACAGGTGCAGGCATTGTTGAAGGTTCTGATCCAGACCGTGAATGGCAAGAGTTAGATCACAAACTCCGTAGCTGGGAAGCCCTGCTCGGAAATCCTTCATGACCCCCAATGAGTGTTTGAGCTATTGGTTGATTGAAGAGCTGGTGGCTCAGGGCATTACACAATTCTGCATCTCACCTGGTTCTCGATCCACTCCTTTGACCGTTGCTGCTGCTCGACATCCTCAAGCAAACACCAAAATTTTTCTGGATGAACGGGCAGCTGCCTATTTTGCACTA
>JACLAC010003044.1_pt1 | contig 38680 bp, 41 predicted proteins | sample 8027881 | NCBI WGS metagenome assembly JACLAC01 (sample SAMN15725517, study PRJNA655200) | protist metagenome | isolation source: fluorescence activated cell sorting (FACS) single amplified genomes of... | place: Spain: Blaines Bay Microbial Observatory, Mediterranean Sea | collected 2016-01-19 | reverse complement strand
AGAACACTAGATGGACACTGTTCTCTGGGCTCTCGATTTCAGGGAACTCAGCGGAAATTGCCCTCAAGAATGCTTACAATTATTGGCGGGCAGGTTTATACCACTCACAAAAAGAGGCATTAGAAGAACTCTACGAAGTAGCCGAAGAAGACCGGTTCGTCGCCACCTGCATGCTAATAGAAAATAAAGACTCTGGTGCTATGACGACTATTGTGACGTGGTCGGAAGACGTGGCGGCAACATTACCCAAAGCAGATGAGATTATGTTTATTTCAGGCGACCCGGAAGGGGAACACGAGACGCTTCGAATTCACTGGGATGAAGCTATGCCCATGGTAGCACCCTTTTTAAAACGAGACTCTTCTCTTTACCCGGAAAGGTATCTTGTGGATGCTTTTCCTTCCTTTGAACAGTTGAGCACGTTGAATGTGATACTTGAATAGTCCGTTAAATTAAGTACATTGTGAGGCAATAATCAATACCTCTCCCGCGCCACACCAGGGCTACGAAAAGCCCCACCTACATGTTGCTTTTGCCGTAACTTTTGCCTTATGCCGAGCGAGTCATCAATCTATATGCCGCACGGGGACTCTGTAATATTCATGCAAATATGTTATGGATTTAAGGAGATGCTCTATCGACGCAAGCCAGTGTCTTCTTTCACTTTAACCGATGCCGACACATCCTTCGGTTTCTCCCCCGACCCTTTATGTCAGAATAGCAGTCACTGCCGATTCCATTGGCTATTAGAGAACTCGACCTTACTCGACTTACCCGTATCTACACTCGTCACCTGCCCGCCGCGAGCCAAAAACTCTTCAACCGATTCACACCGTTTCATAGTCGCCCCCGCTCTGCAACTTTGCCAATCATCTAAATTTTAGCACCAGCCCGAAACCGCGCAACATCATACTCAATACGTCGATTCTGATGTTTAATCGCCACCCCCTTCACCAAACCAATGCAGGCCTCTACATAACGGTTACCACGAAAGGTACGAATTCGTTTCTTCTCCTGCTCAAACCATTCTCCATCGAACACATGTTCCACTTCGTTAAGATAGCGATAGTCCTCCAACGAGTTTTTGTCGTCCACCATAAACCAATACAAGCGGCAACCATCCACATAAAACTTAAGGCCACGCTCATACAACCCTTCGGCTATATTTTTCACTGCTGGATCACGCACTTCGATATTCGAATCTATAATCTTGCGCTTAAATTTATCCGTTGAACGAAAGGCGTAAACACCATCGCTCAATCGTTTTAATCTTACTGCTACATATTTTACCATGTCTGCTCTTTCCGGTACCGTTCGTTGATAAACTACATACACCTGCCGACTGCCTGCAGGATAATACTGTTACGCTTTAATATGACTTACCCCACTTGGAGGCACTTTTCAGAAATTCAAGAGGGAGAAGGGGTTTGATTTTACGATTGCAGCCTAATTATACGAGATTAGAGCATAATGTCGACACTTTATCTACTTTTTGGCATAAGAATCAGCAATGCAAAGGCGAAAGATACGCTAGAGGCTCGGGAAGAGCATGACAATGTGATGGACTTACCCTCTCCCTCCTAGGATGCTTTGCAAATTGAAAACGCCCTTCCTCCATCCATCATCAGCAATAACACTCAACCCTTTGATAATATTATAATTTTTTATTTGGCAAGAACTTTGCTACAACCTTAAATAACTCAGGTTAATACGACTCATGTTTATACGAGATAGCCAACAATGCCATTCGAGAAAATAATCTGCTTAACACACGAGAATTGTGAGGAATTAGTACAAATTGAAAAGTATAAATTGCTCGACACCCATATTCGTTTAAAGAGGAAGATAGTGGTGGATTTTTTGGTGTCCGAGCTATTAGAGGGGAGGCAACTTCAACCCAATGTGATCGTTGGCTTTCAATACCTGACGTACGAAAGAAAAGCAATACCAAACCGTCAAGTGATTTCATTAGCGCCCGATGCTCTTGCAGCATTACAACGGGTAGATAAGCATGGGTTGGTACATATTGATAGAGACGTCGCAGCGAGAAATACGCTTGTATTCTTAGCTTGTAAGTTATTGGAAGCGAAAAGAGTTGTCACCACTAGTGTTGTTCACTTCGAGGCTTTAGGGGAATACTTGCCCCCCACTCACAAGGCGACCCACACGAATAGTGTTAGAATTGAGTAATTTCCTATTATAAATTACTCAATGCTTACATTTTTTATAGAACATCGCAAAATGAAACTCTTCTCTCCCGTTTTCATTCACACACTTCAATCTTTTGTTTACATTACTTTTTTTCGTCTGGTAAGGGCATTGCAACAGTACTATGACCACCTAAAATACGAGATACCCGTAATGATCCCCCCCATCATCTACCATAAGTAGAGCGTTTCGGTGCAATCGGAAGATAAAAATGACAGCTGTTAGCGTTAAAGCGAGACTAACCTGCCAAGATTTCTCTGACATTCATAGTGGCATTCTTCTGGAATGTTTGTAGGATATTGACCATAGCGAGTACGCAGAAATAAAAATCGCCGCTTGTTCCTGAGTTACGGATCAAAACGGAGAAGTTATGGTCAAACCACACCAATGGACAGAGGATTATTTCTCAATAATGGAATCTAAAGTCACAACCAGTCAAGGTTGATAGCTGGTTACTTGCTGGATTTCTTCATTGTTACTATCATCCACAGCCAGGTAAGCATGCTTGACGGCACGTTACCGTAGTTGGTTCCTCCCGTCAGTGGAAAGTACTCAAAAGGATACATCTGTAAAGCTTATTGAACGAACCGAGCCGCCGGTTGAGTACAAATATAGGGAAAATTAGGTGCTAAATAGATCATACTTTTTTAAATATACTCTAACCATCGCCATATTATTTTTATGCGGATGCTTAAAAACGAGTACCGATGAATATCAACTTGGTACCACAGCCTACCAAAAGGCCGATTACGACAAAGCTATTGAGCACTATGAGTTGGCAATGACAAGCTATCTGGAAAGCTTTGGTGAAGCCCATGCTAAGGTTGCACGCACCTACAACGCACTGGGTCTAGCTTGGAAGAGCAAAGGCAACCACGACAAAGCCATTAAATACTTTGCATTTGCTTTAGCTAGTTCCCTGAAGGCCTTTGGAGAAACACACCACGAGGTGGCTATTGTACGTGGAAACCTAGGTTTAGTATTGCACCAAAAAGGCCGTTATAATACAGCCATTAACTAGTATGAATTGGCATTAGCAAGTCATTTGGAAAACTTAGGAGAACGCCATTCTAATGTAGCCCATGTGTACAACAATCTGGGTTTAGCTTGGTATGCGAAAGGCGATTATGACAACGCCATCAAGTATCATGAACTGGCCTCAGTCAGCGCTTTGAAAGCCTTTGGAAAACACATCAGAAAGTGGCGGTTATACATGGGAACCTAGGTTTGGCGCGGTACCAAAAAGGCGATTATGACAAGGCTATTCAAGCCTTTGAATTAGCTCTTTCAAGTGATCTAAAAAACTACGGGCAAGCCGAACCTAACGTAGCACGTACATACAATGCTCTAGGTTTAGCATGGGACAAACAAGGAAATTATGACCAAGCCATAAAGTATCATGAATTAGCCGCAGCTAGCGCCATAAAAGCCTTTGGTGTCGATCATAATGAAGTGGCCCTAGCAAGCAACTTAAAGACCTTTGGGGAAGATCATTCTAAAATAGCACAAGTATACAACAACTTGGGTTTAGCGTGGTACCAAAAAGGTGAAGATGACCGGCGATTGAATACTATGAGTTGGCCTTAGCCATTGACTTGAAAAATTTTGGCGAAGAACATTCAAAGGTAGCATACACGTACAACGACTTGGGTTTAACCTGGGCTGCCAAAGGTGATAACGACAAAGCGATTGAATACTACGAATTAGCTTTGAACAGTTAACTGAAGGTTTTTGGAGAAGCGCATCACGAAGTGGCAACGGTGCATAGGAACTTAGGGTTAACCTGGAAGAAAAAGGCGACTACGACAGAGCCATAAAATACCATGAGTTAGCTTTGGCCAGCGACCTAAAAGACCTTGGGAAAACGCATACCACGGTGGCATATAGACACAATACACTTGGTAAAGCGTGGCATGAGAAAGGCGAGTACGACAAAGCTATTGAGTATTATCAGCAAGCTATCGATATTGGGAAACAAACCTTAGAGGACGATCATTCCGACATGAAAGCTTACCTCGATAATTTAGCAAGGGCTATTAAGAAACAGCCGCTATCGTTATAGCGAAACTCAGATTAGTATCCCCTCGGAGTGGGACGCAAGCGAACAAGATAACTGACATTTCATATTTTTAATTCAGATTACGTTGAGCACCCAGTATTATCGGAGCCTGAAGAATTTGATTGGATTTAGAGCGGGAAAGAAATTACGGCGCTTCTTATTTTAGGAGCGCCAATATTTAGCAAACACCGTCAAGCACCTGCTTTTTAATTTCCGGCAACAGCAAAGGGCTTTCTTCATTCAAATCCCACAGGCAACTTCCAAACTGACTCTCTTTAATGACTAAGTCCAATTTAGAACGGTACGCATCCGATGCACCGGGAGGAACAAGGTATACACACGTGGGGCGGTCCTGAGTATCCGTCAGAAGGATAGTCGCCATAACATCGTCGGCGTTTAGGCCATACCGCATTCCCTTAATAAAGTGGCGCTGATCCTTCACCGCCTTATCGATCGCATACAACTCATCCAGGTTATCGAACGGCAGCCAGTGTCGATCAACCGTCATCAAGTAAATACTCTCGATAGCAAGATTGCCAGAAGTACTCATCGAAAACGTCGCGATGGTAAGCAAATGAATGCGCTCATCTTCGGCATGCATAGCCATCTCCCTCCCGAAGTTTTTACGGATACCTCTATCGACATCCTTCCCATAATACAACGGTGTATCACGCATGTGCTTAATTACCAACTTCTTACCGTGAGCAGCATCTTCAAAGGCTTTAACTTCCCCAATCAAAACCCCTATGGGACTCTTACCCTCCATAGGTTTTAGCTTGCTAAAAAACAAATGCCTACGATCAGACATCTCCTCTATACGTTCCATAGAAAACGGCTCGGGCATTAACAGTATGCTCGACAAAGGGTATTTTTTAACCACTATATTCCGCGCCGCCTGCCACAGGTGCTTGCGTACCACATACCAGCCACGTTTGCCTTCCATTTTCGGCGACCATTTATTAAGCCCCGCTTTGTCATACAAACAGTCGAAAGTGGATTTTAAGGTAAGCTTCGACGGTTCAGATTTTACCACCGACGACTCGGCAGCGCCCCCTTCAACAGGAGGTCGATTCATCGATGTTTTTAATAAGCTAAAGTCGACCTTCAAGCTCATTACCCCCGTCGTTGGGTCTTCACTAATGGCATCATTAAGCGCTCCCCTCCCCGATAGCTCCGCTGGGGGTTCATAAGAGGCACAATTAAAATGGTGATCCCGCCCACTATTGGGCATGCGCTTGATAACATAGTCTCCCTTAGCGCCATGTTTCGCAATATACATAGGAATACCAGGCGTCTTACAAAGACAAAGAGATTTTTGCTTTTGCTGGTAGGCTACCGCCAATGCTCGATTAAGGGAGGGGTCTGTTTCACGAAGAGTGAGACCGTTAATGAGGTATTTTGTCATGTCTATATGCTCTGAAATATATCAGAGGGAATATAAATCATTAAAAAAATAAACTCTCAGAAAAGAGGGCAAGATGGAGATACCCTTTTTGGTGTTGGGTGTCAGCCGACGGAACTTAAGCGATTACTTTGCTGGAGTACTTTGACATGAGTAATAAACTTACGATCCAGGTTCTCTTCGTAATTACGTTGTCTAGCAAAAGTGATAAAGGTACTAATGGCCGTTTCTATCTCGTGGTACTTGATGCCCAGTTTGCAGGCTTCCTTGACAGTCTGGGTAGAGGGCACCCAGTTCTCATTTAACACTTTCCCGGAACGGGATTTCGCGAGGTCTACGACAATGCCAGACAAATTGTTGATGTCGTGGGGACTTACGTTGATTAGGTCTCTACGTATCGTGTTGATGGTATCCGCAAAATCAGGAGTGTTCAATGTTCATCTCTGCCAATTTAAAAATGTATTTAGATCATTATAAATTATAACACCTGCTAGCAGTAATACTAATGGAATATATTAGTATCTATCAGTGTTTATAGGGGGCGATCTAAGTCATTGATAAATATAGATTTTTTTACTCCCCATATTCTGAGTATATTTTAACCATATTTTTACAGCCTTCGTTACGCGCGAGTTGTTATTGATAAACGTCAGGCAACCTTTATAAGTGTCAGTTATTATTCTTAAGCGTCAGTTGTTATTCCCCTACTCCTCCTTCATATACACCTGAATTAAAAAATATAAGAAGATCTATAAAATTTGCAAGCCAATAGTAAAAATTAAAGCAACGTTTTGAATTTAAATCCGATAAAACGTTTATTTGGAACGTCTTTATATAAACCACGAAGTTCACATATAGTCTAAGTAGGGAGGTAGATTTTGTAGGGGGATGAAGAACTGACGCTTAGGGAGGAATATCTAGTAAAAATGACGTTTTTAGGTATCTGGACGCCAAAATTTGCTTAAGGAAGGTCGTTTTTGGTGGTAATGGTGAAAGTTCAGTTAGTGAAATTATCTCGAGAGTTAGAAATGTTTAGCGAAAGTACGTAAAAAACACAATTTGGCTCAAATCTATTGTTCTTGGTAGCTTTTTTCAGTCGGGGCTTGGGAAGGAGTCGGGATGACTGTGCCTGAAAGCGAGAACAAAATCGAAGGGGAAGATTAACTCAATGACAATGAGGGGGAGTAGGCTAAACTTCCTATTCAACGATATCCGCTAAAAGAGGTTGCTGATAAGAAAGGTGTTCCGGTGATATGTGTGGTTCTGAGGTGACCAGCGTTAAGTGATTCACATTGTCTGAGCGAAAATTAGCTTGGGGGTAAACACTCGCTACATCTGCCAATGCCTTTCGCACATCGGATCGAAATTGGCGCACGGTATTAATAGAAGTACCAAGCTGCTGATACAAGCTCTTCCACGGAATATCTACCTTTGCTACCGAATTTTGCTCCATGGCCCAAAAACGATAGGTCATCCAACAATATAAGTCGAAAGCCAATGGCGATTGATATTCAGCCAACTTTAAGATCGCTCGGTTATCGACAGGAACCGCCTGTTGATCTAACGCTTCGGCGAAATCGGCAGACAGCTCAATATGTGCTCCCAAGGACTCTTCGTATTCGTTGTCCCACCACAAAATGCATTCCTTGGCAATACTCACATTGTTGAGCTTTATGCCCGATTGTTTACCGCCTTCATTATAAAAAGCTTCGACCGTGGTGAAACTGGTTCCCAGCAATGACAAAATTTGCCTACGCCAAGCTTGAGCCGTCCCCGATTTGCCCGTAGACCATGGTCGAGAAAACTCGTCGACTACCAGCGACTTTAAAGACGGTCCCAGATCAATCGACCGTGATTTGGTTTTTTTATAGCAAGAGCACAAATAAACAAAGAAAAGGCGTGGGTACATACCACTGGGTAGGCCGATATCATTCGGGGCAGACATGGTGACTTTTAGCCCACCGTTAATCCGTTCAAAATGCTGGTCGCCCTTCACCTTTTTATAGGGAAACCCCGTTTGTACGATAGAAGACAAAATGAACCTGAGCGGATTTTGTTCAGTACTGGATGCGCCCACTAAAACATCGGTGACGCCTTGAACCAAGTCATCGGGGAGTAAACTCATTTGCTGAGGCGTAATAGAAGCCGCCTGCTTAAAGCTTATGCTGTGACTTTCTAGGAAGTCGATAAGATCGAAAGTATCGAGTGATGCCAAGTCGCTGATAATACCGACACTACGCGAGGCTTGCTCCGCAATATTGTATTGGCTGAAGGTCTTTTCGGTAATGACCCCAAAGTCTCGCAGCATCGACACTTGAAAAACCGGATGATTAAAAATCGATCGAAAGGTGTTAACTTCACTTTTTGATGCGTTGCGGCTTTCAAGTACGGTTTGTATTATTTTCCAGCTAACTTTCATCTTTTTTCATAAAATTAGAATAAACGTTCTTTTGGGCTATTATATACCATATAATAACGTTTTACAGATTTATTACCTCCCGATTTAGGAAAACTTACCATGAAAACAGATGACGAAGAACAGGCATGGTTAAAGCACATGCTGGCCAAGCTCATAGCGATTGAAGAAGACGGGCAACAGGCGTTGAAGAATATACCCTTGAACCAACAGCAAAAGCAAGATGAAAAGGTCACGCCCACAGAGGTCGAGGAGTTTCTTCTAAACGAGAAGCGGTTACGGCGCCGATACACTATTAAAGAAGCCGCTCAAATGGTAGGTATTAGTCATACCCTACTCTACGCCGCCGAAGATGATGGCCGCCTACCGAAACCCGAGTATCGCAAAGATACCAAGTCTAAGGTGCGTGCGGGTTATACCATCAACCAAATCAATCATATGCGTCGCGTGTTTGACAAGGCGCCCAAAAAACCCGAAGGTGCACGCGCGGCTATTATGGGCTTTTTAAACTTGAAAGGCGGTTCACAAAAAACGACCTTGGCCCATTTCTTCGCCCACTATTTGGCGATTTTGGGCTACCGGGTTTTGATCGTCGATACTGACCCACAAGGGACGCTATCGTTTTATTTCGGTAAGCGACCCGAGATCGACGTGGAATACCATCACACTTTTGCGCCCTACTTACTCGAAGATGATGCCGCCTTGGTCGAGCAAGATTTCCCCGAGGGCTCTTCCAAGAACCTGAAATACGCAATTCAAAATACGTACTGGGACAACATCGATATTATCCCCTCTTGTTTAGAGAACTTGACCATCGACCTACTCATGCCGGAGCTGGCCAAAAAAGCGGGACTCTCCTCTAAGGAGGCCATCGAAAAACTGAGAAAAGGGTTGGTGGATGTGGGGAGTGAGTATGACTTCATTCTAGCTGATGGGACACCATCGCTTAACATCTCTACCTTGAATGTGGTGTCGGCGTGTGATGTGACCTTTGTACCCGCGCCGGCGGCCATGAGTGATTTCGCTAGTACCATTCAATTTATCTCTTTGATAGCCAATACGATAGAAACCTACGAGACCGATGGGTTTTTTCCCAATGTGCCCGATATCCGTTATGTGATCACCAAGTATTCCAAGAGCAGCTATGCCGATTACATGGCTAAGCTCATCCGAAAAATCTTCGAGAAAGAGCGCGGGGATGTACTGAAGAACGAAGCCCATCAAAGCGACGAAGTCGGCAAAGCCACGAATCATACGGTATCTATTTATGAAGTGAACCCCTCCGATGCCGATAACCGAAAGCGTTTGAAAGATACCATCGCAAAGTTCGATAGCCTTTTTGATGAGATGGTACGTGTGACGACAGAGACCTGTTGGGATGCCAGCAGTGACGAAAACTATTTGCTCGACTCCGAAAGCAACAATAAGCAAGAGGTAGCCCATGGCTGATGTAGAAGATAAATATGGCTCCATTGAAGCTCTTACGGGGGGCGGTAACGAGGTAGGGGAATCGACAACACGAAGAAGAAGAAAGCCCACCGCGATAAGTGCCCTTGAGAACAAAAGCTCGACGGGCAGTATGCTCGACAAGTTGAACCAGGAGAAAATGCAGCTGCAAGAGGAAGTCCAGGCGCTGAAGCAAAAGGGTGAAAAGGCCGACGAACTCGAAAAAGAAATCTCTCATTTACGTTCGACGTTTGAAGAGGAAATGGGCCGCTTAGTCGCGGAGCAAAAAAGTGGTGGCGAGGCAACGCCGATTAAACTCACCATGCCCATCACCCAGCAGCAAGTCGCCTTTGAACTAATGACCATTGACCCTTCGCTGATTGATGTATCGGAAGAGAATGAGCGGATTCAAAAGTACTTGGACGCGATTAGCTTAAACGATATTCTGCCTTCTATTAGAAAACATGGCCAGCAAAAGCCCGGTATGTTGCGCGCTAGAGCCGATGGTCGTTATGAGTTGATCGAGGGATCGAGAAGACTAGCTGCAGTGACGATGTTAGCGAAAGAGCCGTACTTGGCACTTGTGGGCGATGTGCCCGATGCAGACGTACGTGAGTTATCGTTAATCGAAAACCGTCACCGTGATGTTAGCCCTTATGAAAAGGCGAAGAGTTATGCTCGTCGGATCGCGCAGGGCGAATACAAAAACTGGGAGCAACTTGGCGCTGCGCATGGCATTAGCGATAGCCATATCAATCGATACAAAAAGGCCGCAGAGTTAGATGACGTATTTATTACTATCTTGCCTAGCCCGTCGGATATGACCTTGGCTTATGCGGAAGATATATCAAAATTGTTGGCGAAAGATGACAACAAAGGCAAGCTGGTGAAAGAGGCCAAAAACCTCTATGAACTTCGCCAACGTGCCTTAAAGGAAGGTACTGATTCATTGGATTACGATAGCGTTTTTAGAGTGTTGAAGAGCGCTATTAGGAAAAAGATCCAAAACCCCACGAAGAAGCGCCCGGTAAAGTATGCCTCTAAAGATGGGCAAACGACGCTCAAGCATGCAGTGACCAACAGCGGACACGTGAAATTTGAAATTGGCGGTGCCAGTGAAGAGGATATCAATCGTATTCTAGAGCAGTTGAAAAAGACCCTTAAAATGGTTTAACCCCCGTAGCGGGGGAAACCTAACGGAATCCCCCTACACCCCCTATCATTCCTACATTCCTCTCCTTACTCACCCCCCAAAATATGTGACCAATAGTCACATACTTCTTATGCTCTTACATCACTACTTAGGGTTGTTCTTTGGCTCCTCCCCTGTGGTGACCATAGGTCACCAAAAAGATGGATGAGTTTTGTGCCTAGGCCCAGTAACAGCGGGTGTTCAGGGCTGTTTTAGTCGATTTCCCCCGCCACGGGGGCGACTAGAGACTTTCTCTTAGGTCAACGGCATTAACCGCTGTGGGCAGGTGAAGGCTTAATCTAAGAAGAGCTTTAAGTAATAATGGATTTTAGTCATATGACTAGCCGGGCTAGAAGGTTCACTGAGCCGCTGGTCTTGGTCAGCTCGATAAGGCATCAAGACTTTCCCCACAAATTAGTCACATGACTAATTTGTGGGGAAAGTCTACTAGGAGCTTAGTCTCTTTGGTGACCTTTGGTCACCAAAAGGTATATGCCCACTTGAGTCTAGGATCAAGTAGCACGTGGACTCCAGCACTATATTAGTGTATTTCCCCCGTCACGGGGGATTACTCTCGCAGAGAACCTAGGATGCTGTCCCAGGGGGGACAAACAGGAAACCCCCCAACTTATTGGGGTTATTAAACTTCGTCCACTATTACCCACATTACATATTCATTATGTGTAAAGTGCAGACCGACAGTTACTATCAACCAAAGGTGTATCATGAAGACGGATAGGCGCAGGCGCAATGCCTCAAGGCTAGCCCCACTTCTGCTAAAAAGCATAAGTGGCACCAAAACCGAAGGCGCGGAAAATGACCCCACGAAGGGAGATCCGAAAGTAGATCCCTTCAAAGTGGTGAAAGATACTTACTTAAAAGGTAGCGAAAAAAGTCGAGGTAAAATAACGGGAGTAGAGATCCTCATCTTTGTGTCGTTGCTAGTGATTATGAGTGTTGGAATTTTACATTACTTACACCGTATGGCCGAACAAAAATGGCGTGATACTAATGCCAGCATCGTAGAATCAGTGAGGGAACTAAATCAAAAAAGTAGCGACTTCGAGTTGGCATTAGACCAAAACGACTTTGCATTGTCTGACAATCATGCGAAGACTGAAGCGCTCCTAGAGCTAAAACCAGCGGTTGAACGATTATCGGATAACCTTGAAAAACTTAATCAGCAGTTGGAGCGGGTTCACAACTTAGCTGAAATCAACGCCGCATTGATAAAGGCGACGGAGGAAAAGATCACTGAGCTGAAAAAGGATTTAAGTCGACAAGTCACTCATGGAAAATGCTTCAACAGCGATACTGCGGGATCAACTTGGTAGTGGAGTTTCCTTAAGTTCTGGTGACCAAACATGTGCTTTTGGGATTCACATGGATTGGTCAACACCCTACAGGAAAATGAAATGAACAAACGCTAGATAATGCCATCTATCACTAAAGATAATATCTTGTCGATTGCATCAATGGCTTGTTTCGAGTTAGGTTGAAAGTTGTTGGTAATACAAAAACCTAGAATCCTATCATTAATAAGGGCACGTTGCTCTTTGCTCAATGAACAATTGTTCGTTATTCTTGCTTCTTCAACCGCCAAAATTGTCTTGGCTGTCAGGATGGAATTATCCAAAACCGCTGCAGAAATAAACGGGGTTTCAAGGATAATGTCGCGTAAATTTTGAGACGCCAATATTACTTTAGCCACCAAAACAGGATCGGTTCGAATAGCATTGACGCTATCCTCAGTTTTGACTAGCGGCGTCTGGAAGGGATAATCCACCCCGGTCATCCACCAATATTTCACCGACGAGATGTTCCATAAAAACACGTAATTGTTTTTGATAAGCGCATCGATGATCAGATCAATCTTTTCGGTGTCGGGTAAATTCTTGCCGAACCACCCCTTGATGGTTTGATATTTTAGGTCTCCGAATTCATCGGGAAAGGTCTCGCCAAGCAGAAACTGAAGATCAGTGATACGACCCCGACCGCCTTTGAAGGAAATCTTGTCGAGTATATGATGGAGTCTCGTTCCTTTAGTTGGAAATACATCGACACTTTCAGCCGATACATCCGGCGCATTCCTACTCATAATAGTCCCTAGAACATACAGATAGCAGCAATAGTACCACATCGAAAATGCATAAGGAATGCAAGCTTGGTTGTTTTATAATCGATAATGGCACAGATTGGTAACAGTCCTGCTTGAAACTGCACCAGGAGTGCAATGAATGTAACACCCGTTCACCGAGTATAGTCGGTTTGACTAGAAGTTATAATTGGATATTCATGACACGGTTGGGTGAAAAATTATCCAAGCTAGGAAAGCAGTCTCTATTGAGCACATACACTCGAAGCTCCGAGCGTTTCCGTTCCCCCTCGACTAGCAGCTTCACAATGTTCTGTCCCTGAGTGGATTTTTGATGAATATTCATCGATTCTAGCTCGCGTTGAAGCAGGGTGAACGCCTTTTTTCCATCCGCTTTTGTAGCATAAATCTTCTTCTTCAGAGGGTTCTTATCGAAAAAGTGAATAAAAATTGCCGGGGTTACCAGAGCAATATGGTGTTCGAGTATGTGAACAGGCGCTTTAGGCTCATTTGCCCTAATCTTCCGACGAGATATGCCTCGTACTAACCATTCAAGAAAGTCATTCTTTAAGAGATCCTCTTCGGGAATCTTTTTGTTATGGTGCCAGGCGACCATAGCCTCTTTTGAGGTTAAGGGTTCTTGATCTTCGATAGTAACTTTCTTGCTTTGGTTGGGGGAAGGGGGGGGGCGCTCGACTTGAATCATTGACGGGAGTCACTTCGGGAAGCGAATCGCCCTTACTTCGCTCGAGTGTCGGTGGATTATCGACGTCGGTGTTTGGTGTCTCATTGGCTTTTGAGACAGGAACTAATGACAAAGGTTTCCCTTTGGCATCCACCGGAAGGATCTCGCCGTCAAAGATTTCCGGGGTAGACGTCGGCCAAATTAGCTCATTCTTAAACTTTAAGAAAGTTAGTTTCTGACGCCAGTCCTTTGCAAAATCATTGACTTCTCCATACCAAATACTGGCGTTTTCAGAACTTGGATTTGGAATCAACAAATCGTGCTCGCTCAATATCTCGAATATCCTGACGGGGTTTTGCGGGATACCTTTATGCCCCTCATTCATCAACTGCACGCGGACAGCATCAATACCCGTTCTCGATACCACCCAGGTTTCGGTATCGGTAGTCCAAATTGCCGCACCGGGTTTATTGCGTTTTAGGTCTCCGTCGTGGATGAGCTTTCTCAAGGATATCATGACTTTTTCTTGCAACGGTGTTGAAGTGGAATGCTTTGTGGCCATCCCCTCTGGGTGTCGACCATCACCGTTGGCCCCCAGGTTTTGGCTAACACTTGCACCATCAGCCTTTCGTACTATTTCGGAAATAACTTGGCCGCCGAAAGTTGAATGGCATACCGTATTGAAGAGGCTTGATATTAGTTGAGAGTCCTCAAACAGCCACGCTGTTGCTTCCTTCGTGAGAAGTCTTGGCAACAGGGACATTCCAGCCTTTTCGTGCAAAGCTTTTGCTATCGCGGGGTTACCACTTTTCGGTTTGTATCGATAACTATACTCGCAACCAACAGGTAAACCACCGCACCAAGGGTACCAACGTTGGAACTCGCCATCGTCACCGCGATAAACGACCTCGATATCGGTGACCACTTTTCCGATGTCGTGGGTGAGTATCGCGATAAAGACACCGAATCGCCACTTTTCGGCGCCCTTAGCCAGCTCTTCCGGTGGGGTGTTTGGAGGTAGAACATATCCTTGTGCAATTCTGGTACCGACATGTAATGCCTCCAAGGTGTGATCGATAAGCCCGCCTTCGTTAGAATGGTGATGTAACTCTGAGGCGGGCATTAGTTGAGCCAACTCAGCGAACTGTTCGATGGCGAAAAGATAATGAGTCGACCAAACCACATCCGTAACGCTTATGAGCCTTTTGATTTTTCTGATGACTTTTAATCTGCCATCGTTGGCCAAAAGTGCCTGGCCAGTTTGGGCAATAGGATACTGTGATTTGGGGTGATCGGAGTTAAGCTGCGATGGCTCGTTTTGGCGGATTAAGCGTTTTATATAAGTTAGCATGGTGCCCTCCCATTGAAAGGATGCCCTATAAGTTTTGCTGCGTCTCGAAAAAAAGGGCATAGATTGTTGCCCCCTAATTCCAAGCAAACGCTACAACAATATTAGAAAATAGAATGCACATCACTAGGAGCTTCGCTCCGTCCCTTGCCTTGGATCTAAGTCCAATAGAGGGTCTACAGGTTGATTGTTTTTTGAACATATCTGGAATGTAAGGTTATTATTGTATAACTATTCAATAACTAATTGTGGTAATGAGCGTCAATTCAATGTTTTTAACGCTAAAATATTCAATAATAGTTTCCCTACGGTAACTATGTAGTGGTCAATAGCAAACAGGAGCTAAAGAAATTGAACGGAGAACATAGCGATGGCAGTGATATCAGCTGTTATGATTTAGAGGTTTTTCATTTAAATGAACGGCGGTCAACGAACCCTAGGTACGAGGAAATAAAGAGGTCGATATCGGTAAAGGGAGTAAAAGAAACCCTGCATGTCGTGTTTCACCCAGTAAGAGAAAGGTGGGTATTGTCCCACGGGGGACAGACCAGGCTACGGATTTGTAAAGAACTCTTCGAGGAAACCGGAAACGAAAAATTCAAATACCCCCCGATCAAAATTGAGCAATATACTTCCGACTTAGATTTGTGTTGCGGGCACATGATCGAAAATGAATTACGAGGTGATACTAGCTTCGTTGAAAAGTCTACAGGTTTGCTAAATATCAGTACCCTGATAACAGACAGAGACGGCATTGAGCCGACGCAAACGAAACTGAGTGAGGTCATGGAGGAAAATGGTTTACCCATTCGCCGTCAATCGATTACTGCGATGCTGTATACGGCTAAGGTGCTAATTCCCCGAGTGACAAATGTGAATTTCATAGAAGTGCTCAGTCGAAAAACCGTAGATGCCATTCGATCCATTAGACAAAAACACAATGGAGATGAAGCAGGAAAAAAATTCGACGACGAATTAATAACGTTTATTAATTCGCGTGATGGTGATATTACGATTAAAAATTTGAAGGATGCCTTCGAGGAAAAACCGACATTGAAAGCGGTAGAGAGCAATCGAAAATTTGCCGAGAAACTGGCTAGTTCCGTCGGTCTTGAAAATACGATTGTTTTTGATTATCAGGTAAAATCAGGGTTCTTGGTTAAACTACCCGACAAAGTTGAAAACACCCATCAGGCAATAATGCTGTATATCTTAGCGTCGCTATCGGGTGTATTTGATCAAACATGGAGTAAGCAACTGACCGAGAAAGTTGGGATGCCAGAAGTATCCTCCGGCGAAGGCAACCCCCAAAATCCAATTAAACGATTTCTTGAGCGGCTAAAGCTAACAGAACTCGACGTATTCGGTGGTTTATACAAAATGTCATCCGAGTTGGATCAAGCGAGCTTTAATACCATCATGAAACTAATTTCTGGGATAAGATCCACCTGTCTTGAAAGAGAGTAACTAATCGTGCCAGTAAGTACAAAGATAAAAGACGACTCGTCCAGGGCCTTGGCCTTTATGTTAGTGGACATTTTGGAGTCCTTTCGTTATGGTGACATGGAGGCTGCGAAGATTATTGGCCTTGAAGAAACCGACATCAAAAATTTAGATTCACTCAAGCCGGATCAAATTACTCACCTGTGCAACAATTATATTAAAGGTAGTAATGGTGTCGATATATTCAAGATCGACCTACAAAAGCTAAAATCGACGGTTAAAAAAGTGACGGAAGAAAATTGCTGCATGGATCTCATTAGCATGCGTCACAGCCAACATAGTGAAAGCGACAGGGCCGATGTTGATTGGTCTAGCTGGAAGTCGACTCGTGTAGTGAATGCTTACAGGGCACTGACAGCTCTATTAGTGAGCGTATTGGAATCATGTCGTCATGGCGAAACAGGTATTCATAAAGTGATGGGCCTGGACGTTGATGTGATAAGAGAGTTAGACTGCCTTAAACCGGATCAGATAACCCGCGTGTGTCATGAATATGTTTGTAGTACAAGTGGTGTTGATATCTATTCGGTTGATGCCAACAGGATGAAGCTCTTTATCAATGAAGCGGTCGCTGATAAACGTAACTTAAACCTAATCGATGATTACCTTCGTCACGGTGCTAGTAAGCAAATGATGGGCGATATGTTCGGCTGGCGATCGTCACAAATTTCATTCAGAAAAAAAATACTAAACATCAAGAAAGTAGGAAGGCGTTTTGTTGTCTCCGAAGAAGAGGAAAGACGAATTTACGATAGCTGGCTATCGCATAAGAGCGTGAGCGATGAAAGAGAAAGATACTTACTGGTATCCAAAGAAACACGTACATCGCTACCCAAAATATATCGTGTTGTCAGAGATATTTATGAATCCAATCCCATCCTAAAATCCAAACCCAATTAAAGGTAAAACATGTCTAGTCATCCACAGCAAGTAGCTGCTATTAAATCCACAGAAGATATTACCATCGAGCTATGTACCCGACCAGCGTATAGAGTGTGGTTTGGCAGAGAAAAGAACGAAGAGAAACATGGTATCATGGGAGTACCGGGGTTTTGTAAATTGTTAAAAGACATGGAAGGCGCGATTAGAGAAGGCGACCCCTACGCCGATTATCACTATCATAAAATTGAGAACGCCCTTGAGGATCTCAATATTGAATTGCAAAATGAAATGAAGGATATCGAGGCTATTCTTGCAGCGAAAGTACCAAAGGCCATGAACCTTCCTCCCGTAGGAAGCGAAAACCCCACCATCGTCCCCGTGAGAATTGCTTCGACCCTGGGGTTTGGCATGGTGTTTAGGGTGGTCGACTTGGATGAAATTGTCCTTAAAGTTTTACTCGCTAGCCACATTGGAGTTCTCACCAAAAAAGAAAAGTTTCAGACTTTAGATCGTGTAGAGAAAAAAATAAGAAGCACGATTTACTTGGTGTTCAACTACCGCTACATGGGAGTCACCCGCAATGATATGGCGATGAACAACCAGCGGGCTCAAGCCGCAAAGAAAGCCATGGGGGATTTGGAAGAGGGTTACCTATTGGGAACCGTACGTTCGGACAATGCCCCACTTTTACCTTCGAGCCGGCTAAGCGTTATGGGGGCGCCATTGGATACGAGCAAATCGATGAATTTGGAAGAAGACTCGGTGCCTCTCCCTAAAAACGATAGCTCGTTAGATGCGCCAATAGCCCCATGAACCGGGTGGTTTAGCTTGGATCAATAGCAGCCGCTACTTGGATCAAAAGCGGCTTCTGCTTGGATCAAAAGCGCATTTCTCCTGGATCAATTCGGCGTTGAATGGCCTTATTCTTGGTTCAGAACCACCTCGTTCAACTTGGATCACCACCATGAATTACCAACAGGGTCCTTTAAATATAAATTTAATAATACCTTTTAAAGATAATAGAGGGAGGCGACTTGAGCTGTATAAAGCAGAAATAGACCGATTCAAAGAGCAACTGTGTGGTGAGGCCGAGGCATTGAAGGAAAGGGTATTGGCTTGGTTTGGCACCGATTTCGATTTAACGATAGCGGCTCGTTCCGATGGCTACACCAAAAAATACTACTGGCGATTTAAAAGCAGCTCAAGAGATCGCAAGTTTAATCGCCTACAAGCACCGCCGGTCATCGATTATTTGAAGCAATTTCGACATCCTCAGATTATACGTTTGAAAGAAGCAGAAGAAACGCTGATTTATTTAAACGCGAACTTGAAAGTGATTAAAGGCATGAATGATGCTATTTGCCAATGCATGAGTGAACGGGACGAACTGCATGCCCTTAGCCTTTGATGATATTACGCTGTTTTGGTTGACTTGCACGACACGCCATGAGAAAATTTCGCTGCTGTATTGTTGCCTTCTAAGTGGCTTCTTTTTCAAAAGAAGTGCTTAGGTAATCTAAACCTCGAAGTGATCTTTTCACGCATGTGTTAAAACAATGTAGCGAGATTGTTTTGGCATTTTACTTTCTGTTATCGTGAACGTTAAGCAGAAAATTCTAACGGAGTTTTCTGCTTAGCGTTCACGGTATCCAGACTTTAATGAGTGCTAATATGCTTGGTTAGCTTGCAAGGTTTTCTTGTGATGATTGGTATCAAGTGGCGTTTGTCTGGCGAAGCCATGCCGTTTCGGTGTTGTCCAACAGGGCTGCATCAAACTAGGGGAACAATGATCCGAGAGCCCCTTTTGGATCGGTCTCTAGTGTAGGTAATCGCTATGCCTCGACTAAACTGGCGCCAGCCAGTTGGATAGTAAGTTCTCTTTTATAGGGAGCTTACTATTTTTTAGGTTATCAACCTTTGCCCTCTATTCTTCCCCACTTATAGTCACTTTATGTAAAGTACACCTCGAAAGTTACTATTAATCAGAGGTCGCATCATGAAGAAGATACTAATATCGACGGTATTTCTTTTTATGGGAATCGAGGTCTTCGCTTCGAATTTGCATAAGTCAACGCCGGAGGAAAAAATCCGAACCAGTCGTTATTCAGCAGTAGACAATGTTGCGCCAGAGAATCAAATTAACCCACTCAAAGTCATCATAAAAACCAGAGTACCGCAAGGGGTGATCACATTAAGAGAAACGGTAGAATTTCTTTTAGTGCGTTCAGGGTATGCCATGGCTGATGATGTGGTCATGACGGAAGAGACGAAAGCGCTTCTTAATCTATCTATTCCCGTCGTTCATCGTGAAATAGGGCCGATGAGTTTAGACAAAGCCCTACAAATGCTCGGCGGTGAAGCATTTGAATTGATTGTAGATCCGGTGCATAGATTGATCTCTTACGAATTAGCAGAAAATATAACTGGGAAGATTGATGGATGAAAAAGGACAATGTCTCCAGGATACTCGCTTCTTTGTTGCAAAGTAGAAAGGATCTAAAAGCCGACAATATTGGAAGTGATCAAGGAAAGTTCGATTCCAAGGTAGATCTCATCGAAGGCGCAAAAGATAGCCCGCTAATGGATAACGAAAGTAGCTTAGAAAAAAATAATACTTCGCCACCATCAAAGCACAGAAAACCTAAGTCAAAAATCGATCATAAACGAGTGGGGCCAATTGCCATAGTCCTATCTACTTGTTTGTCCGTGCTGGCTATTGTTGGTATTGGAGCAAACTATTACTTACAAAATGTTGCTGAAATAAATCGGTTAAACGACAATTTCGATATGGCAGAATCTGTGGGCCTACTAAATCAACAAAACGACCAGTTCAACTCAGCATTGACAGAGACTCAAAAAACCTTGTTGGATAACAATACAAAGGTTGAAGCTCTTATAGAGCTGCGCCCAATTGTTGGAAAATTGTCGGGTAATCTTAAAAGTCTTAAAGAACAATTGGGGGATGTTCGTAGCTTGGTCGATGCAAATGCAACATCGTTACGATCGACGGAAGAAAAGATCGATGATTTAAAAGGTGACATAAATCGATATGTTACAAATCGAAAAACGCAAAAGTCCAGTCAATACAAAAGAAGAAAATTGTCTAAGAAGATACCATCCCCTAATCTTGGTGGCGCAAAGCTCGTGTCCATTGACGCGTGGGGGAGTGTTCCATCGGTGGTGTTACGAGACCTATCTGGTAATTGGATGCCCCTTAGCGTTGGAGATCGTATTTATGGATGGCAGTTATTGGCAGCCCAAAAGGACGAAGCCATCTTCCAGAAGGGGAGTTCGAGAATCAAAGTGGTCATAGAAGAGTAATTAGTTATGCGTGTGTTAATCAAGAGTTTGTCTGTCATCTTATCCGTCGTCTCTATTAGCGGCTGTGCCTATACCTTTACCATCCAAAAGAAAATTGAGGTTGTGGAACCTGAGCACAGGAGTGCTCACAACCGACAGTTACTGAGGAATCAATACATGAAGTCGAAGTACGGGTATTACCTCTCCGATTTATCCACCCCGGTAGATTGCGACCCTACCAGTGAACAACCGGCTACGGACTGTTAAACTGAAATGAAAAAAATACTCCTCGTTCTGTTAATGGTTACCTTAGTTCATCCTAGCCACGGCCAACCATCGGATACCTCGTATTCCGAACATACCTCCACATCATTTGTGAACAACGCCAGCCTACTTTCGGATGAAGAAAAAAGCTTGGCGAAGCAATGGATGCTGCAAGAATCCGATTGGGTTAAATACAAAACCATTATGCAAGGCCCACGCGGCATTTGGTCGCCTAGCATAGACCCCATTACCGCATTGGGTGTTTCTGAGGACGATCCCAAAGAAAGAAAACGATACGCCGAAATCTTAATGCGAATGGAGATCGCTCGTGTCGAAAGAGAAATAGCGTTCGAAGTGGTGCGTTTCAATGTTGGGCAAAAACTTACACAAGGCCAGCTTGCGGTAAATAACCAAGCCTGGATAGACGAGTGGGAAAAAGATCAGGTACAAGTTAGAAAACAAGTGCTGCTTTTTGTGAATGTCGATTGTACCGAGGATTGCGTCAAGTTTGTTGAAAACGTCAAGCAGTCGGTCGGTGACAATTCAAGATTGGATGTCTATTTTGGCGGGAACGCCTCGGCAGAAAGCATCGGACAATGGGCGGCGTTTATGAATATCGACCCTAAAAAAGTGAAAGCGAAAAAAGTCACCCTGAACTTTGATGAAGGCCTGGGGCAGTCGATGGGCGTCCAACCTGGACAAGCCCCCCAGGTGAGAGTCGTTGATCTTAAAACCGGGGATGTGAGGACAACGTTTCAGTAGCTTATCTCATGCGATACCTTAGCACACTAGTCTTAATCTTAATGTTTAGTTCACCCAGCTTGGCAAGTATACCTGACATGTATCAGCAGATCGCCAAACGATACGGCGTCCCTGCGGAACTGTTTTACGCCATAGTGCTAAACGAATCCAAGTACAGTGTCGATGGGGGGAAAACCCTACTCCCATGGCCGTGGACGTTAAACCATAAAAAGAAACCCTACTTCTTCGAAACCCGACTGGATGCCTACCTCTTTATTAAAGGTCTTGTGGATGAGGGGCATACCAATTTTGACGTAGGTTTAGCGCAGGTCAATTGGAAATGGCATTCCAAAAAGTTTGATAGCCTGTGGGATGCGCTGGAACCTTATAAAAACCTTTCGGTGGCAGCGGCGCATTTTCGAAGCCAATACGACCGACCCGTATGCGATGATTGGGTGACCGCGATAGGGTGTTACCACAGACCGGCCCAAGGGGATCTCGACAAAAAAATTGCCAAAACTTATCGGCACAAGGTGATAAAACTATGGAAGAAATTGTAAAGGCCAACATTAGAATCGTGTGCGTTTTAATGGCCTTGGCGCAATGTGCATCGATTTATTCGACGGACGCTCATTCTACTTTGGAGGTTATTAGCGATAAAGGCGGAGAGTCCACCTCTAAATATCTCCGGCACTCGGAGGATTCTACACATAGACAAAAAGGCCGATTTACAAAGCGCCTGTCGAAGAAACTCATCCATGCCCATTTTCCTGTGATTAGCAAATCGATGAAAGTTGGGCGAGTCACCGATAGCGAAGCCCGCAACATCCAATACCAAGTGGCGACTCAGCCGATGTTCATTGTTGGGTATGACGCAACATCGAAAAAGTGGTTAATGGAAAATAAAACGCTGCTCCAAAGGAAAAATGCAATCGGCCTTGTGGTGAATGTTAGTAACCTGGCGCAAATGGACGAGTTGCAAGAGATCGTAGGTAACACTGTAATATTGCAGCCGACACCAGGAGATCGATTGGCTGAGCATTTGAATATCAAGCACTATCCATTTTACTTAGATAACCAGGGTGTCATGCGTTAATGTCCGATATGCAGTTAGAGGTCTTGTTGCGACCACCGGTTGAAATCTGGTCGGGTATTATAGCCCTTTCATCAGGGCTAATTTGTGAAATCGCCCCCTCCACATTAATGATGACGCCAGAGGTCGGGCATACCTCTGCGGCTCTGTTAACATCATTGGGTTTTTATCGAGTATACCAAGGCTCTCGTGTCGTACGCTATCAACGTAACTTAAAAAGGTTACCAAGGTTCGCGATGTCTTCGCGAGACATACCGGTGTACGATAGATATCTTTACCTGGGGCAGGGGTTCCGATGGGGGCAAAAACATACCCAGAGACTCAAAGATACGCTGTCACCGGGGGCGAGAAAATATGTTGAACCGTCCCCCCTTGTTAGTGCGGTACGGAAGTTGGAACGACGTATTGAAGGCACCAAACTGGAACCGATTCGAAAACTTACGGCTGCCGATCACCCATTAAACCTATTTCGACCACTACCGCCTGTCGGCGGTAACCCTGCGATCCATGCCGTGGGATTGGATGAAGAGCAAGTTCTATTACCCATGTCCGAAAGAGTGGGTCACACGCTAGTGCTGGGCACCACACGGGTGGGTAAAAGTCGTCTTGCTGAAATACTCATTGAGCAAGACATTCGAAGAGGTGATGGGCCAGTGATTCTGTTCGATCCAAAATCCGATGCGGGTCTTCTTACACGAATGTACATGGCGGCTAAGAGAGAAGGAAGGGAAGATGACTTTTATGTTTTCCACTTAGGCTTTCCCGAGATTTCGGCAAGGTACAATGCTGTGGGAAATTTCTCGCGCATCACGGAAGTGGCTAGCCGAATTTCAGGCCAACTAGCGGCAGAGGGCAACAGCGCAGCGTTTAAGGAGTTCGCTTGGCGCTTTATCAATATTGTTGCACGAGCGTTGGTGTCACTAGGGCAACGACCCGATTACAATAATATCTTACGTTACGTTACGGATATAGAACCATTATTTGTAGAATACATGGAATGGTGGTTCCCCAAAAATGTCGATCAAGTCTGGGTCGAAGATGTCAATGACCTTACCCAAAAAGCCGAGAAACAATATCGGAGTAACCCCAAGTTTGCCAAACACGCTCATCCGCGTACAGAAGGGATACGAAATTATGTGGAGAAGTTAACGGTGAGCGATCCGATTGTCCTGGGGCTGTTGTCAGCACTTCGTTATGATAGAACCTATTTCGACAAATTGGTGGCTTCCCTTATGCCGTTGTTAGAGAAATTAACGACGGGGAAAATCGGCGACCTTATTGCGCCGAATTATTTTGATCTAACGGATGAAAGGCCCATTCTTGATTGGAACCAAATTATTCGTAAAAAAGGCATTGTTTATATTGGGCTCGATGCCCTAACAGACACGGAAGTCGCTGGTGCGGTCGGGAACTCGATGTTTGCTGACCTAGTGTCCACCTCGGGATCGATATATAAACATGGGTACGAGCATGGCATGTTAGAGGGGCGAAAAAACGTCATGCCGAGAATATGTTTACACGCCGATGAATTTAACGAACTAATGGGCGACGAATTTCTACCCATGGTCAATAAGAGTGGTGGTAGTGGGATGCAAATTACCGCGTACACACAGGCAAGAGGTGACATCGAGGCCAAACTAGGCTCCGCCGCCAAAGCCCGTCAAGTTGAAGGGAACTTTAACAACTTGATTATGCTGCGTGTAAAAGAAGCGGAAACGGCGGAGCTGTTAACCAACCAGTTGCCTGAATGCGAAATATCGCAAAAGATGACGGTCTCTGGTGCTTCTGATTCGTCTGATGTGAGTAACAGTATTGATTTTACCACCAACACACAAGATCGTGTTTCCATGTTACGCGTCCCCATGCTGGAAGCGAGCAATATTATGTCGTTGCCCAAGGGGCAGGCGTTTTGTCTTCTCGATGGTGGGCATCTGTGGAAGGTGCGCTTTCCCTTGCCGGTAGAAGAAGGCGAAGACATACCGGAAGATATTCAAACGCTTACCAAGTTGATGACGGAGCGTTATCATACAGCGGAAGGCTGGTGGGTATAAGCGGTGGCAGATTCAAGTACATCCAACCAAAATCACCCCGTAGGTAAGAGAGGGTTAATTAGCAAAACCCTGGATTTTATATTCAAAATGATAGGGATTCTTATTCTGTCGGCGATTATCTCAATCTTAATGGAGTGGATTGGAATGGCCTTTTTTTATCCCGATAAAGGGTATCAACACGCAGAGTTAATGATGACTAATGAGGTAGGCTATTTAGCCTCCTCGTTGAATGGTGATCAATTGAACAGTGGGATGATTGGTGCCGCATCGAAGAAAATTACGGATATTGTAGATTTCGTATTTATTGATTCAGGGGTAATTGACAACTTGGCGAAAGCCAAAACAATACACTCCAGTGATGGCGCAATAGTAAGGCATATCAAAAGCGTTATCGATTCTGCCTATAACTACATAATGGCATCCATTTTTATTATAATCGTGCTAATCACCCGGTTTTCAATTTTAGTTTTATCAACGCCTGCATTCCTTCTTTTTGGCGTAGTGGGGATGTGCGATGGCCTGATGCAAAGAGACCTTAGACGCTGGTGTGGGGGGAATGAATCGGGTTTTATCTATCACTGGGCAAAACGCTTCTCCTTGCCGGTACTGGTGGCAACATGGATTATATACCTTTCAATCCCTATGAGTATTCATCCCAATTACATCATCACTCCTTTTGCGGCGTTGTTTAGTTCGGTTCTGATGGTCATGTCGAGCAAATTCAAAAAGTATTTGTAACTATTCAGCCAAATTATAGTTTCGCCAATTTAGTTTTGGTTAAACTCGCTGACCATAAATGTATGGGGAGGCTTGCGTATAATATAATATAGTTTTCGGGACAGGGCGTAGGTTGTGGCGGTCCGACGTATCGGTGAGCGTAAAAGCGAACCCCAACGTGACCATATATAACCACGTAATTCAAACATTAACAAAGGATAACATGGTCGTAGTATTACTATTATTAAGATCGAGTCCCGTATGCCAAAGGTGTCCCGTTGGGGTTCTCTTTACAGACCAAATTGACGCACAATAACAATTTCAAAAAAAGCGAGCAACGAAGCTACTTTCCACCATTGGGACTTAATGTATTTATAATCGATATCTCTTTTTTTGACGATCTCGGCGGCCTCTTCTTTTTCAAGTCCACGAATACTTTTCTTCGCGCTAGTTAAGCCCCTAGCCACCAGAGGCCACATGACTACAAGTACCAAGTAAAACGCCACTCGATACCACATCCATTGAGTAATGAGGTTCGCCGCTACGACCTCATCGGGTTGAATATCCATAAATTGCGTCGCAATAACCATTCCCAAAACAAGAAGAGCAATCGTGGTACCGTAACCTATCAATAAGAATTTGGAAAACCCCTTCATTACGGCTGCCCCAATAAAGTTGTACCGCCTGCTTTTCCTCGATCAAGGCTTCTCACGCTCTGCACCCCCTTCTCTTCCGCGCCAAGAATTTTCTGGATCGTATTCTTTGCAATAGCTTTTTTGGTACGAATCTCCCGCTCCAATTGCTCAAGCTCTACTTGTAAGTGGGCAATAGCATCGTTAACCACCACTTTGGCAGGTTCGAACGCCGCAACATTAGGCTCCTTAACTCCCGTACGCAGTACCTGAGTCAAGATCCGACCTTGCTCTACCATTCGGGCATAGGCGATCTCGCTTGCCAGGCGATCAATCATTTCTGCTCGTCCCCTCGCGTTTCGCTTTTGTATGGCATGAATAATAGGCGCATTTATCACAACACCAGGCGGTGCCGATACTCCGTTGAGGTTTTGCCAGGTTAAATTAACCTTCCCATCCACAATGTCCCTTATATCTTCTCTCAATACTGCTGTAATTTCCTGATGAATATAGGTTAACCCCTTTCCCGATACACTGGTAATTTTGCGACAACCATTACATGTGCGGATTTCGATCTCACCGATGACACGCTTGGCCCAGTTTGCCATCTCAACGGGGCCGCCCCAATAGGCCCACATGGCGTTCCCCTGCCCTATAGCTGGCCTTATAGAGGCGCTCGTACAGGAGTCCGTTCTATCAAATAAAACATTATATCCAACTTGCACCACATCGCTAAGCACTCTAATCGAAGCTTGCCCAGAGCCACCAGCAACCTTACCACAGACCCATTCTGCCCCTTTGTTTCCGTGATTAGTATTATCGAGGGCTTTCTTTGCACGAATGGCGTCGCCTCCTGAGCCTTTAATCTCTTTCGACCAAAGTTTACTTTTTATCGAAGCTTTGAACGTCTCGAAGGGAAACGATTCTTGACCCATCAACACATTAGAGACCGCTTCACAAGACGTTTCGACGGCCTCAAAATCTATCCGGCCTTGCAAAATCCCTTGTTGAAGTATGTCATACAAACCGGGGTTGGCTCTTTGTATAGCCAATGCAGGTAGATTGGCCACGGCGCCCGTGGCCGCCTGGATGGTATTGCTCATCATGGAGTGAAACCCTTCGGTTATGCCATTCAATTGATTGCTAACCGAAACTTGGGGGTCAAACTTACCACACTGCATATTGAGATCCCAGCCAACACCAATCTCAAGCGAACCCGCATGGATGATGTTGGTTGGCCGGCTGACATAACTTCCGCCCCCCACTTCATACTCCAACGCACCAGAGATACGCGGGGAATGTTCACCCCCTTGGGCTGCCAGTAAGCCAGGAGACAACATAAGAATGGAAAATACGAGTTTTTTTACTTGCTTGGTTTTTATCATAGGTCTTTCATTATCCAGCATGGAAAATTAGTATGGCACCGCGCCTTTCACAACACTTGTAAGCTCGCCAAAAGTTCCAGACATAACTTCCATCGGTTGATCGTTTCGATACAGGCGGATTGCCGCTATAGGGGAATGATCGACAGCCGGATTCACGATCTGGATATAACATTTGAAATTGGCCGGTATCACGATCATGTTCTTTTAAAGGGTCCGGTGGCCAATAGCCGTCTCTATCATTCTCGTCAATACTAAAATACAGGTGAGGCTCACCAGATCGAGTAATAAAGTGCGCGGCTCTGTACGTGGCTAAAACGGAAGCTTTTAAAGGGTCATGAGCGGTCATAAACCCGTGTCTAGGGTAGATAGGGCCATAGTTGTTGGCGATAGACCCCAGATCATATTGCCCAAACCCCGCCCAAGATTGAGGGTAAAACATTTCGGGAACGTCCCAGCGCCAAGCCACGGAATCTAAGTTGGATATGTAATAGGGAAAAAAGGGGGTGGCCGTGCCTTCACAGGTGTATCCAGTGGATTTCGCTAAGGCATTGAACGGGATAATGGCCGGGTTACCATAGGCGTCTACCAATTTGAAGTGCAGGTTTTTGCGTTGACTCCGTGCCCCCTCGGTGCTCACTCCCCCTCGAATACGGACACCTTTTAGGTCAATGTCCTCTATCAAACCAATGATCGTGGTAACCCAGGTGGAATCGGCATCCCCTTGTGACACTTGGTTTAGAGTTTGAGACTCTGCCCATGGTTCACCATTGGCTCTGTCGTAAGCCTGTATCACCAAGTCGGGCACATGGTTTTTGACTTTAATACTCGTCTCTATATCACACGCCGGGCCAAAGCAAGTTAGCCATATGCACACGCCCCTCACTTCCCAGTTAAGACAGGCTAAAGCCGTTCCCATGGTTTGGGCGATAATATCATCAACACCAATAACGCCTTTGTAATGGTCATTGGTTTCCTCATGGCAGACAATACATTCTACACGCCCTTCACGCTGATCCAACAACACTTGGGTGTTGCCAAGGGTTTCGTCTCTTAACGAATCGAATTCTCCAGCATCGAAGTTTTCCCAACGATCAGGAAAACACAAAACACGCTCGCTTGTCAGCAAAGCCGCTAATACTATTATGGTTTGGATAAGTCTAGCCATCGTTCGCTCTACTATGATTAAAAATGCGAATGGCTTCTTTTAATGAGCTTTCACCATAGATTACCGCACTATCGTTGATAACCACCGCCGGTACTTTCTTGATGCCATAACGCACGGTATTTTCGATGGCCACGCCACCTTGTTGTAACATCGAATATAGGGGGTGCCATTGTTGGCTATTTAGCAAACGGCTAAACTCATCTTGGTAAAGCTTTTGAGCATTTTGGCTCGTTGCCCGATTACCAACCCTGCTTTTAACCATTCTATTGATGGTGGCTGTGGCTTTATCTTTAAGGTCGAGGTCATATACGTGGAGTTCGACGGTACCCGGTAAATCGATATCATTGATCACCGGGTAATCATCATTGATATAAACGCTAATGCGGTTAATACTTTCCGAAGGGGGGGATGAATGGGCCGATAGACTGATTAACAGCGTCATACATACTATTAGTTTGCGGAGTATTGTCATCATTCAAGCCGCTCTCGGGATCGGGTCACAAGGCTTCGGGCCTATCCCTCTAACAAAGTCTAAGCACTGGGCAACGTATTGCGCCGCTTCCACTTCCGAAATGCCAAACTTCTTCATATACTTCGCCCTTTCCGTCTTTTCATCTTTTTCCGTGCCTGCCAAGCTCAAAAACAAAGACGGCGGTACATTTCTAAATAAGGCTTCCATCGTCTCAGACAACACTACCCCCTCCGTGTATTTTTTGGGCTCTTTTTTCGCCGAGAGCATTAGCGTTTTTTGCTCCTCCGATAAGTTTTTGAAGCGGGCGACCTCTTCGATTTCATCCTGAGGCATCACCAGGCATATCCACCACTCGATCATATTGAGCATCTTTTTCGCCGCTGCGGGGAAGTCACCCATGTTTTGCGTAGCAACCCACCACCAAGCACCAAGTTTTCGCCACATCTTCACGACCTTAACCACAAACGGCGCCAAAAGTGGATTGGTCGTAATGATATGGCCCTCATCCGTTAGCATGACAATGGGGCGCTCATCATGTTGGTGTTGTTCCGCAAGATTGTTGATTCTCATCATGATTGAGGTGTAAGCAATCGCGAGCTGGGCGTTGTAGCCTTCGCGCGCAAAAGTAGCGAGATCGACAATGGTGACATCCGCATCCGGCCAAGCTTCACCCTCGCTATTAAAGACTTCTCCCTCGAATCCATCGCAGAACAATCTTAGTGCTTCACCCATTTCGAACGCACGCATTTGCCGATACTCGGGATATTCGGGGTTATCCTTGATCATGCTAAACCCGTCGGCCACATCGCTAGTCTTCGTGCAGCGACCCGCTTGTTTAGCTTGCTTGGCACCATTTAAAATGGCATCGCGAATCATTCGCCGATCCGCTCGCGTGAGCTTTTTCGCTTCTTCCTCTTCCCCACCAGTAATCATCAAGGTGGCGATAATATCCATCTCCCCCATGATATCCCGTTGATCATCCCCATCCTCTTCCTCCGCCATCATTCTAGTGGCCAAGGCATCCATCGCCGCTTTGTCCCTTACTTCTTTTCTTTCGGTGGCCGATAGCTCACTATAAGTTTTATGGGCATTGTTGATATACACCTTATCGGGTATGTACGAGCTGATTTCTTCCTCGGTCAGGATTGCACTGTCAGCCACAATCCTCGACCCGAGCAGTTCATCTTCATTTCTATCCAGTAAAAGATGGGCGTCGGCGAAAGGGGGCAAGGTGACACCAGAGCCCGGCTTGAGCGAGACTCTATTAACGGTCAACCCTTTAGACTCGTAATACTCCCCCAAAAGGCCAAATGAATTCCCGGCCTCAACAATGAATAGCCTCGGCCTTAATAATGCCATCGTTTGGGCGCTCATCGAAGTAATGGTAGCGGACTTACCCGCGCCAGTCGGCCCCAGGATGAGCCCATGACCATTCTTCTTTCTATCTTCGAAATGGAATGGGTCAAACGATAAAGGCTCTCCCCCCCGATTGAACATTGTTTGTCCCGGATTCCCGGTGCCCCTATGGCGACCAAAGACAGAGGAAAGATTAGCCAAGTGCTGCGCCCAAACCGGTCGGGTCGCTTTAAAGTCCTTATCCAGCGACGGCTCATATACCATAGGCAGATTATGAATATAGGCATCAAGCCCAATCGATTCGTCTTCATCCTTTATAGGCGATAACTGGCCAGCCAATAAAAGCGTGCTCACTCGATTAGATTTTTTACGCAGATCCACTAAGTCTTCGCCACGAATGTACACACACATCATCGACCGATAGAGCTTTTGCTTGTTCGCCATTAACGTTTTAGCAACATCGCAATCGCTACTCGCGGCAATAGCCGACATCGACTCCCCTTTCGCCTTATCTTGGATTTTCTCAATGTGCCTTTCGACTTCATCTTGAGGCGTAATGACGATAGTCGTCGCTACAATAGAACCCGGTGGCATTTTGTCTAGCATACAGCTAGCTTTCCCTGTCGTAGACACGCCAGATGAATCCCCTCCAACTTCACCCGCGACTTGCCCTATTCGGGGCGTTCTGCGCAATTTGTGTACACGGATACATCGATGCGGCAAATCATCGAACCACCAAGTCTGAGATGCCGCATCCGAACGAGGCAGCTCGAAAAATAAACTTTCGGCGAAATCATCACCGTACGGCAGATCGCTTTCGCCAGGGTAGCTTGCTAATTCGCGAAATTGCTTAATATCACCTTCGGTCATTGAAGGTCGAGGGTTGAACCACTCCAGCAACCAATCATAGAACATCCCACCGGTATTACGAACAAGCTGTATGCCAGCGTCCTTCAAGGACGCCATAACTTTCTCCAGAACATCATTGAGTTCATCTTCTGGCGTCATGTCCGCATAGGGTTTCCAATTTGCCGGTAAACGACGATAAATGACCATTTTGATTCTACGTATCTTGCCTCCCCAGGGGGCATCGAGTACTTCCTTGTCCTCAAATAAGCCCCCTTCCTTACATATCCCTCTAAGGTGGGCCTCCATGATATCCAACCACTCTTTTGTATACTCCGTGTCTTTACAATACTCCTTTGGATATTGCCTCAGTTTACCGATATATTCATCCATGTTGTCATCATCGTAAGCGTATTGCTGAATAATCCATGGGCCATGGGTAAACTCTTCAAAGCAATCCTGTAAGGCATCTTGCAAGGCATCTCGCCGGTCTTGCAACCAGGTATATGAGCGCCCTTCTGTGGCTATAGGGACAACATCAAAAACGGCCCCCACCGATTTTCCATCATCCAACAAAATCGTTTTCGAATTAGCCTGATACTCATACCATGGGAGTTTTTCAACAAAGGACGAAGGTCTGCCATAAGTACGTGTTACCGCCGCACTCGTCAATGGCTTCCTTTTTAGTTCGTTGTCGACACCGGCTTGTTCCACATCGGAACCGCTTTTAAACACCCACAGCACGCTATCGAATATACTAGAAGTATCCATGTCTATTCCTCAGGAAACCTATTATCCATATCGCTTACTTCACCTGGCAACGCATAATGATCCGTCTCCCACATTTTAAACTCGGTTAAGTAACCCGGTATGGGCACTTCTGAAGCCGACGCTAAATGAGGAGCAACAAACATATACAAGGTTGGGTTTGGGATAAGTTGAAATTTAGCTTCCAATTGATTTTTTTCCGTTCTTACATAATTACTCAACGATACATCTTGGTTTTCTAAAGGACGCCTTAACACCGATCGTGAATCCAATAGCTTTCCCTTGCCTGTCCCCCCGGTATGATTTTTGTAAATCGTCTTCATATGCTGCGCGGGGGTGGGAATAATAGTGTCTTTGTTAGCGCAGCCCGCAATAAAACTAATCAAGGTGGCTGTCAGAATACTGACTAATATTCGCATAGTGGTTAACCTTTCTACCGTTTGGATCATAATCGATTTTCAGTTCTTGTGTTATATGGATGGCTAACTCTTCACCCGGTGGAATATAAATGGCATCGAAGGAATTGGCTTGCCTGGCACCAATCCAATCAGTGATTTGATTTAGCCCTTCCGATACAGCGCTATTTCGTGCAACTCTTTTTGGGTCGGTAATGCCACTGGTAAGAGTGTCACCGGTTTGCTGGGTAACAATGCCACTTTGCGCATCCGCATTCGCGTAGGATGCCGAAGCACTCAAGGCCACTCGCTGGCTAAGATAACTGGGGGCATTGGTGATACGATCCCCTTTTATGCAAGGAATTCCGTATTTGTCAGAGAACCATGCGATGGGTTCTTCGCTCTCGGCCCCTGCGTCCGGGTAGGTCACAATCGTGCCATCACGAAATGTAAAGGTCATAGAGGTAATGTTGCCGCTCACGCAGGATAAAGTCCAATCCCCTTTGGCAACACCCGACATTTTTATACCCACCACGTCAGGAATGGTAATGCCGTTCGATGACAAATTTTCTTCGCCAACGATCAGCTTAAAAGGGTAAGGGTCTAAAACCTGGCCATTAACCGGTATTCTCCCTAACATAGCTGTCATGGAAATAGATCCCAACAAGGTACCATTTTGGGGGATGGTATAAGCTCGTACTATTGAGGGCGGTTTATCACCCGCAGCGAGGGTAGATCCTACCTCTTGAGCCAAGGGAGCAAAATCCGGCAAGCTGATTTTGGTGGGGTCTTCTGGATCGACTCGTGCATCTAAGGGGTCGATCCATATGACCTTTTGATGGGGGGTGTTGTTATTGGTAATACCATAGTCCACATCACCGTAGGCAAGCCCTTCGCTGCTTTCTCCATACCCTAGGCCCGCAGGGATACCGGCGCTTTCAATATCATAACCGTTTCCGCTGACGATCCCGGCCCTCCTACCGTCCTTGGGTTTTCCTTCTTTCAATGTCTCCATTTTGTCTTTAAGGTTCGATATTAGCGTCATCGTCGTCGATTGAGTGTCTTCCATCTCTTTTTGTTTAATCGTTGCCTCGACTTCCGCTTTACTAAAGTGATCACTGACCCGCTCATTTAGTACCTGCTCCATGTCGAGGAGTCGCTTGATTTCTTCTCGGAGTTGGCCATTTTCCTCTTGCAATTTAATGGAGTTTTCCCTCACCGCTTGGGTTTCTTTGGTTAAGGTTCTCATGGTTTCCACGGGCGTATCCACATCTACGCCATACTCGTCTTCAAGAAAGTCATCTTTGAGGGGATCAATATCCAACCCGTTGTAAACCTCCAATGGCCCACTTTCTAAAGAAGTCAACTCGGCTTCGATGTTCTCGGAGTCACGCGGATCTTCACTGTTGGCTTTTACCATGATGAATATTAGTAAAAACGGGATGGCACCAGCCACCATTTTGATTAAGATATTCGATTTCATTATCGGTTTATATTACCTCTTATCCTGTTGTCACTTTATTAGAAGTCGACCTGATTACCGGAAGAATAGTTATCGGAATAATAGCTCCAAGGGTATAAAGCACTTTTCGGATTTTCCTTTAACGCCAAGTATAAAATGGTGTCATCGCCAGCGGTTCCGTGTGGCCATAGTTTATGATGTTGTACGGTGGCATGGGTAAAGGGCACGTTGATATCCAGATAGCTAAGATCAACAGACGTATCGACCTTATTCTTGATATGGATGACAGCCAGGTAATACCCACCGCCTTTGTAGACAATTAATATCTCCGAAGATGTCTTATAACTATTTTCACCCTTAAAAAGACGGATAGCACCATTAAAGTCAGATGCCACTTGCGATATTCCCGTCACATGTCGATGAAGCCTAGTAGGCCCGTACAACTGTTGTGCTGCGTAGCGGGTCAAATCAACGGGGGTGATGATTCGATTCTGCTGGCTTATATTGTCATCTCCCGTTCTTTGATGATCCTTGGATACGACATTATCCGATGCCAACAAGACCTTAATATCTTCGGTCAAAGGTTTTTCGTCACCGTCCCCCACACTGGCAATAAAGTCAATGATAATTACTCGGTTATCATTGATTCTTCTTATTTGAACGCGTTGTTTATCGAACGGCCTAAGGGGAAGAATATGCAAGGCCCCTTGGGCAGATTGCAAGCGAAATAGCTGTTTTAGTTGCTGCCCTTGAGTAATACCCGTTTGGATATGATCCCCAAAGTGAAGGGTTCGCTCATGCCCAACAGTCAGGCTTATCGTGATGGGAATGTCTTTATAGTGAAAAATCTCGGTGCCATACGACGGAACACTTATAAGAAGCGAGATTATCCATACCGTCACCGAAAGCTGTAAATGTTTCATGATTCATCATCCAAGTTCGAGGTCGTGCTTGTCTCAGGCACATCATTTGATATTTGTTTTGAGTTCTCCAAACGTGCCGGTTTCCGATAAAACCCATCAAGTGCCAACCCCCATAGGTTGCATTCGGGATTAACATCCCACTTCACTATCCGAATAGGGTAACGAATGAAGATGTTTTTTACCGTCTCGGATTTAAATGTTTCTTTTACGTTAACGTCATAGTAGGCCACCCATGATTCCTTCGACTCGACAAAAACACGTTTGTCGCTATAGGGCCTATCTTGCATTTCCTGCAAGGCTCTCGCCCGATTAAGCTCATGGTCTTTCAATCGCTTTTCATAATCACGCTTCAATTGCTCTTTAAATTTCGGCGTAATATAGCAGCTCAATCGCTGTATGTTTTCCTGATAGTCATTAACCCCTTCAACAGGCCAGTAATTCATTTGCTGGTAGATGTAGTAGCCGAAGGCATAAATATTGAAAGGATGACGTTCATCAATGCCACGTGTAGAACCCGAGCGTAAGTCCGGCGGGATATCGATTGAAATATTTTTCGGTGAATTATTCCACCCCATCATCGCGATAAATAAAAATATCACCAAAACAACAATTACCACTCTCAGGGTAAAAATGTGAGAATTTTTCCCATCTAGTGCCTTTTTAAGCCTTGCCATCATTCTAATCCATCACCATGGTTATATTTTGCCCGAACGGTATCGTCTTATATCCCATCGCTGGGAGCTTACGATAAACCCAAAGTCTATAAAGGGTACGCTCATCTGTGCCTTTTTTTTGAGATACACAATATGTAAACCATCAGGCATTCTTCGTTTTAACTTTGTTAGGTATCGACCGGCAATAAGCACAGTCGATATCCCTAAGGCAAAGCCTAAACCTATCCCCATAAGTGCTAAGCCAAAGGGAAGAAGAAGGACGATACATACCGGTATCCAAAAAAGAAGCCCCCCTAGCGCTGTGGTTACTACTTCAGTATCCGTTAGCCCATAAAAAACGACTGGTTCTTCGACAAGCCTATCGGGCACAAATGTAATCTCTCTACCTTTCGATCCTTTGTTATTCATTTAACGATGTCGCTTGCATCGGTTAATAGGAAAATTACAAACACAAGCAACAAGACACCGGCGATGGCATGTGCTCCCAGTGCGCCCCAGGTTTTCTTTCCTTCACCAATTTCGCTGTAAACCGTGATGGCATTTTTGGCAACCACATAAAAAGCCACAGCGCCCATCACCAAACCCAGAACAAGAAAGATGTCGAAGAAGTAACCTTTCAACAACCCAATATAATCACCTTTTCCTGGTTTTTTGGAAGGGTTCTTTGGATCAGGCAGCGCCGCATAAGCTTCCATAGAAAATGGAACTGTCACAAGTGTAAAAACCACTAATTTTATGGAGAATGTGTTGATGGAATTAATATAGGATTTAGCTATTTTGTTCATTGGTAAACCTGATATTGAACGTAAGTCAATTAACAATAATGGCAATAAAGATCACCAAGATAAAAACGGCGCGAAACCAAATGGTTATCATATCGATAGATTTGATTTTACCCTTGCCATAGTCTTGATAAGCACAGATGCACAACCAAGAAACATAAGTTAGCGCGGCAGTTACTCCGATTCCCTGTATGGCTATGAGCAAATCGCCAGCCGTGAGAAAACCTCCGGCTCCTTCCTGAAATGCCGCACGTTCTGCGGTATTCATTGCTCGTGCTCCGTATACTCCCCCTTAAGATCCACTATAAGCGATGGCAACACAGGCTCCATCGGTGATGTTAAATGCACAGAGATGCCCGCTCGCACGGTATTCAGATCATTCAACAGAGCCTCATAATCGAATTTGGCTCTAGCGGCATTATGACTTTTAGCTTTTGCTGCTTTCACAAGGATCTCAATGGCCGTTAATTCGGATGCCACTTTGGCTAAGGCTTCTCGCTCCGCCCATATATCGGCTCTCGCACAAGGTGCCAGCAAGCTGACCAATATTAGAATCATCGTCGTTTTCATGAAATTCATCAGTACGTCACCTTAGGAGAGAATTCGTTATACTTGTATCAAGAAGAGTATGTATTTAAACAGAAATAGACAGGTAAATCAGAATATAGCGGTCTTGGATACAACACCCCTATATTATAAATACTTGTAACTATTCAGCTAATTTAGCATGATTTTTGCATAAAAATAAATTAATTGATCACATATTAATTTTTTCATGCAAAAAAACATACAATACGTTAATTAAATATATATAATGCGCGCCAACTTGTTTAGATATTTGGAAGTGGCGTACTGTGTCGATTGATGGCATTAACATAACAGAAGCGATTGCGAATGCAAAAGCTGCGATTGAGAGTGACACCAGTTTGTCACCCTCTACTCGTTCTGTTATTGAAGTATTGTTGCTCGTAGTGACTCTCCTGTCAAATAGAATAGGAGTGAATAGCAAAAACAGTAGTAAGCCACCATCCAGCGATCCAAATCGTGAAAAAAAGCCTCGTGGGAAAAGCAAAAAACCACCGGGCGGACAAGTCGGCCATGTAGGAACTACACTTGAACCATTTGAAAACCCTGATCATACAAGCGTATTAAAGTTGAATCTGAAGACTTTGCCAAAAGGTAAATATGTACCTGGTGGATATGAACATAGACAAGTTGTAGACATTGAAATCTCCCGATCAGTAACAGAGTATCAGGCTCAGGTTTTGATCGATGAAAACGGTAAACGCTTTGTTGCAGATTTTCCAGAGGGAGTGACTCGACCAGTTCAATACGGCTCCACTTTAAAAGCTCATGCGGTCTATATGTCGCAGTATCAACTAATTCCATATAAACGTATAGAAGAATACTTTTCCGATCAATTGAATATTCCTATAAGTGCAGGGTCAATTTTCAATTTTAATAAGCAAGCCGCCGAGTTGACGAAGACACTTGGTGCAGAAGAGCGAATTAAGTCGGAGCTGCGTAAATCTGACCAAATGCACGCGGACGAAACAGGTATCAACATTGGCAGTAAGAGGCACTGGCTCCATAACGCATCAAACTCAGATTGGACATACTTTTATCCTCATTTTGAGCGAGGCAAGGAGGCGATGGACGAAGCTGATATCTTGCCACAATTTACTGGGGTATTATCTCACGATCACTGGAAGCCATACTATCGCTACACGTCGTGCAAGCATTCTCTTTGCAATGCTCACCATATTAGAGAGTTGGAGTATGCAATAGAAAAAGACAACCAAAAATGGGCAAAGGAAATGCAAACCCTACTGGTCAAAGTCAACGACAAGACACAAGAAGCTGGTGGCGTACTTTCAAACAGACAAGAAAAATACTACAGAAACAAATATAGAGAGATTATAAGTAAAGGTGAAATGGAATGCCCAGGCCCAGATCCAACACAGAGGAAAAAGGGGCAACGGGGCAGACTAAAAAAGTCCAAATCTAGAAACCTACTCGAAAGACTTCGGGATTATGAAGAAGACGTTTTGAGATTTATGGTTGACGCGGATGTGCCGTTTACCAACAATCAAGGCGAAAATGATATCCGAATGACTAAAGTGCAACAAAAAATATCTAGTTGCTTTCGCTCTATGGAAGGTGCCGAGATTTTCTGCTCTACACGTAGCTATATCTCTACTTGTCGAAAGCAAGGAATCACGGCTACCCATGCACTCACATCATTGTTTGAAGGTAGCTTACCCTCTATCTTCAACTAATTTAGGGTTGTTCGCCACTTATCCTATTTCGAAGCAGGACGTAGGTTGTGGCGGTCCGACGTATCGGTGAGCGGTAAAGAGAACCCCAACGGGACACCTTTGGCATACGGGACTCGATCTTAATAATAGTAATACTACG
>JACLAC010016700.1_pt1 | contig 38705 bp, 21 predicted proteins | sample 8027881 | NCBI WGS metagenome assembly JACLAC01 (sample SAMN15725517, study PRJNA655200) | protist metagenome | isolation source: fluorescence activated cell sorting (FACS) single amplified genomes of... | place: Spain: Blaines Bay Microbial Observatory, Mediterranean Sea | collected 2016-01-19 | reverse complement strand
CAATGAGAGAAATAATTGGTTAACAAAACCTAACTAATATGAAGAACACATCATACAAGAACACAGGAAGGACTAAAAAATTAACAAGAAGAAAGTAATCAAAAAAAGAAAGAAGATGATGAGAAAGTAACAACACGCACAACAACAAGAAAGAAAGGGTGTATCGCGCTCTGTTTCGTTCAAGTGATGAGAGAGAGGGATGGTGGGGGCTACGATACAAACACTAATTCTATACTCCACAAATCGTACGCGGGGAGTGGAGAACAATAGTGTATGCTTTCTTTTAGAAGATTAACTGAACAAGTGAAGAAAACCGAGCAAAAGACAACAGCAAACAGGAACAATGGCAGATAAAGTAGGAGAGGAAGAAGTCGAAGGCAACATCTGCCTAGTCTCCCAGGAAGGCGACAAGTTCGACATCCCCAAGAAGGTAGCGATGATGTCAGAGTTAGTGAAGACAATGATCAGAACAGATGATGATGAAGACGAAGACGAGGAATCAGACCAAGAAATCCCTTTGGTAAATGTGAAGAACAAGGTTCTAGCAAAGGTCATTGAATTCTGCAAATACCATACAGCAAACGGCCCCATGAAAGATATTGAGAAGCCCCTGAAAAGCCCAAACATGAAAGAAGTCGTAGGCGAATGGGACGCAGAATTTGTCCAAATCGAGCAGGAAATGCTCTTCGAACTTATCCTTGCTGCTAATTACATGGATATCAAAAGTCTCCTCGACTTGACGTGCGCAAAGGTCGCGTCGATGATTAAAGGGAAAACTCCAGAAGAAATCCGCAAGACGTTTAACATTGTGAATGATTTCACTCCTGAGGAAGAGGCCCAAGTCCGAGAAGAGAACAAGTGGTGCGAAGAGGCGTAGAGGAACACGATAGGAAAGAAAAAGGGGGAAGTATGCGCAGTGCAACACCGCCATATTTCTTCCGTGGTTCTACATGCGTCGCAATGGACGGTTCTTCTGGCCGGAGCGTACGTTTGCTAGCACTGATAGGTTGATAGAAAGTGCAGTCCGAATAGACCTTAAATGAAATGGAAAACGACAGGCAAGCTTTTGTGGCATTTTTTCAAACGAGGAAAAGCGCACAGAGCGAGAACGAGAGAGGCAAAAATCGTTACAATTTATTATTATTATAGTTTTTTTTCTGGTGCTGTACAATAAAAATGAACTCACGCAGCTTTCAGGCCGTTTTTTCGTAAAAAACGTATGATATGATAAGATAATATTTCATGCATTCTGGTTTCTTCTTACTCCTCGCCATCTTCTTCGCTTTCAGACGAACTGATCACGTCCCCTGTTCCTTCTTCTTCCTCCTGGATCAGCGTGTTATCCGCAGAAAACAAGTAATACTTGTGCAAGACCGTGTCTGGGTCTTGGTGGGATGCCTGCAAGGTACCCGTCTGAAGATAGTGCAGTCGATTTTGTCGCAGCTGATGCAACAGGTTCGTCCTTAATCTCAGCTCAGCATTTTCTTGGATAATTTTTACCAACTTCAGACCCTCGTCCCTGGACAAATATATGTCATGGAGCGCCATCTCTGTCAGCCGTTCCACCACTCCAACAAGTTCCATATCGCTAAAGTTGATGAAGTCGCCTAGTCCTAAATTGCTGCCCTCGTCCACAAATATGTTGGGCAAGTTACGAAGAACGTCCCTGATCGGCTTATCGCTGTTTCCTTCACGGATTTCTTTCAACGAGGTTAGATTTTTGTTGAATATATCGATCAGTTGGTTGGGCATGCGTTCGCAGAGTAGCTGCCATTGTACTTCTGCATTGCTCAGCGCCTCTTCAAAATCACTTCTGCCGCTGCGGTAAGCTTGTCGGAACTGCATCATCTCGTCACTTGGAAACGATTTTGCATGCTCAAGTATTTCGACTAAGATCCAATCCTTCTGCAGTTCAAAGTGTGTTTGTAAATACAAATCGGTTTCTTTCTTCTCTTCTTTCATCTTCCGAATATTTCGCACCCTTTCTTTTATGTTTCTAGACAGCTCCCTGGAATCCGCAAGAAGGCGGGATTTTAAATTCCCCAATTTCTCAACTGAAAAATGTTTCAAAGCGTTTACAAAGTCAAACGAGGAAAGCTTCTCTTGCTCTTCAGACAGATGCGACATCATGCTAGAACGTTTTTTTAGCGGAGATCGTAGGAAACTTGCGGAGGAACTTAGTTGTGATTTCGGGGAACCCGAAGAGGAAGAGCGCGCCGGTTTTAGTGCGTCCGGGTTATCGTTTCCTTCTGCCATGTTAACGATGTTTTTGACGGCCTTTGTTTGCAGTAGTGAGGACTGAAAATCCTGCTTACTAAAAAAACTCATCTTTCTGGTAGCCAGCTGGACAGCTTTTACATTCTTAACCATTGAAGTATCCGAAATTTCTTCCCTTCCCCTTGCAACCTTTTCGTCACCGTCTGTCATTCTGTTTGCCGCGGACAGGTGAATCTGGCCAATAGCCTTCATCGCCTTGCTAAGCACGTCTTGTTGATTCAAGTCTTCAGCATGGAGCATTTCCTCTTCCGAAATTGCATCGTTTTGGGTTTTCAGCAAATTTTGCAATCGTTGAATTTCATCTTGCAGCTCGAACCACGAGGGGTCAGGGCTTATTTTCACATCCTTTCCAGGGGTATACAGGCCCACAAAACGGCTACTTTTCTCACTACCAAAATTCAATTTCATCACCACGCTGTCATCCGAGTCATAGCTGTCGTCTTCGCTCTCCCCGCTTTCCCACATTGTGTACCCGCCGCCATCGCGGAGGTCCGCCTCTACGATGTTCTGCACATTTATCATGTCCTCATCGGCAGGCGCTAGCTGTTCAGAATCCCCAATGTTGTAGTTGTTTCGGTAGTCATCGCAAGTCGCATTGGTTAGATCAATGAGTACATCCACTTCTTCGATGGCTTCAAAATAGAGCTGGTGGATTTCATCATACTGACTCCGTTCGTAAGAAAAGTGGATGGGTATCGTGGCGCGACCTAAAACTGCTGGCTTTCTGTGCTCATATATATTTCCAAACTTAAACGTCTTGATGTTGCGACGCCGAAAAAAGGACCATTGGTCCCATACTAGATTGTACCAGGTCTTAACGCTTAGGGGAAAAAATGGCATGCATTTTCCTGCGATAGTCATAGGCTCCCCGGCCTTCCACACCCTTGATTCTTGGCCACTCGCAGCCTTTCTGTCATTGGCAATGTCCGTAGGAATGTCGACTATCAGGACTTCTGAGGGGAGGTCGACCCCAACGACTTTGTGGGGAAGCCCACGATGGCACTTTTCAAGGTTTGGCGAGTTCGGCTGCCCGAAAGAAAATATGTGAGTCAAACCGGTTGCGTCTGACGTGCAAGCGCATATTGTATATAGTTCCCCGCAATTCACAACACCCACCCGCATCACGTCCACCCTCTTGTCTATGCTGTTGGACCCGTGCTCGGTTTTAAAATCAACTATCCCTGGGATATTTGCATTCTGCGAGGTGGTTGGTCGTCCGAGCTGACCAGCCCCATTCTCGCCCCATGTGTAAAGGCGGTGCCCAAAGACAACGTCAGACACGGCACAAAAGTGGGCCATACCACATGCAATTTTGGAGAACTTGATTTTCTGGCTAACAAGGCCAGGGACTGAGGAAAACAGCCAGCCTAGTTTCTCATTCGTTTTGGAGACGCTGATTATACTCGGATCACAGCAAAAATTAAGCTCTGGGAAGTACTTTTTCAGCCGCTCTATAACGTCAAAGTACGTTATTTCGGTAGATTCGCCGTGTGAAATATTTTCCAGTGTTGGTATGGGAAGTTGTTTCATATCATCGTCTAAGTGCCACTGGCGGCAGTATCGCCAACCGTCTGCTTCCACTTCTGTTTCGTTCAGGAAAGGGTGGCCATCGACAAATGCCGAACTAAAGTCGGATGGCTGAGAAAAAGACTGTATCTCAAGCAGCCCATTCTCCATTAGAATTACTGCGTGGGGACCTGCCACCGTCCTGGTAATTGCGATCTCTCTTACAGACTGCTCCATCCAGCTTAAACGATCCAGTAAAATGGCAAGAAATTCACTAAAGAAAGATGACCCGAGCCAGTCAATGACCAATGCCACTGTTTTATTAATCGGGGCTCCACCCAGGGCCCCATCATCTACCGTTTCATCTTTGACACTTTTGCTGTCACCCCCTGCGTTTTTCGACGCATCGTTGTCATCGATCGGCGTCGCTTCTAACAGCATAACCAATACGTCTTTAAAGAGCCCATACTTCTCCATTTTGTCTCTTCGTTTGTCAAACGTATACGGGTAAGAACGTGTTACCACTTCAAAGGCGCTGTTAATTTCTTCAAATCCAAATTTCGGAACGAGGCCGCGACTACTATAATATAACATAAGCGCTAAGATCCCCATGGCATGTTGCAAGCAGTACTTTTGGTGGGGGTGCATTCGCTTTCTAACGTCAAGGAACTTGTCATACAGTGCGTAGACCTCACCTTTCTTTGGCTTCCTCTTCTCTACCCGAGGCAGCCCCCCCCAGTAGTAACAGCTACTGTAATTATATTTATTTCCTTCGTTGTTCCCATCTATTTTCAACCTGTACAGTTGTTTGTTTGACCAAGTGACTCCGTTGTCCACTGTTAACCGAACTTCTAGTGCAAACTCGTACGTTGGCGGCCCTGCGGAATTTTTCTTCGTTTTAGACGACAGCGATGGTTTGGGGGTTCTAGAAAATTCGTTTGAATCCAATAGCTCAAATGGAACGTAGGGGCTGGTGCAGGTTAGCTTGGTGGAACTTTCGTAAAGTACTGGGACCTTGTAGTTACCAAACTTTGCCCACATATGGCCCTTTGAGTGACTAGATGCTAAAAAGTTGCGGCCGATTATGTACAATTTCTCTCCTCCTTGGGTCTCTCCTTGGTCAGGCACCAGGCTTGTCACGTAAAGTTTTTTTTGGTCTGGAGAAGCAGATGTAAATGAATCAAGAGAGACTGTATCGTGCTGATAGTTCGGACGCCCGCATACCCGACAATTCCCGCTCTCAGAGGCTACAAAGTGCGAGCACGTACCAGCTCGAGTGCCCAAACCGGCCATTGTGTCAGGCGCACCAAAAACAAAATATTTTTTCAGTTGTAGCTAGCTAGTTACACTCAATTCTTCTTCTTCATGGCTCTGAAATTTGTCTTTATTCGTAGAGAGCCAATATTAGTCCTACATTCAAAAAATCTATGCAACAGAAAGAAGAAAAGGCACCGTGCACCCGTAGTAGTACTAAAGACAATTTAACTTGCGGTCGTCGTCCCCGGCGCTTTGTGTTTTTGTTGTTTTTGTTGTTGTTGGTGTACAACAACATATTCTTTTGATGCTGTGTTCCTGCGGTTTGTTTTCTTCTTTTGCATGTACCTGGTATTATACCTACCTTATTTATAATAACACACCAGCCAGCATTCTTCAGCCAGACGATTGCTGTGAAGAATGCGCTTCTGCGCTTCGCTTCTTCTTCTTCTTCTTCTTAATTCTTCTTCTTCTTCTTCTTCTTCTTCTTCTTCTTCTTCTTCTCCATTCTCCATTCTTCTCCACTCTCCTCCCTCCCACACACACAAAAAAAAAAAGAAGAAGGAGAGAGGGTCCTCCTCCTTGGGGGCAGCGAGGCCTAGACAATTTAGACACGACATTGAAATGAACGAGGGAAGCAGAAAACAAGGCAAGAAGACAAGGATGGGTAAGTGATGGTATTTTCACAAAAAATTCTAACGACGGTTGTGTTCCTTCCATTGTTTATTTATTGAAACATTTTACAAAAGTTTGTAGATACTTTTTAATACCGAGGTAATACAGGAAATAGCAATGTACGGGTTCCTTGAATTAGATATCGACAAGGAGAAGGAGCGGTATGAAAACTGCAAAACGTTTGTCAAAACGAAAAATTTGACGTACGGTTTGTTATCCAACCGTCTTGAGGAATTGCAAGGGTCTGAACTTGCACGTCTGCCTGAGCTATTTGCATCGGACTATGAATGGTCCCAGAAGCGTATGTTGACACGAATGCCAAACCAGCGGATAGTATTGAAGCTTTGGAAAGACGTGTCTCCTTTAGCCGTGGAGAATTTCAAATGTTTGTTGACAGGCGAAAAAGGAAAAGGTAAATCGGGAAAACCTTTGCATTTCCAAGGCTGCAATTTCCATCGAATTGTAAAGGGGTTTATTGCACAAGGGGGCGACTTCATGACGGGGACTGGTGCCGGGGGAGAGTCTATTTATGGAAAGAAGTTTCAAGATGATAAGAAGGGGCTGAAGAAAAAGCTGGACAAACGGGGGCTTGTAGCGATGTGCAACACAGGAAAGAACAGCAACACAAGCCAATTTTTCTTCACATTTGCTCCTTGTAATAATTTGAATGGAAAACACGTAGTGTTTGGGGAGATAGTCGAAGGGTTGGATGTTCTTGATAGACTGGAATCAGCGGGAAGCGAGGGCGAAGGAAAACCAACCGTTTCTGTCATAATTACCTCCTGCGGCTTAATCGACGACTTTGCAGAGAAGAAGAAATGAGTTTTTGGTGGGGGGCAATTTTTCAAATCGGGTGCAGTGGTAAAATTTTCTTATACAAAACCTCCATTCTTATTAATCGTGTTTTAGTTTTTATAGCGTTTTCTTTTTAATTTCAAGCTGGTACACCAGAAAGCTATGCCCGCTTGGTCTCCCTGGCGCACAGCCGAGGGTAACCAAGTTACCATCATCTACATAAACACCATCCTCAAATTCGACCATCGCTCCAGCAGGGGTCTCGGGCGTTCTCCCCCGTGAGCCAAGGCGGCTTGATGAAACGCTTCTAGAAGTTCTTACGGTTGGAGGGGGAAGGTCACCGGACGTCGCCGATAGACTTGATAACCTGGACAGTTTGGCAGAACTATCCCGTTTTCTTCTTCTTCTACTGCTCTCACGCCGCACACGGGTTTTATCAGAGGGATAAACTTCGAACCCATTAACAAACGTACCGTTGGTACTGTTGTTGTCGACAACACAGACTTTGACGCGTCCACTGTACGGATGTGTCTTCACAAAGAAGGTGCAATGAATGCGCGAGAGGAGTTGTGACGCATAGCTTGAGCGAACACGCACTTCGGCTTTCCCCCCACGGCCTATAGTAATAACGGGTTTGTTCAGGTATATTTCACCCGGCACACCGCCGTACACCTCTTCTGGTACATTCGATTGTTTGTAAAGGTATAGGACCGCTACCTCAGGGGTATACGGCAGGTCCATCCCGAGCTCAAGCCTCCTCGCTACTTCATCGCTTTTTTGTTTGTCTTTCCTCTCGCGTTCGGCACGAAGTGACTCCAAAAATTTGTGCTCCTTTGCCTCCATGGATTTTCGTTTCAGCCGCTTTTTCTCGTTCTTTTCCCACAGCTCCTCTTCCATCCGTTTCATGGCGGCCTCGGCTTCTAGACGCCACTTTCTTTGCCTGTCTCTAGCTTTGTGTTCGTTAAGATGGTTCCGCAGGTCGTCATACGTTTTCCCTACAAAATTGCATAAATGGCACTCGTGGGTCGGCACTTCGTAAACTAGGGCCGAGAGACCCACTTCTTTCCTTTTCTTCTCCCATTTTGGCCGAATACCATTGGGCGGATACTTCCGTTTCATGAACGCGCGGAATCTTCGTTGCATCACCTTTGCCGCCTTTCGGTTTCTAATAAAAATAAGCTGCTGCTCCCTCTCGAAAGCTTTCCGCAAAGCTGCAATCTTTCGCTCTTTCTGTTTTTCCAGACTTTTGATTCTTCGGGCGGCCTTGCCGCCCCGCCACGCCTCACGTTTGACACATTTCCTTTGCCATTTTTTAAATCGCCAGGTGCGCTGGCACGTTATAATAAATTCTGAGTGTATTTGACCTTCAATGTCTCGCAACTGCTTGTACGCGTCTTCCCACTGCATTGATGCACGAGACAACTCCATTTGTCCGGCACGCACCAAGACTCTGGGATCGACGATGACATCATACCCATGCAAAAATTTCGACCGCCTGCCTTTTTTGCTGTGAATAACGCGTTTCTTCCTCCCACTGCTGTCGGCTATGAGGTTTTTGCGAAACTTTGCCTTGTACTTCGCTAGGTTTACTTGTCTGACGAAGGCATTTAAATCAAATAAAAATTCTCTCAAATACGCTGCTTCTTCCACAAAATCTTCTGGCTCAAACTCATCGAGATTCGTTTCTAAAGAGTCCAGAACTTCTTTGGTTTTTTCTCTAAGGTCTGAATTCATCTTTTTTGCTACGGGAAAATCTAAATAATGCACATCGATTGAGCATTTGTTGAACAAGTTGTATTCGTGCAAAAACCCGCCGTCAACGAGAATGTTGCCTTGAAAAATGACGGTTTGGCGACCGATGGGAACCCCATCTTTATGTTCCATCAATTCTTTTATTCGTAGTACCGTATCAGTCGTCTGCACGTTGAGTATATGTTTTTCTTTTCTGCTCGTTTTGATTTTTATCTTCAAAGCCTGAGCCTCGAGGTCCGTTTGAACGCAGTCTCTTAAAAAATCATAGCCTTCTTGTTCAATTACAGCGCGGCATTCTGTCTTTCTTTCTTCGATGCTCTTTAACTCGTTCAAAACTTCAGACCTCCGTTGCATCAACCTTACCATTTTCTTCTTGCTAGCTGTCAAGGAGAATAAAATTTGTACAAATGCCATGGCAGTAGGGGTTTTCTTCGAGAACTTCCATTGCCGAAAGGAGGGAATGGAATTCCCGGTTTTATCTGTCTCCTCTCCTAGCTCCTTCGTAAAGTGGGTGGCCAAGCGCAACTCATTCAGCACGTCCATGGTATTTAACTTCGGTACCACCACCAGCCGCTGTATAAGGACTGCATTTCTGGCATGTTTCGCCGTCTCCGCCAACGACTCGTTCATCCGTTCCAAATGCTTTCGCATCAAATGAGCGGTGACACTGAAATCATTTTCATTCGGAGGCAGTAGGGCCAACTTTGCCTGCTCTTCTTCGTCATGCAATTCAGCCGCATGCCTTCTGGCCTCTTCAATTTGCGCACGCTTCATTGCATGCTACCCCCGACTAGTGGGAAGTGTTTTGTCGGAAAGGTCAATTGAAGGCGTTGGCAAATACCGTTGCACTGCGCAGGTAAATCATTTCAGTACGTATGTCTGAATTAATATATTCTATTCATTCTATATTTTCGTTACGACATATAATATAAATGTAATGAGTGTGTGTGAGAGAGAAGAAATCTATCCGTTGTGTTGTTTCTTTATTATAATATTTTCTTTTCTTCTTCTTCAACACACAACTACTACCGACCAACAACAACAAATTCATCAGCACATTTCATTACATGCTATCCGGTCGTACGTTACCTGGTATTAATACAGGTACCCGGTACCGGAAGCCACGGTTGTCCTGTAAGTACATTAAGTTTGTATACTCATGAGATATATAGGATTATTATCAAATCAAAAAATTATCTATTTTTGATATTTTATTTAGCTTTATTTTATAGAGACTGAAATTTGAAGAACGTTAAGATGGTGGATGGAATACACAGTTGTATTGCTTTATATTATTATTTGAAGTAATAATATACTAATATCTCTCTCGCCATACTTTTTCACATGAACACAACAGGTTTAAACTAAACTAAAAGAAGAAGAAGAAGGAGGGAGGAGGTGGTGGTTTTTGTTTTTTGTTTTTTGTTGTTTGTTCTTCTTCTGCTGTTGTTTGTCCTTTATTTATTGTAAGAACATCTTTACCAACTTGAATGTTACATTTTAATGCCTTGAAGATTTTTAGCGATTCGTTAATGAAGACGGTTTAGTAATTTGAGATTTTGAAGAGAGGACAGCGGAGAAAAAACTTGTGTGAATATTCTAACCTATACCTACTACACTCGTCAACGATGGACAAAGAGAACGCACAAATGTCAGTTGTCAACCAGTTTGTGCCAGAAAACCCGTTGGGTGTAGAAAAGAATGCGCCTCAAGCGTCTAACGGGTCTGCCAGAAAGAAGTCGTCTACTCCGAAGAGACGAAAGAGCCTTGACTATATAAAAGCGAAACTGCTCCCGGCATCCGCTGTGAAAGCTAGAGAAGAGACCAGCGATACTACCGAAGCCGAAAGGACCCCAGTGTCTAGTAAGAAGAGCAGCGTTAGAATTTCCAGCGAGGACGTAGTGCAAGTGCTTATGCAACGGGACGATATATCGTTGGCACCCGGGACCCCTGCAAAAATAGTAGGGGATAATTTAGACAATGGTACGCTTCTGGTTCGGACAACTGATGGTGGTGTTTACCATGTCCGGGCGGATACAATTCTTAACGCCACACCACCGCAGGGAGAGCAGCTCAGGGGGTCTAGCGATATATTCGATAAAACAATAGATGCAATTGACCTCTTGCCAGGCAGAGACGACCAAAATGTTGACAATGCCTCCATTACTGTAGACATCAAACTGTCGCCCATTACACCCGGTGAATTCAGCTTTGAGGTGGTTCAGTCAAACCCTTACGAAAAAATGTCACTGGAAGAGCTGAAGTCCAGCATTGCCACATCGTACGAGGCGCTCGTCGCAGCTGTGCAGATCGAAGGTTTTGAACATCTGAAGCGTATTCTGGGCGAAGTGGAGGAAAAGCAAAGCATTTTAAACCACCTTGGCTTCCCCGCCCCATCCAAGATAAGCTCTCACGTGACGATGACGAGGGCTCAGATTCAAACGGCAGTCGAAGAAAAGAAGTTCGAAAAATGTTCAAACTACCAAAACCGCCTTGATATTCTCATTGAGCACGAAAAATGGGTTCGTGAGGCGACGAAGAATATTCAATCGGTCGTTAGTATGCACGCAAAATTGAACGACACCCTGAATGGCCATATTCAGCAGAAGAATTGGGGGAAATGCGCTGAAACTAAGGCCAACATCGAGCTTGTGGCGGATGTTATCAAGATCTTACAACTCGACAGTTGCGACAGTCCCGACGACATCGAAAACCACATTGCCAAAGTTGAGGGGGAGATAGGTGAGGCCATGGCCGCTGGCAATTACGGCGTGTGCGCAGATTTGAATGAAAAAATCGCCAGTCTTCACGCCGCGCGAAAGCACGCTCAGCAATTGAGTAGCCAGCAGTTCAATGTTAGCGCGTCTTTTGACGATATAGAGGACGACATTAGACGGACGAGGTTAAAAACAGACGCAATGAGGCCAGTCATGCCCGGGAACACGAACGTTATTTCGCGCCTTTCGCCAGAAAACTTGAAAGCGCACAATGCCAGGCATGCGATCGACCAACGCAGCGTGGCTGGAATGGACAACGACGATGCTGGCAGCTTTATCTCAAATTTCACGTCGGTGTCCATGGCGGAGAATTCTTTTGTTTTCAAACTAACCGACAAAGATGGGAATACACACCGCTTTCGCAGTGCTGCTCATCGGTACGATGCTTTGCTGCGGAAGTGTGCGGTGCGAATGAAAACCGAGGAAGAGAAATTGTCCTTAAAGTACGAAGACGAAGATGGCGATATGGTTCTTCTGCTTGATGACGATGATGTAAAAGAGTCGGTCTCCATTGCCCGCGGTCGGGGTTTGAAGTTCCTAAGGCTCGTTATCGTGCAAAAGGAAGATGCAAAACCTCCCAACGTCCCCATACCTGCGATGTCCCCCGCAGCGGCATCGTTTGTGGAAAGGAAGAACGAAGACACCTCATCAATTTCGTCTGAATTTTCAGAAGATAGCGAAGACGATGCTAGCAGCAGCAGTGGCAGCAGCCATGAAGAGGAGACGATGGCACGCAAGCGCCCAAAGGTGTCTGTAAAGCGGATACAAAATTCTGGAGCAAGAAACACACGCAACGGAGGGAAAAAAGGCGCGGGAAGGCGTAGGTGCAGCACTTCATCGATGGTTTCCGACGCCGAGAAGAGCATGGATTCGACCTCTTCAAGCGAGCTTAGCAGTTGCTCCGACAGTTTTAGTTCGGAGGAGGAGCTTGACGATCGCATAGAATCTATGGGGGATGCTCCCGAACGGACGAACGAATCCAGTAAAGCATCGAAAAAGAGCTTCCGTGATAGCCACAACGAGACGATGTTTTCTTCATTTTTTGCCCAGACTGGCTTGGATAAATATGCCGATCGTGCCAAGAACACCGAAGAAGAAAATGAGCGATTAGACACCACTTTGGCAGTGGTACTAGCCGCTAGCGTGACCGTTCTGGGTGTCTTATTTTTGAGCAGACGATAGGAGAGGAGAAGACCTAACACCAGATAATGAGTATACAATATTCGTACTTTATCATTATGTTGTATTGTCTATATGATAAAATTATAATTTAAAGTATTTTTTAATTTAAATTTATATCTATTTAAAATGAAATTTTTGGTAGGATAAATCTGATGATGATGATGTAAAGAGTTAGTAGTACCAAGGTATGATGATCCCCGATCTCGATCACTCCCCCCCACCTCGGTACGGACCACAATATTTTATTATTACACAACAATGGATATTTGAATGTACTCGAAATCCACGGGCTTAGGTAAAATCTCAAATATGTATCTTATCGCCCCTCAAGATCACGATCGTGTATAGAAATTGCAAAACAATGGCGTCGACGAATTATACCGAACGGTTTGCACAGCAGCAACATTACGATGCCTCGAAGGCACACAACGGGCCAATCCTCTCCACCACTTGGTCGGCGGACGGGTCGGTGGTCGCGACTTCTTCGGCGGACAAGACGATGAAGCTATGGTCTATCGGAAACGGGGTATTAAAATCAAATCGTTTGTTCAAAAATTTTTCCTCTCCTGTGATGGATGTCGCATGGAGTACAACACAAGCCACAAGTGCTGTTGCCGCCGAGCAAGGCAAAGTTGTGCAAGTTTTGGACGCTCGGAGCAGGGGCAAAGCTCACAAGATAACTACCCCAGAAGCAAATTTGCACATTGCATGGAGAGCTGATGGTAACTACGTCGCCGTATCCGACATTTCTGACGGCATAAGTATAATAGACATGAGAAAATTGAGAATCTTAAAAACAAGCAATTTTGATTTTGAAGTCAACGAGATCAAGTGGAACCCGTACTTTCCGGACTCCAACTTTTTGTACATGTCGACTTACCAAGGCTCCTCCCGAGGAGGTGGCACAGTGGATATCATGCGAATGGCAGACGATGGCTCCCTCGAATACGTGAGGAGTATAACAGGGCATTCGGGCGTGTGTTACTGCATCGATTTTTGCCCAGGGGGGAGCAAAATTGCGGTAGGTTCGTATGATTCGATTGTGTCGATATGGGATTTAGAACATCTCGTCTGCACCAACTCCATTATGGAGGCGCAGAACAACGTCAAGTCGGTTAGTTTCAACCACAATGGCGAACTGCTGGTTGCGGCAACTGCAGCGGAGGGTCCTCTCCAAGTCAACAGTGTGAAATCAGGAGAAGTCTTAGGTCATTTTGCATGCCCAAGCACCACGAAATCTGTCGCGTTTAGCCCTAAACATTACCAAGTGGCATTTGCATTTGAAGGAAGACGCTCGCCACGAGGATACCCAACCCAAGAGTTACGGGTTGTTGCTTTTTGAGGTTACTTTGTATATTTTTTTACTTTAACATCGTTAAGATATTAATGTAAGTTTTATTACACCACTATATTTATTTTTCGGTACCACGTACCTAGCAGCTGCTGACTGTGCTGAGACAACCTGACGAAAGTATTTATTAAAATATATTATTATTTTATAGTAATAATTGGCCAATAAAAAAAATACGGTGGTACACTGCTGTACCAAGAATAACGAAAACATGTGATGATTGATGGGTGGTGTGAAGAATGAATGAGATTTTTTTTATTATATTGATTGTCGCAAAAAGTGACGCCGACAAAACACGAGACCACGAACAATAAAATGATATATACGGGAACATGCGATTTCCAAACAAACAAAAAATGGATGGAAGTGGTTGGCAATTATAAAATTTAACTTAAAAATATGAGAAGATCGCTTTGTTTTTGAAGTGTGTTCAAATGCGGTTACGTAAGTCTTCCTCACCAAGGAGATCCCCGAGAAAGTCTCCCCATGCCAAAGCAGTCGTACAAAACAATCGTGCACGGGAAGTTTCCCCGTATAAACCTTTGGCAGACTATGCAAGAAGTGGTTGCAACGAAGAGATCGAATCACTTTTGCAATCTGACATGACTTTGACCCATGCACGAAATCCCGATAATGGCCATACCGCATTTCACGAGGCCGCTCGAGCAGGTCAATTAGATTCGCTCAAGTTATTGCTTTATTATGAATCCGATCATTTAGCACTGACGATACCTTTCAATCAGAATTCGTTACACCTTGTTGCATCTCATAAAGGGGACAAAAAGAAACATTTGGCATGTGCAAACTTCTTGATCAGCTTGGGGGTGCCTATCAATGCGCAAGATAAGGTAGGGAACACACCATTGCATGTTGCCGCGTCTTGTGGGAATGATTCAATCATAGAACTTCTTTTGACTAACGGGGCTAACCCAAAGACCAAGAATGGAAATAAGAGGTACAACACGGCGCTTTGGAGTGCATCAAAAGGTGGCAATGCCGCGTCGGTGGTAATGTTAGGTCTAGAAAAGTACCACCATATAGATTTGAAAGACTCCAAGACATGGGGGGAAGACAGGGGCGGGGTAACTGTACAGCAGGCGAAAAGTACAGGGGAAAAGTACCAGGGCTTTAAAACTTAAACTAAAAGCAGATTCATTTTCGCGGCCATCTTGTTCCACGACCCAGTGGCAAAAAATAACCGTATGGGCCGAAGGAAACGTTTTATTCAACATCAAATTAATTTATCGTTGGACATCATGGATTTCCACCCCAGGGGTAATTTGACTTTCGGTTGAGAGATGATAATTTTTGTTACAAATGCGATCCTGCCCCAAGCAGCACGTATCATTATGTATTATTTGGCGATACTGGCATTGGGAATACTAGTAATGCAACTCCAAATTACTGCATTTTTTTACTACACTTTCAAGCACTGGCACATTATTTTATTATTTAATATTAATTAAAAAAATATTTATTCTATATTTTATTATCGGACCGTTTGACCGTATCGGTATTGCCCATAGTATTATTAATATTCGTCGTCTTGGTGGGGGTGGTGGAAGAGTGGAAAAGATGATGATGTGACGACTTCTTCTTTTTATTTATTTTTTAAATTATATTTTCTACCAACAAGTTAATAAAGTAAATATATTATTATTATTATTGTTGAAATTTCAAACATTAATCTCTCAAATAATCCCTAATGTATACAACGCCTTAGCAAAGCAATACCAATCAAATGGACAAAAATCAGGGAGATTTTTTATCCGATTAAGTTTCAGGGTTGAGGGTAGAAAATTTAACAAGTGCGCGTTTCCCTTACATTTACTTTTTCTGACTGTGGTCGGTCCCCATAAAAACTGCATTAGTTGGCCGTTTCCAATAATGCGTGAAGGGAGGATCATGGTATCCACTGTTCTGATCGTTTGGGCGTTTTGTCTGCGGGCCCAGTCTACCTTTGCCGAATGCAATGCGTCATCGGTAACGCTATGTTACGAAAGCAAAGACTTTGTAGTTATGAAATCTCGGTTGGTTGGTGCAGGACACGGGTGTTTTGCAAACCGGGCATTTCAAAAAGAAGAACTGTTGGGCACATTTAAATGTGTCAACGTTTCCAAAACACTTCATTCAACCGAGCATGATAGATCCTGGAGTATAAATAAGACACACACTTGTGATGGGTCGCGTGTTCCCCTTAACAATCCTTTGCTGTATGTAAACTCGATTGCAGCTGAAGCCACGTGTAACCTCCAAAACGTAAAAATGGACCGTCTGTCATCGGGAGAGGTTGTCTACGTTGCAATTAAAGAAATCTCCCGTGGAGAAGAGCTCCTGGTTGATTACGGGTCGTTGTTTTTCAAGATGAGGCGCAACGACGGGCAATCTGGGCGTGTCGTGTACGAGTGCCACATGTCTCGGCTAAGCGTAGCAAGTGCCCGTGGTGATGTTTCGCTTGTGACACGCCTCTTAAGAGAGGGAAGTGACGCCAATACAGAGGGAAATGACGGATGGACGCCGATTATGGAAGCTAGCGCCGGGGATCATGCTGAAGTGGTCGAATTGTTACTTCGTCATAATGCCAAGGTGGACAAAGTAGATAAAGCCAACCAAAGTGCTCTGTACATTGCCGCACAGTTAGGCAATTTTGATACTGTTGACATTCTGATGAAAGCAAATGGGATAACAGTTGACGCATTGGTACATGGGGAAGTGCCTTTTGTTGTGGCTACAGAAAGCGATGACAGTCCAGGAATTTGGGTCTTGCCCACTGCACCAGATTCGGATGGAGACGAGGGTGTTTGGATGAGATAAACACACACCAATGTATTTTTCGTTTTTTACTTTTTTTTACCGTACACTGTACGGGGTACGGTTCTCCATACTTTTATAAAAAAACAAATTATATACTTTATATATGTGGCCCCGGAAACCATCAAATGTTTCGAGGGATAAACCAAAATACAAATGGTCATATTGAATCACTTCTTTGCAAACAACTGGGGACAAGGAGAAACAAAACTATCGTCAGCACGGGCCCAAGCAATGTCTGCACGAGTTTGATAATCTTTTGCTTTGCTTACTTCACCAAGTTTTTGTGCAGCATCAGCGGCACCGTAAAGAGACCACCCATTATCAACAAACGCAGTAAGATCCCATTCAAAAGTCTCCAATGCCTCTGTAATATTACCTCCCGCCGCCTCTGGTGCGTTAGCAAGCAATGCCCCAAGGCAATGGCGTGGGGGGTAGTACATCGGGGGTGGTTCCATATATGGATTATTATCGTCGTAAGCAACAGCAGCTCTGTAGCTTTGGATTGCTTTTTTCCAGTCTTGATCAATGTGGTATGACCGAAGACCATCGAGTTCTGCTGGAATAATCGCAGTCAGATTGACGAAATTTCCTGGGTCTGCACAGTTCTTTGCTGCAGCCTTACTCAGCACAGCTTCAGCATCCCCAGATTTCACCATATCTTCTTTCTCCCCATTGTCGGAGAGAGCCCAGTAAGCAGCAGCGCGTGTGTAGTGCCACATAGCACGTTGCTGCTGGGCCCAATTCTGGTCCACTGGGTCGAAGGCAGATGGAGCGGGGACGTTCATCTTCAGAATTTCCTCCCACTTCCCGAATCGCATTAGAGTCATCACGCCGCCGGCACTTCCGGGGCCTCCACAGTCGCAACAGATGTGGGCTGTCATCCCTAGTGCAGGTTCATCTCCTGCAGTCTTGCGGTTCAGTATATGCGTGGCAATTTCCATTCCGTCTTTCAACCGTCCTGCCATTCGAGCATGGGAGAGGTACATGTTCTGGTTGTGGCCATGGCAGTACGCCACCAAACACTTTGCGTCATACATTGTGTTTACTGACGTCGAAACTGTACTAGTATCCACGCCTTCGTTGTAAAGGCCTGTGCGTAGAAATAAATGAGCCGGCATGTGTGTAAGATGACCCTGGCTAGGTACTAGCTCGCCATGCGAACTGGATCCATTGAACAAGAGTTTAGCAGCTTTAAGTGCTTCCCAACGGAACGACAGTGGCGCATTTGAGGGCTCGAGTAAATGAATAAGCAGGTGAATCGCAAGCACATGAGGCCGCCCGTCAACTCCAATGGAATCCAAAAGCTTCTGTTTAGCCGGAACTAGCATTGTCTTGAGATCAAATCTTCCTCCACTAGGAACACCCTGGTAGTAATTCCATGGAGTCAAAGCCATCAAGGAACCCGCACAGAAAGTATTAATATCCGGGTCACTGCTGTCTTCGCAAAGCGAGTCGGACCAGGCTTTTCTGAAAGGGCTATTAGGAGAGTCTGTGTGATTCGCGGGTGCGATGAGTTTGGCAGCAGCAGCGACTAATCGTTTTGTCTTTTCGCTTAAAGTTTTACTCTGTTTCTTGAAAAGATCCACAGCTGTGTTTGCTGCATCATTTAGACTTTTTTGATCCAGGATCCAATAGTTTATGCTTGGCGAGTGTGCAGCCGCAATGCCCCAAAAACAAAGCACACAATTTGGGTCCAGCTGCGCAGCAGTTCGAAAATTCCTGTCACTCTCGATCAAATTAAAACCATATAATTGTGCTAGTCCTTGTTTGAAAAGGGCAGACACAGTGGGATTGTTCGGAAGATCTTTATTATCGACTAGGTGAATATATGGGCCTAAGTCACCATACATACCAGGCTTCGCAGCTGCCGACTTGTTATGACACCATGTTGAGTCTGCCGCCGACACGACGGCTAAAGAGCAAAGTAAGAGAAGAGAACGGGACAAAACCATCGTTGTAAAAGTTCTTTTGAAATGGCACCTATGTAATACACTTTTTTTTTTCGCGATTTGTTGTTTAATGGTAGGCAATATTCGTCGCTTTCAAAAGAAAGGGGAAAATAATCGACATGAGAACGAAGATTCAAAATATAACTAAACAATCAACAAGAACAGAAAAGAATTCGAAGAAAGAACAACAAAACAACTATATTATTGACAATAACAAAATGCAACCACACTATCGTGATGTAAAAAATTATTTGATTTAATTAAAAAAAGATTTCTTCTGTTCTTGTTTGTTTGTGTTGTCAAAAAATACGATAGTCTATATATAATTTTAATAGAGACACAACAGCCCACCACAGCTATTAGTCTAGCAAAAGTAGTTGGAATTTATTCGAAGAAAAAAAAGTCCAACCAACAGCAGCCGCTTCTTCTTTCTTCTATTTTTATTATTATATAATTCTACTTTTTTTCCCTCTTATTATTTCTTCTTCTTTTTTGCCGACAACATATAATAGAGACTAACAATAGGAAAATAACACTAATCTAAAAAAACTAATGATATAGCGCTAATCTAAAAAACAAATTATATAGCACTAATCTATACCGCTATCATATTAAAACTGTTTTACACTCATATATGTAAGAGATATTAACTAATGCATACTCCTCGCACGCGCTTGAACTTCATTCGTGTCCATCCCACAGAACAATCTATGGCTTTCTTGGGTCAGGAAAGAATTCTCCTTTGTAAACCACATGTCGGCATATTCTGCCCCACTCCTAGAACGCAAACGCTCAGACGGACATTTGTGCCTTTCCTGTCCATAATGGCCTTTTTCTCCATACTTTTAGCTAATGATGGCCCCGGAAACCATCAAAATATTTCGGGGAGAAAACCGACAACGCAGAAGCGGGGTCTTTTTCGTTTGGAACGTCTTTAAAAGCGGCCGGTATTCCTCTACTCGCCTTTCGGTTTGCCCTTGCATGAGGGCAGCATCCCAAAGGCGAACTTTGCCGTCACTTCCTGCACCGGCCAGGACAGTCCCATCTGAGCTATAATCGAGTGACCATATCGCGTTTACATCAGTAGACTTCCACTCAACCGACCCGAATCGGGCCCCTTTCCTTAAATCCCATATGACCACCTGGTTGTGTTCTCCTGAACTAGCTATAAATTGCCCATTCGGCGAAAACGCAAGGGAGTGAATGGGCCCGTTGTGTTTGCCGAAAACGCGGGCCACATTCCCATCGCGTACGTCCCACAAACGAACAGTGCCATCCACGCTCCCAGTCCCGACGAAAATGGAATTCGGGTGGAAGCGTACCTTTCCCACGTCGCTCCTGTGGCCCCAAAAATGCCGTATGGGACTCGTTCGTTCAAGGCTCCACAAGTAGGCCATCTTGTCCCGCGACCCGGTGACAAAAAAATAACCGTATGGACCGAACGAAACGTCCCACACGGGGCACTGACTCTCAGTGGCCAGGGTAAACTTCGATGTCATCGCGCCGGTCCCAATGTGCCACCTTCTCACAGTACTATCCTGGGACGAGGTCAGCAGCCACTGGTTGTCTGGCGATATCGAGCATGCCGTCACGCTCATAGTGTGACCAATTAAACGGGAGTACGATTCTTGCACTTCCCCCTTTGCAACCTTGGACTGTGCCCTCGGCCGCTGTTCGTGCCCAGCTCCATACTCCTTGCCCTCGTTATCCGCGTTATCTAGTCGCCAAAGCCGAACGATGTTGTCGCTGAACCCACCGGCAACAACGACGCCGTCCGCGGAAATATCCATGGACGACAACATACCGCCGGTGTTCATCATGGTAAAGCACGCGATCGACGGCAGCGCAGGGGTCTCCACGAAGGTTTTGCTTTCGCCCGTCTTCCTGTTGGCTCGTTTCGGGTCATGGTCAACGGTGTACCCCAGGCAGACCATGCGTTTCAAGTCGGTTTCTTCCGCTTTCTGCTGCAGCGGGGTCGCACGCATCAATAATTTACTGACGAGGTCACTTTTCCAGTCCACCTTCCCGGGGTACTTGTTGTAGTAATCCGGGGCGAACCGGGGGCTGTTCTCACCGATCCACACCGAACTATTGTTGTGCTGCTCCATTTCTTTCTTATGATTCGCGATTTTCGCGTTCAGTTCCTTGTTCTGCTTTCTCTGCTCCTTGGCCAACACCTTCGGCTTCGTCCCCGGCGCCGGTCGTGCCTCGCGGGCCTTCTCTTCCAGGCGCTCGAGCTCAGCCAGCTGTTCGTCGGAGTCTGGGCGTAGCCTCTTTTTCATAACTCCCCACGTAACCGTTTTCTTGTTGCAGCCCTTGTCGTTCCCCGCATAAAATTCCTGCCGCTGCCGAGTCGGTGACAACGACGTGCTCCCGACGCCCATGCCCGCGGACGTGATGCGCACGGAAATGTTCTGGTTGATCGCAGTGAGGATGAGGAAGAGGTTGTTGTCTTGCAGGAACGATATAAGAAGATTAAACGCGAACTGGCTCATCGCAAGCACGGTCTTTTTCGCCGAAACTGAGCAGTGGCTCTCCACTTGTTCTGCGGAGTTAATCATCTTTAAGTTGTACACCGCGTCGGCTTTCGTGGCCATAAACGAGTCCCCATACTTGCCGAGAAGCTGGTGCGCTTCCTTGAACCGACCCATTTTTGCAAGCGTCACAAAAAAGTGCGAAAACACTGGGAACAACACGCCGAACAACTCGTTTTTGTACAAGTCTAAAGAGGAGCGGACCCATTCACTCAGCTCGGAGTAACTCTGGAGGATGTCCTCTATCCCAGCGTCCTTCGTCGACTTTGGAATCGTTTGAAATATCTTCCTGTCGCTTCGAGACTCCTCCGCGTGGCCGTTTTCACCACTTCCTTGGCCGGCCGAGCCGTTCCGAGGGTCTATCTTTTTCGCTATGTCTTCGTATCCCCGCTCCGCGAGAAAGTCAGCCATCATGGCGTCCAGCACTGTCGCCGGCGTTTGGGGTATGTTGTTCATGCCTGGAGACTAGGTAAATGGACCAGCTTCTAAATCGGCGTACACAGAGGGACAAGGACGGTAGGGTGCTTCTACAAACGCTCTTCGTCACGGTTAAAACACAATACGAACTTTCTTGTTTACACTTACTTACGCTATGGGGGAGGCAAAAATTCTTCCTTTCTGTATCTATAAATTTCAAACGCTGTTTTTCCTCATGCACACTTCTTATCAATCCAATTTGTATTGATTGAATTAATAGATCATCACATTCATTCCTATATTTATAAATCATATCTATCATTCAATTATTATTTTTTTAATAATTATATTATTATTATTATTATTTTATTATTATCTCCTCTCCTCCTACAGTACAGTATCTCTTCTCTCCAGTCCGTCCTCTTCTTCTTCTTCTTTTTTCATAACATTATCTCTATGTACCAAAGAGGTATTAATAATATTATTATTGGAATTACGTATACATAGTCATAATAGTAATAAAAATATTTAATTCAAAGTTTTTTTTAATTATTTTTTTATCTTTTTTTCGCAGGAGGAAGGAAGGAAGGAAAAGGAAGGAAAAGGAAGGAAAAGGAAGGAAAAGGAAGGAATGAGGAAGGAGGGAATGATGAAGATGAGATCCCCACCCCCGCCCGTCGTACCCTCCGTTTATATATACTAAAGACTATACATTTATTTGTACTTGATGGGTGGTATACGTATTATACCTCATTTCGTATAGGTGGCTTAAATATTTATTTTTCATTTTAAAGCCTAGTATAATAGCTAGACTATTAGTAGTCTCCTCGTATTCTACGACGTATATATTTATCTCCATCTGTCTCAATGCTTCTGATTGGATAGATATAAGTCCAATAAGAGGAGTATTCGTATTAACAGTGTATTAATATATAAATAAATAGGGTTATTAGAATATCATACCTGTAGTAATAAGTACACAACTATAAAATATGAAGGCCGCCGTGGTGGATGGGACCAACCCCCCCCCACACCTCTCCCACGCAGACAGATTTTTTTGAATAATAAAATAATATATAAATAATATAGAGTATAATACCAGTATACGTGTAATAATAATAATGTAAATCTAAAAGAAGAAGAAGAATTATTTATTATTAGACAACTTTTTATTACAATTCCAAAATATCAAAATGAGATTATTCATGTAAAATAGAGAGTCTTTACTTTTCTACGTACGTATGTAGACAATATAGATATCGATTCGATCGCTTCTGTAGTTAGGAAAGGCAAGCAAAGAGTTCGTGTTTGACGCGCCGGTCTGTCTCTGTGTGCAATAGAATGGGTCTGCGAACGTTCCCGCGGCCAGGCGTGTTGGGCCATTTCGTACTTGCTGGGACCGTCCTGGCGGTATTCCTTTCCGGTTTTGTCGGTGGAACCCACCAGTTTGAAACTATACATTCGGAAGAGGTTAGCTGGGAGTTTGAGGACGACACAAACGGGTGGGGAAACTCAACGTCTGAAGAGTTGCACGTAGAGTTGCATGCTAGGGGCGGTGAAATTCGTGGGCGGGTCCGTGGCCCATATCCGCATTTGGACTCGCCAACTTTTGTTATCCTTGCCGATGACCTCCCCGACCGAGTCTTGGCGCGCCATTATGCGGTCTTCCGGATGACGTACCGGGGCGCTTGCAAGTCTGGGCGGCTGTACTCGAGGCTTGGGGGAGACCGCTTCCCATACGATGGCCAGATGGATGTGGTGGAACACCGTGCCTGGTCCACGCCAGTGAGCTATTTGAGTGAAAACCCGGGGGAAAACCTGCACCCGGACCAGACCAGTTTTTTCGTTGATTACGAAGTATTCAACGATGGTGCGTGGCACAACTACTACGTGCCGCTGTGGCAAAAATACAAAGGGATTATATCGCAATTCCGGCTTCACCCGGTCTTGCCGGACAGCAAGCACGGGGCAGAAAAGCCCGGGTATCGGTGCCATTCCTCTGACACCGACAGGGCAGACCAGAACGCAGTGCTGATTTCGAACACTGCCATTCCGACGTTGTCGGAGTGCCACCAGCTCTGCCAAAAGGTCAGCCAGTGCGTTGCTGCGTTACACAACAACGGACAGTGCATTCTTTACTCGCGGTGCCAGGACATCCCCCCCGCAGACCCGAGCAACCCGCCGTCAGGCACGCTCGTCGTGTTCAGCTACCGCGAAGTCCCCAACGTGGGGGAAACCTTCGCGATTGACTTTGTGAAAGTGGTGAAAGCGCCGACTATTATGACCGTCGAGGGGTGCATCAACAAACGGTACCATAATTCTACGACCAATCCGGCAGTGGTGTATGGGGCCCACAACACAACCGTGGCGACTCACGTTGTGCATTCCCACGCGGGCAAACCGTCCCTGAGCTACATTCAGACCGTTGACGTGCAGCACAGCCCACTTTGGTACGGAAAAACGTACAACTGTTTGCAGAGTGGCGGAGAACTGATCACGATAACGGGTCGGAACTTTGGTGTGTTCGACCCCGCTTGGAGCCAAGAAACGCCCACGGTGACCATAGGTGGGCGCCCCTGCACGCATGCCAAGATGACAATCCCAGAAAGGCAGATCACGTGCATCTCTCCACCGGGACAAGGCCACGACGTGGAAGTTATCGTCACCAACGGAAAATTACCGGGCCTCTCGGACACTCAAAAATATTTCTCGTTCGCTCGCCCCCCGCCAGAGTGCCCGAAGCCTCAACTGTCCAACGTGGCCGCGAAAAGCTTCGACGTCAGTTGGCTCCCCCCGGTTGACTACTGGGACGCCATAACGGTCACCGGGTATAGTATTAAAGTAGAAAGGCTTACCCACCCGACGACGGGGGTCTTGGGTGATGTCCACGTAGTTACCGTGGGGAACGTTACGAAGACCACGCTCATTGGACTGTCCAGCGATAGCACATACCGGGTATCTGTCTCCGGACTTACGGAGGACCAGGACGTTACGCCGTGCCAGCCTGAGTACGCAGACAAACACTGCCGTACGTCCGGGGAGAACACAGGTACCCGCACGGGGCGCCAATGGCAGCAGCTCGACTTGTACGGTCGCCGCCCCCCGGTGAAGGGGGCTCTGTTCGGGGTATACTCCCCCTGGAGCGACGTAGTGTGGACCCGCGATGTAGATTTCCGGTTTACCGAATTCGATGCGAATTCTACCCTGATGCCGAAAACGGGGGGGGCGGTTGACAACCGGACAATGCTTGGTCCAACCGGCAACAATCACGGGGAGGGTCACTATGGGATCAACCTAGTCGGGGATGCCAACTTAGAAAACTGCAACTCATCGTTCGCGTGTTGCGACGGGTTCCAGTCGAGCGTTATCGATTACGAGAAAGGCACCCGTAACACAATCGGCTGCACGCTGGTTTGTAGTTCCATTGGGACGGCCAAGATCCCCGAATTTTACGTTGCCAATTTTAGAAACAGAAATGTAACGACCAATTCCTTGGGGGAGGGAATCGTCATTGGAACAGTAGACGAACTTAGCTCCCACAACGCCACAGCAAGGTGCGGGGGGGCGTTGCGGCTGACTCCCTCTTTTGCCCGTAAGTCCGGGGGCGCGTGGTACCCACGTGTCATGAACGTCCGTGAAGGGTTTGATACCACCTTCAAGTTTAGGATTAGCAACCCGAGCATGGCGTGCACTACCATGGACGATGTTTACACAAACTGCCGTTCCCGGGGCGCCGACGGCTTTGCTTTTGTCATTCAAAATTTTGACCCACTTGCCTTGGGAAAGGCCGGCATGGAAATGGGGTACGGTGGCATCATGAATTCGATTGCCGTTGAATTTGACACGTACTACAACTATGAATTTTACGACCCCTTTGAAAACCATGTTAGCGTACATAGTCGTGGTTTTCGGTTTAGAAACAGTGGAAACCATACCTACGAGTTTGGATCGACGACGGCGGTCCCAGACCTTTCCGATGGCGAACATTTTGCCCGTGTGCGGTACACGCCGACGTTTGACGAGGATCTGCTGTTCTCGGCAGACAATGCATTTATTCCAGATGCGCCCCATGTCGTCGAATTTCTAGAGAATGCCGACTGGAAAAGTGGTGGGCAAGGAGATTGGTCCACAGGTATGGGATCTTTGGCCGTCTACGTTGATGACCTTAAGGCTCCTATCTTGACGGTGCCGATGAATTTGGCATCAACTTTAGATCTCCAAAGTGGGCGGTCGTATGTTGGGTTTACAGCGGCGACTGGAGAAAATATGTGGCAAGTGCATGACATCCTGGAATGGGAGTTTACGTCTCTCCGGGAAGACCCGCCGTATATACCTCCGATTATTGTGAACGAAGATGGTGCCCACCAATGCAATATCAAAGGGGACTGTGCCCATTTTTGAGACTTATTTGTTCACTCGCGTGTACATAATTTAATAATTGCTATAACAAGTAAAATACAAACGTTTTCGTTTATATATTTACAAAAAAAGTTTAAATTACCTGTCATGTTGTACTAGGATACTACGCGTAATTTCACAATTATGAATTATTTGTTGAGTAGAAACAAAAAATTATTGGCTGATATCTAATTGATTAAAAAACAAGAAAATTGGCTGTTATTTAAGTAATTAAAGCTAAAGTTTACGTACTATACGAGCAACGAAGTGCGGCCACAGCGCCGTGTCAGCCAACATTTCCTCAAAAATCAGCCAGAGAACGCTCCAAGCATTCGTGAACTTTTTTAGGGTCTCCGACGAGAGTAAGACACCAGCTTTCCAGAAGGTGCGCCAAAATGATGGTGCGGATCCCCTCAACGCTGTTCTCAATATCCGCGTATGGGGATTCGTCGGCTTTGAAGCAGCGGCCCATGTCTTCCCACGCTCTTGACAGTTCCGAGCGTACGAAATGATCGACTTGCAGCAAACGGAGAGTTTTTGAAGCATTAGAAGGATTTGTTGCCCCGGTACCTGCCCTGGTGCCGTACAAAGGCCGGTACCGTGCGTTCAAAAGGTGGTCAAGGACAAAAAGTCTTGCGTCTTCAGAGTTTTCTGGTAAACCGAAACATGGTAAAACGTGGCTCACTGCTTTCGCAAAATTCGCGGAGGCTTCATCCATTGCCTCCGCCTCTGGGACACTGACATTTTTTAAGTTAGGAAAAATTGACAAAATTTTAGAGCCGCACAATTGAGCATTGCAAGGTGAAAAAACATTCAGGGAAATGGATACACCCTCCACGACTTCGACCTGATGGAAGACAAAGGCTGGTATGTACAGACTATCGCCAGGTCCCAACTCAACATCCAGAAACGCCATGTCATCGTCGGTATCGTTGCCCTGAAATAACTCTTTGAACTGCGATTTGCGCGCGCGCGGGTGCAAATCTGGAAACACCTTTAAAAGTGACACATGATCCGGACCCCACAATCGAAACGTCTTGCGGCCATACACTTGGCAAAACATGTTGTCCAGCACGTCGTAATGCGCCTTTGTCGTTGTGCCAGGCCCGCCAACCCAGGCACTAATAAATTCTTGCTCACCGTACATTTTGCTTAAGTTTGGATCTACTATTAGATCTTTCCAACCTTTTGCCGCGTCTAATATCGTTTGTCTTTTGCTATCATCGCCACCCATATCTTGCAAAGGGGAGGTGTAATAGTGCCACGGGCCACTCGAGACGTCCTGTCCTTCCATCAACTTCACCATTTCCGTTGGAGAAACGTCCACCAAAGACGTTTCGCCTCGAAGCCCCATATCATCCGGCAAAAGGTGGGCTATGTTGCCTTCGTTGTACATAAACGCCTTGGAGGCGTCGCTCTGTTTCACCTGCACCCGCTCTGCCATGTTATCGACAAGAAAGCTAGGGCTCCACAACTTGGCGCAAGACCGAGCGAAGTTCCGGACTCCAGCAGGGGTGCGCAAACATTTTGAAAATTGCCCACGCGGCATTGAATCCAATACAGGCCGGTCACAAATCAACCGTCCACCACGAAATAAGCTAGATAAACATTGTGGATACTTGTGATTGTTTTGATTGTAAAATAAACTGATATGGTTTTGCTGGGTGTTTACTGCCACATCTAATGCAAAGGCGTGATCAATATGATCTCATTTACAAAATATTAGTCATCACCATTTATTATAATATATATTATAATAAAATATTTTAGAGAAGAAAGTAGAATAATAAATGTGAATGAGGAGACGGGAGACGGGAGGAGGGCAGGGCAGGGCCTCCTAATTTTCGAGTTTAATGTCACTAATATTACGTAATATATATAATAATAATACTACTACTCAACTGCTACTTCCATTTATTTATCCTTTGCTATCATACGTAGCTGTTAAACTTGTTCAAGGGCCAATCGGTTATATATTACCAGAATCCCCACACATATATACTACGATGTGGTTTCATTTAAAAACAAAATACTGGCGGTTATTTATGTGGTTTCATTTAAAATTTACTTCCCGTTTTCCCATTAAAAACGTAAGAGACTTCACATGCTGCATTATGATCTCTATGCTGTCTTTAAATTCTTTTGCCAACTTGCTTTCATGTTTGAATGGCACTTGGCCTTAAGGGCGTTCCATTTGCAACCTTTTCTCCTCGTGCATGAAGTGTAGTCCGAAAACCTGGTGCATTTCGGTCCAGGCGACGACCCTTGGCTACTAGCGGTCTTCTTCTATATCTTCTCTCTCTCACACACTCCTAACTTTTAAAGACGAAACCAACCTTCAGCTTTGCATCCACCTTTTAATAAATTATATTTGCATCCTTCAACTTTTACACATTTTTTTGGATAGTCATCATACTTACCACAATTTGGTTTTCTATTTTTCTTTTTAGCTGGTTGCTTTTTAAAAACTTTTTTGACTTTCTTCTTCAACTTTTTCGTAGAGTCGCCACTTGACAAACTAGATACACTTGACTTTGCCTCTGCCTCCCTGATTTTTTTTCCAGTTAAACGAATAATCTCGCTTTCCATGGAGCATCCGCCGGAGGATTTTTCCATTTTCTGAAGACCTTCAAGGGCCTCTTCGAGCGAGTCGGAGCTTTTGGAATCGAACAGGGCATCCTTAACGGCGCTGAACCATTCGACTGGCATACTATTAGAACCGTCTGCTGGAATGCAAACGCCCTTCAACAAATCCATTCTACACCCTTCGTGCTTGACACACACTTTGGCGTCATCAAACTTGGAGCAATCCACATCGTGTTCTTCTTTTCCCTCTTCCTTTTTCTCTGCGTCCTCGTCCACGGGGGCGCTAAATAGCTTCTTCAGCACTTGGAGACTACAGTCTTCCGCACATTCTTCAACCGATTCGAGCACCTTTTTTATCCCCAAAAACTTCTTCGACTCGAATGCATTCTTTATCTTTTTGGCGACTCTACGCAATACAATATCGCGGCGAATACTGCCCTTTTTATTAAGACCCTTACAGTCCTTGTCGGAAAATATATTCCCAGACGCTAGTGCAAGCACCAGCAATGCCACTACGGCGGAAAATAAGACTTTCATCGCTAAGTTTATATACTCTCACGTGTTACGATTTAATATAAATTGAATCCTTCCTTTTTTTAACATCGCAAACAGCCGCGGAAACTTTAGATTTCCCCTTTATTAGGGAACCTTCGATCACTTCTATAATAGAAATGAAAGAAAAAATAACTTCTCTCTTCTTCCTACTATTTTGGATTATTTTATTGTTGTTGTTTGTTTCATCATCATCATCACACCTCCCTTCCCCCTCTTTTTTTTCTTCCTCAAAAAGTTAAAAAATACCTCCTCTCCTTTTTTAGACTATTGATTATTTATACTTAGAACAATCCAATAAAAAAATGAAAAGATTTTAAATTCATCAATAAAAATTATAATATCTAACTTTTCTTTCGTCGTTCACCACCGCCCCGAGACTTCTTTTTCGTCGACACAGTTTTTGAACGTTTTTTATGCCTCAACGCCTTCAATATCCTGGTTCGCCGAAGGGAGACCTTCATTTTTGGAAATATCAGTCGATCTTTTGTGAGTTTTGAGAGCTCTAGAAGTTCTTTATCGTACGCTTCGTCGTAAGCGGCGGAGATTGTGTTCCTTTTGGACGACGGCATTTGCAGCGAACGTCTGATTTTTTTAGAAAGGGCCTTTGCTACTTTTAGCCTGCGCTCGGGATTCGAAAAGGGCTTTCTCATCGGGAATTCGAAAAGGGTTTCGGATTCTTTTATGTATTTCTTAGTGGATGACGCTTTCGCTTCCCGCTCCGTCATTAACGACTGCTTTTTTGCCCACTCGTACACTTTGTCCGAAAGGCTTCTGTTAGCCTCCGCCAGGCCATTTGCGATGGTGCCTGGGTTTGCGATCGTATTGTTTAAGTCTAGCAAAGCTTCACAAACCCCTTTCCCCACAGATTCATATTCAAAAGGGGAATACGCCTTCCTCATCCCCCCTATTAGTATTTGACTAGCAGAAGAAACGTTGCAGCTCGCTTCGAGTGTGTAGGAATGTGTTAAGCCAAACTGCGTGCATGCTACCACCCTTCCCGTTCCACTTTTGTTTGTATCGTTCGTCGTTTTCCCAAGCGATGCTGCTTCTTCTTTGATGCGTTTCCAGTCTTTGATTGCGGCCGCGTCCTGTTTTTTTCTCTCCAACAATGCATGGCTTGCGGTTGCGGTAGCGATACCTGCGCTTGCGAATGCATCATTTTTTTTCTTGCATCTTTTCGAGCCAAAGGAGCACGCATCCAAGTTAAAATGTGGAGATTTCTGGGACAGCAGCTTTGCAAACATGAATTTCAGTGCCTGCTCATTGTGAGCGCTTGGGCCGAAGCCCGAAGCGGCGGTCGTCATAGTATAGCACCCAGGCCGCATTGCGTGACCGTGCATGTCCATGTAAAAACACATTTGTTTCGTTTTCGATCCTAAAAATGTATTTGTAGGTATCGGCGTTGCTTTCGGGCCAGAGCCGTCTACAACGTCGGGCGTCACAGATTTTGGCACTACTAGGAACCGTTTAGACGCTTGATTCATCACTTCCTTCCAAGCATAAATTGTTGGGTGCAAGGACAGAGTTGGGTGCCCGTACATACGATTTAAATTGACACCGTTGCTATCGCATCTATAGTTTCCTCTGTACACACCATCGGGGTTTAGCATAGGGACAACCTTAAACACATATATGTCCCTTAGACGCCTAGCCACGTAGTGGTTTCCTGTAAGAAAACGCAACAAGCCTCTCATACAGTAGCTTGCTTGGTTTTCGCCAGGGTGGACTCGACAACCAATAAATACATACCTCTTTGTCGGGAAGAGGTGGGGTCTTCTATTTGCTCTGATCGGGAAAATATTGGGGATCCACTTTTCCCTTCTATCGTCATTGGCCATCTGATTGACCGAAGAAATAGTCAGCAAATCCACACGATGGCCATCCAAACTATCGACTAAATGTTCTCTGGCATAATAAATATCCTTTGCCTTCAGCGTGCTCGAACATATGTCGTCGATGCGATTTAAACTGTTTTGCAGCTGTGTGTACGAGAACGGGGCGTACGGGCAAAAATAGACCATGCTAAATTCGTGTGGAAACGTAAAACTAAAACGCAAATGAAGGTCGCGCCCTACATACTCGATGTGAATGTCGTCGGGAATAGGCTTCCACCCGTTGATCGGCACGTCCCTTCCTTTCGTCGATAAAAACACAGGGACCATGTTTCTGTTGTATACTGCCAGCATTGGGTTTATGTTCATTATCTCTATTTCTATTTTCAGACCTTTATGACCTCCGAATATCCCAAAAAAATACCACATCCGAAAATCACGTTGGTGCCGTGTGCCCTCGTTGTCACGACTCATCCATACCCTGTAACTGTTCTCGCCACGGTCGCGATTCCTCGAGGCCCGAACGAAATTTCCACTATCTTCGGGACGAAAAAACTCCAAGTCGCCGATCTCAGATTTTACCTGGTTTTGCATGGTACGCAGAGCTAAAGCAGACGGTCCCTGCCTATCTATGCCTGGGCGAAGCTTTCCAAAAAAATTGTTTGGTATACGAACGTTACTGCATGAAAGATTATGATGCCAGGAACATAAAAAAATTCTTCTTTCTATACTATCACAATTGTTAGTTGTCCACGTGGGCGTTCCAAACTAACGTATACGGGGCACTGCTAGACGACACAGCTGCTCTGAAGAAAGAGAAGAAGAAAAAAACGGCGTGATGGTAGTAGACTACTAGGTATTATTACACCGATATAGTATAATACTAGTATAATGTAGTATTAAATAGTATATTATTATATAGAACCGCCGGTGCAAAATTGTTAAAAAACGATTTTCGGTAACGATGCTAGTGCTATGTACCACGCAAGAAGAAAAACAACTGTCTATCTCAGTCAGTGCCTTCAGAGTTTTAAATACAATAATAATAATAATATTTTAAATTAAAAATTATAATATTAATTATTATTACGGTACCGGTACCGGCACAGGACAGGCACAGGTATTTAATAATATTTATACCAGGTACAAGTAAGGAACAGGAATGGGTAAAATATAGTATTATACCAGGTATTTAATACCAGGTACGGTACCTGGGATCATCGTGTTTATATTGTATTCCCGTGCTGCGGTAGGTACGTACAGGTACAAAACCGTACATCCTCGTATAATAATAATTCCACCACACCTTGCATACTGATGTTTGATTATAAGAGTATGGCATTATAGGTACCAATCAACCAACCTCCAACGCACGAAGAAAGTGATAGAGACCACTCATCCGAAAAATATATTTATTAATTATGGCCTATTCTTCCGACGCATACGGCTAGCAGTCTTTGGGCGCCTTTGTTTCTTTTTGGATCCTGATCTTTTCCTCCGGGTCTGCCTCGCAGACTTCGGACGCCTGTGAATTGTTTTCGATTTTGAGGATCGAGTATAAGACACCCCAACAACATACGAGGTGCTTTCAGGCTCTTCTGCACTCAACGGAGTATTCTCTTTAACTATCGTTTGGCTAGTTTGAATTTTTGACTTTGGCGATATAATCGAATCATCGTATGACCCCCACGGCTGAATGGTTGCGTCCTCGTGAATCTGTGATCCCTCTGCATTTAAGTCTTTCGGGAGATGTAAGTCCAGCGTCAGTCTGTTCCCAGTGTTGGTAGAAGTAGCTGATGGCGCTTGGATGATGGTCTGTCTAGTTCTTGATGGACGTTCGCGAGCACTTTTTGATGCTTCGCCATCAGAACGTTTTGGGAAGTTTCCAAGTCTGAGGCCACTGTCGCTATTCCTAATCGTGGCTGTCTGCGGTCGAGGTCGGCGGACAATTATTTTTCTTGTTGGGAACGCTGTGGTACTAGATGCGGCAATGCTGCCATGGTGAGAGAAGAGAAAAAGTGTTTTATTCTTCCGTGTTGCTGGGGCAGACAAGGGGCGTTGTCGCCTCCTGACAGTCCCGCTGGGGACATACGCGCCGTTGTTTGTCGTGCCACGGTATGCTCTTCTTTTGGCATTTAGCTGTTTCTTTAAGGTTGCATCTGTCAAAATCGTATTTGGCGACTGTTTTTTCGTATACTTGCTGGGTTTGGGCGTTTGCCCTCGTTTACTAGCGTACGCCTTAGCCGTGGATCTTTCTGGGATCCAATCGTTCGAATTTGCGCTATTCGCTAATGGGTTTAAAGCTTTATGATGGGATTTTACTGCCTTTGCAGACGACCTAGGGATTCTATACATATTCCGTTTTCTTGCCATGTCAACTTGCTCAATGTTTATCGATCCAAAACCCACACGTAGTCTACTGACAGTATACTTTGGCGCCCTAAGGCTTTTCGAGTTATGGTAAGCTGGAGAGAGTTGAGGAATCCTCCACTGACCCCATGTCGTCCCGCTTCTAAAATCCCTTCTATTGTTCATGTGCCCCGTCGCGTCCAACAATTCCCTTGCTTTTTACTTCACAATCTCTTTTCGAACGCAAAAAACATTTGCCAACACTTGAAATTTGAAGCAATGATTTGGTGTCATAGTCACCAAGTTAAGAATATTAATACAACAATCAAGTAAAACAAAACAAAAACGACAAAATACCGTAGGAGCAGAGGAGTACCGTACCACCAAGTAGAAGAAGGAGTAGATAATTATTGTACATTATTTTATCATCTCATTTTTTACTTATTTTTATCTATCCTTTTTTCATATTCCTCCTCCGGTGCTACTGGGTGTACTTGAAAAGTTAACACAAAGCCACTGCAAGGGTCAGCCTCGTTCCTGATGCTCTCTCCCTGTTGATGTTTATCCGTTTTTTTGCTCTACTTGTTGGTGCCTTTTGCCTTGTTTGATACTACGTAACGTAGTAAGTAGTAATACGGTAATAAAAGGAATTGATGAGAAGCTCACCTTATTATCTATCAAACCCTACCGTAGTGTACGTAGTTACATTATACCTGTAGAATGGTTCCGGTATGGTACCGTACCGGAGCTGTCTTCTGTCGTCGTCCTCGTCGTCGCCGTCGTCGTCGTTCTTCGTTCTTTTTTTTTCAGCGGTTATAGCTATTCGACTCATTTAAACTTGACTGAAAACCAGTATGGGAAAACCCACTTGTCCAAACTTACCGGAAGTCAACAAACTTCACATGTTACGAAACCACTGTACGTATTCAGATAAGCGTTTCGATCTTCCGCATTTTCAAACCCACACGCACCATACCAATCTGTGACCGCAAGAGCAAGCAACAAGTATGGGGCAAAAAATTCCTATTCCAGACGATAAGATGCAAAAGCAGATTGATTTGTTGAAAATGGAAAAAAAAGACATTGCCAAGCTATGGAAGGCTTTCAAAAGCTACGACAAGGACAAAAGTGGTGCAATTGACATCGATGAGTTTTACAAGATGCTTGGGGAAAAAAGATCTCTGTTCGGAGATACTATATTTGAGTTGATAGACATAGATAACAACGCTCAGCTGGACTTTTCAGAATTTATGACAGTCGTATCAACGTACTGTATGTTCGGCAGAGTGGATATAAGAAAATTCTGTTTTTACATTTTTGATAAAGACAAAAATGGATATATAGAAGCCGACGAGCTGGCAGCGCTGATCGATTTGCTGCACGATAATATGCTCAGTGGAAACGCAAAGTCCGCGATGGAAAAGTTCGATAAAAACGGAGATGGAAAGATCGATTTCGGAGAGTTCACTACTATGGACCAGGAATTTCCAATGTTGCTCTTTCCAGCCTATCGTTTGCAAACGAAGATGATGGATGCGACGCTTTCGTCAAAATGGTGGATCGGGAAGCAGAGAGACCTGGACGACGAACGCTTAGGAGAGATAAAGAAAATAGAAGACGCAAAGCAGAAAGAAATCGAACGCAAGAAAAAGCTAAGAGACAAAGAAGTGAAGCGGAGAATGGGTGCTTTGCAGTATTGGATTTGTTTTTGGAAGCGGGCTACGTTTGCCGCACGAATTGCAGCGAAGGAAGCAAAGCGCTTGGCAAAGTTAAAGGAGAAGGAGGACGAAAAGAATCGCCGGCTTGCGTCGGCGCGGAAGGCCAGGGAAAAAGAAAAGGCAAAGAAGAAGAAGAAGAAGCCCAAGGAAGAGAAGAAGAAGCGATCCACAGGCGATGAAAGGAAAAACAGGCGGGAAAGCAGACGATCCCACAAGGGGAAAAGTTTTAGGTAAAGGACGGTGGTGCCCTCTACGAATTATGAACGGAGATTGTCTGTTCTAACTTCTTAAACTAGTATCAATACGCATTCTTATTTTATGGGGGGATCTTGCATACATAATATATCTCTTCTTCAAATTCTTAAACATTTCATAAATTTAAAGTTTAACACCGTTAAACCTGGCGAGGGTCCTAAATTGCTAGTTCGTTGGCGCTGCGCTTGGGGACTTTAATATACAAATCGCTGGGTGGAACGTCTCGTTTGTGTACGCCAGGAATTACCTCGCCTTCTTCGCACCATGGCTCTATCATCGCGTACAAACGTTTTTCAACTTCTTCCCCCCCCTCATCTACAGTGAACGTCAGTTGCTTACATTCCAGGATGCTGATTTCAAAAAACTTCTTCGGTACTTCGTTTGTGCCCATTTCATTCAAGCCAAAAATGTAAGTTCCAAAAAAGTAATCGTGTTTCAAAAACGCCGGGGGCACCTCCTGTGCAAGGCCGGCGTCGTTCTTCGATAAGCCCGCCAACAGAGAGTCCGGGTATGCTTTTTCTGGCACAGCGCCGAGTTGTGGAAGCCATATATTATTTACAAACTCCATAGTTTCGCCACCTTTGAACGTAAAATTGCTTGCGTAAACTTGCTCGCTGGGAGCAGAGTCGCGCCTGGCGGCAATCCTGGGCTGTAATACAGAATCGTCATACTCTATGCACGTCGGGTCCTTATACATCCCAATTGCCCAGCTGTGCGGGTTGCAAAGCTCAAAACGACGGTGGCAATTCCATTCCCCTTTGTCAACACAGACGTAATACCCACCGTAGCGACCCGGGCAGCTCAAGTAACCGTCTCCAAACCCTGTTTCGGTCTCTGTGACGACCAACTTGTCCGCAATAGAGCAACCCGAAAGTGACGAAAAATATGCAAAGACGCCGAGCAACGACGATAGCCACATCAGACAAATCATTAATATTTTACACCTTTGTTTTCCATGTTCTCTGCAGTCTTTTTTTCGGCGATCGCACCTTCGTTTGCACCTAGTAAATGCGGAGGCGCGGCGCCTCTTCTTTTTTTTCTTCGCCGGGGTCTTTGCTGGTTTTCCAGCGAAAGCTGCAAGGGACTTCGCGGCAGACTTTTTTTTGAACGTGTCGCTTCTAACAATTCCCTTCGGTGGCTTCAAAGGTGCCACCTTGGTCTGTTTCGGGTTCTGTTTACTGGGAGAGGTCGATGTAGGAGGTTTCGATAATGAAGTGGCGCCCGCTTCTCCGTTTTTTTTAAGTTTAAAGGCGCCCTGTTTCAACAGTTTTGAAGACATTGTGTACGCGTGGGCTTACGTCGGTGCTCCCCAAGTGTCTGTTCTAAAAACACTCCGGCTGGCTGCTATGTACATATACGCAGCGGGAATCTGCTATCACACGATCCTGCTTGTCGAGAAATGCACCGCGTTAGAATCCGAATCGGCAATAGTGGAAAAGAAATGTTGTGGGGAGTTGATGTCCCACACGTGAAAAAATACGTTACTACCGGCAACAAGAACGAAACAAAAAAAGCACAAAAAAAAAATGACAAAAAAAATGACAAATAATAGTAATAATAATAAATAAAAAAAATTAATAATAATATAATAATAATAAATAATAATCACAACAACACATTCTTTTACTACTGGCAGCATCCGTCCTGCTCTGTGCGTGCTGTGCTCTAACTCCTAAACGTTTGATCTATAAATAATAATAAATAACACCTAATTATATTATTAATTATACCAAGTACTACTACTGCACAGGAGGTTGTACTACAAAGTGGTCCCGCCCCTTTTCTTCTTACTTCTTACGAAATATAGGCTGTATTTCGAAACTCCTTTTCTTCTGTTTTTGCTAAGGTATACCAATATTAATAATAAACATTTCATACACTTATACCATCATATATAATAACTTACAATATATATTATATATTAATTTACCTTAAATAATAATATACCTGCTGTGCTATTATTATTCCTCCCATCACCACCGCCCCAACCAATCACCTTCTGCTTTCTTCTTCTCTTCTTTTCTCTCATCATCATTTTTTGTTTTTTTGTTTTTGTTTTTTTTTGTTGTTCTTCTTCTTCTTCTTTGTTCTTTTTTTTGTTATTATTCAAATGTAGTATATGTTGTATATTGTATATATGTATATGGATAGAAAGATGAAAAAAGATTGATGAAGTGGACAGGTGGATTGATACGCACATGGAGAAATAGTGTGTACGAGGGCGAGAGTGAGATCGAGTTCGTGCGGGGGCGAATAGGGAATGCTTTGGAGTCGATCATTGTTTATACGTACTAATTTAATAAAATTGAACCGCAAGGGACGTCACCCTATTGTTGGATCACGCCCTGAGCGCTCTGCACTTTCCGCGTCAAGACTACCCCGAGGGCTTTGCGGCGTGAGGGCCCGTCGAAGCATGGCGACTATAGCAAAATGCGTGCTGGAGGAAGAAGAGAAGTATGCCGGTAGTGTAGCAAATGGCAAGCCTAGCAGGGTAATACTCCCACCACAGGTAACCGTGGACCAGTTCGTCTCGAACAATATGCCTTGGGAAATAGAGCCGACCCCTCACCTGTCGTCGTGCGACGTTCGCGACGGGTTCGAGTTGAGCATTGCGCCGATGATGAAAGTGACCGACTATCACTACCATTTTTTGATGCGGCAGTTCACGCGTCGCACTCGGCTGTACACTGAAATGATCGTGGACGACACGATATTGTACCAGCTGCAGAACTTGAGGCAGTTTTTGGGGTACAATAGAAGCACGCACCCGTTGACCGTGCAGTTGGGCGGCAACGACCCGGGCAAGCTTGCGAAGGTGGCAGCGATTTGCGAGGAGTGGGGGTTTGAAGAGATTGACTTGAACGTGGGGTGCCCGAGCAGTCGCGTGTCTGGCAGATGCTTCGGTGCTCGGCTGATGCTCCACCCAGAGGTCGTGCGAGACTGCTGCGCTGCGATGCGGGCGGCGGTGCGCATCCCCGTCACGGTCAAATGTCGTTTGGGAGCAGACGACGTGGACACCTACGAGGATTTGGCCAATTTTATAAATGTCGTTAACGACTCAGGGGTGAAACATTACATTATCCACGCGCGCAAGTGCATCTTGGACGGTCTCTCAACCCACGAGAACCGGACCATTCCGCCGTTGATGTACGACCGGGTGTATAGAATCGCGGAAGATTTCCCCGAGAATGACTTTTCAATCAACGGTGGGATTTTGACCCTGGCGGACGCGTTGGGGCACAGGGTGCCCCTGGCGGCGGACGCGGCGGGCGGCGCTTGGGGCGTGGGTGACAGGAAAACGAAGCTTCGGGGAGTTATGATTGGGAGAGGGGCTTGGCACAACCCTTGGGCATTTGCAGATGCCGACCGGGTGATTTATGGGGGCAAGAACCCTGGGCTGTCCCGGAGGCAAGCGATCGAGAACTACCTCGAGTATGGGGAGCACTACATTACGCACGTTGCCCCGGCGTCAGAGAAAAACCCCACCCAGCGGCTCCTGAGACCGCTGACTTATCTGTTCACGGGCGTGCCTGGTGGTAAACAATGGCGGCACCGTTTGAACCAATCGTCCAACATAAAGAAGTTGGGAGAGTTCCGGTTAATTGTAGAAGACGCTCTCCAGCTGATCCCGGACAAAGTGCTGGACGAAACGTTTCCGGTAGTGTAGAGGGGGGGTCCGTGTGCTCGTGCACTTTTATGTAAAATTCTTAATGTACATATACGATTTTT
>JACLAC010014306.1_pt1 | contig 38728 bp, 38 predicted proteins | sample 8027881 | NCBI WGS metagenome assembly JACLAC01 (sample SAMN15725517, study PRJNA655200) | protist metagenome | isolation source: fluorescence activated cell sorting (FACS) single amplified genomes of... | place: Spain: Blaines Bay Microbial Observatory, Mediterranean Sea | collected 2016-01-19 | reverse complement strand
TAAAACCTCTTTCTCTGGCTTGATCAGGCTTCCAATTATGCGCAATTTGGTAGCATTAAAATTTAAATTGGGTAGATCGTTTCTTGTTTTGCCTTGGGAGATCCAGCCGCGATCAACGAATATTGCTTGATCTTGCTCATAGTAAAATGGTGTATATATTTTGTAGCCTACCTTCCCATTGATAATTTGGTTGTCTATTAGAACTTGTTGAGTGGGATCATAAAAACCTTCTATGTATACTCTACTCCATTGTAAAGAGGTGCTAGAAATGGGCTTGGGCGCTTTCGCTTGTTCCAAATCAAATTCCTGAATAAGGCTTGCTTTGAATCCAGCTCTTTCTATCTGCCAAAACCCTAACAAAATAAATACAATGATAAACAGACATGAAAAAGCAGTTAATGCTTTGTTGTGTTTTATAAGTTCAATTGTTGATAAATCTTTCATTATAAAAATGTTATAGTTCGATTATGTGGCTTAAACCTCTTATTACAGTTGTTATTATTTTAATCTTTTTGAGCTTATTCAGTAGTCTCTTTTTTCTTTTCAAAGACCAGGGACAAGGCAAACGCTCTGTATACAGTCTTGGGTTTAGGGTTAGCCTTGCAGCACTGCTGCTAATCTTAGTCTCTTATGGCCTATATACTGGAGAGCTAGGAAATACTGTTCCTTGGGGCTCTTAATTTAAAGTATATAAACAAAAAGAAATAGCATCACCCATACCACATCAACGAAGTGCCAATACCAAGATGCTGCTTCAAATCCAAAATGGCTATGCGGATCAAAGTGATTATAAAAAACTGATCTTGATAACATTACAGCAAGCATAAACCCACCCATCATGACATGAAAGCCATGGAACCCTGTTAACATGAAGAAGGTTGAGCCGTATATCCCAGAATTAAGCGTTAAACCATAATGAGCATATGCCTCATAATATTCAGCAGCCTGCAATCCAACAAATATCAACGCTAGGGTAACAGTTATACCGAGCCAAATATTAAAGCTTTTTTTATTATCATTTTTAAGCGCAAGGTGTGCAAAATGCACTGTTACACTCGAACTAAGAAGCACAATCGTATTCCACATCGGCAGCCACTTTAAGGCATTTCCCCAACCAGGCCAACTCATATTCTTGTCAGCCAAAACATATGCTGATCCAGCATCAGGGGTTGACATGACAGGCCATGAAGCTTCAAAACCTTCCCAAAGAATATTGGCTAAGCCTTTTTCTCCTTCTCCACCAAGCCATGGAACTGAGAAAGTTCTAACATAAAATAAGGCTCCAAAGAATGCAGCAAAGAACATAACCTCAGAAAAAATAAACCAGCCCATGCCAAAAACAAAGGATTTTTGGAGCTGAACACTATCTAAACCTGCAATATGTTCTCTAATGACTGTCCTAAACCAAAAATATAAAGTTGCGGCAAACACAGCAAATCCTGAGTAAAGAATATATACAGAATTGCTGTCAGGCTTTCCAAGATCATTAATTGTGCCTGCGGCACCCATCACTAATAAAAATAGTGCTGTTGCAGCATATATAGGAAATTTACTTTGCTCTGGTACATAGTATTTCTGATAGCTCATATTGAGGGCTCCATTTCATGACCAGCATGGTGATCATCATTGTGACGTTGAGTGAGCTCAACGTCGTTATAATCTGTAACATCAAAAATTGTATATGAAAGAACAACGCTATTAATTGAGGTTGGAAGCTCATTATCAAAAATAAGTCTTACTGGCAAAAGAGCTTCCTCACCCGGAGCAAGCTCTTGTTGTTCAAAACAAAAGCATTCTAGCTTTTTTAAATGCGCTGCTGCATTTGATGGAGCAACGCTTGGTATTGCCTGAGCAACCATTGTTTTGTTGGTTGTATTTTTTACATAAAAAGTGGTCGTTCGGTACTTCCCTGTCTTAATTTGAATATTATCTTCGGAAGGTTTGAATGCCCAAGGCATCTCTTCATTGTTATGAGACACGAACTGGATTGAAATATCTCGTCCATTGTCAATTTCAATATTTTTATCATGGGTGGCTCTTAGTTCAATTTTCCCGTTAAGGCCCGTTACTTCACAGAAAACATTATAAAGAGGGACCAAAGCAAACGAAAATGTAAACATTCCAAGAACTGCAAAACAAAGAATTTTAACCGTTTTTTTTGATCCTTCGTTCATCAGTTGACCTTGGGCGGTGTGGTGAATGTATGGTAAGGGGCTGGTGACTCCACAGTCCACTCAAGACCTCTTGAGCCCTCCCAAACCTCTGGTGTAGCCTTCTTGCCACCCATTACAGTTTTAAGCACGATGAATAGAAACAAAATTTGGGAAGCGCCAAATAAAAATGCGCCGACAGAAGAAATCATATTCCAATCCGCAAATTGAAGAGCATAATCAGGAACTCTTCTTGGCATTCCAGCCAAACCAATCCAATGCTGAGGGAAGAAAGTTACATTAACACCTATAAATGAAAGCCAAAAATGCAATTTCCCAAGTCTTTCGTCATACATGTTTCCTGTCCATTTTGGAATCCAATAATAAACAGCAGCCATGATTGAAAAGATTGATCCTGGAACAAGAACATAATGAAAATGAGCTACTACAAAATAAGTATCATGATATTGAAAATCAGCTGGGGTAATTGCAAGCATTAGTCCTGAAAAACCACCTATAGTGAATAAGACAACAAAAGCTATGGCAAAGAGCATTGGGGTCTCATAACTGATTGAACCCTTAAACATGGTTGTAACCCAATTAAAAACTTTCACGCCGGTAGGAACAGCAATCAGCATTGTTGCCCACATAAAAAATAATTCTGCAGCTAATGGAAGGCCGACTGTAAACATATGATGAGCCCAAACAACAAATGATAAAATTGCAATTGAAGCCATCGCCCAAACCATAGATGCATAACCAAATAATTGCTTTCTAGAAAATGTCTCAATAATATGAGAGGCAATTCCAAAAGCTGGCAGTATCATAATATAAACTTCAGGATGACCAAAGAACCAAAAGATATGTTGGAATAAAACAGGATCTCCGCCCCCTGAAGCATTAAAAAAGCTTGTTCCAAAATGGATATCCATCAGCATCATTGTTACAGCTCCTGCAAGAACAGGCATAACCGCTATTAATAAGTATGCTGTTATTAACCATGACCATACAAAAAGCGGCATTTTCATCAAAGTCATGCCAGGTGCTCTCATATTCATAATAGTTACGATCACATTAATTGATCCCATTATCGATGATGCCCCCATAATATGAACAGAAAATATAAAAAAGGTAACACTTGGAGGAGCATAAGTTGTGGATAGTGGAGCATAAAATGTCCATCCAAAATTAGGAGCTCCGCCCTCCATAAATAAAGATGATAATAAAACGAAGAAAGCAAATGGGAGTATCCAAAAACTTAGGTTATTCATTCTTGGAAGCGCCATATCAGGAGCACCTACCATCATTGGCACAAGCCAGTTTGCTAAACCCACAAACGCAGGCATAACAGCTCCAAAGACCATTATCAGCCCATGCAATGTAAGCATTTGGTTGTAAAATTCTGGTTCAACAATTTGCATGCCAGGTTGAAAAAGCTCTGCTCTTATAACCATTGCCATTGCTCCACCAATTAAGAACATTGCAAAACTAAACCATAAATATAACGTTCCTATGTCTTTATGATTTGTGGTGTACAACCATCTAGTCAGTCCTTTGGCAGGGCCATGATGATGGTCATCATGATTGTGGGATTCTATTACTGCACTCATATTACTTCCTTTTTTTAAACTTTTGGTTTGTTGTATTCAACGATATCTTTGGGAACGACGATTTCACCATCGCCGTTTTCTGCATTACCCCATGCTTGTCTTGTGTAAGTGATCACCGAAGCCATATCAACCTCTGAGAGCTGATTTGCAAATGATTGCATTGCTGCTCCCTGAACACCTTCCATTAAAATTTCAATATTTCCAGCCTTATCATTTAAAACAATGTCACTGCCGGCAAGATTTGGAAATATTCCTGTAATACCTTGACCGTTAACTTGATGACATGCAACACAGTTTTTTAAATATACCCCCTCACCTCTTTTAGTAAGCTCATCTACGCTCCAATCTTTTTCGGTTAATTCTGCCATTCTGAATGCAGCATCTTTTTTATCTTGAACCCATGTGTCGTATTCATCTTGAGGAACAACTTTCACAACTACTGGCATAAATCCATGATTCTTTCCACATAGCTCTGTGCACTTACCCCTGTATATCCCAGGCTCATCAACAATGGTCCAAGCAGTATTTATAAAGCCTGGAATTGCATCTTGTTTGATAGCAAAATCTGGCATCCACCAAGAGTGAATGACATCATTTGCTGTAATTAAAAATCTTATTTTTTTGCCTACGGGTATTACCACCGCCTCATCAACTTCTTCAAGATAGAATTCTCCTTTCGGGGTCTTGTTATATATTTCATCCCAGTCAGTTGTTAGATTCGAGAAAAAATCTATGTCATCTTCTAGATATTTATACTGCCACTTCCATTGATATCCAACTACCTGAATATTTATGTCGCCCTCAGTGTCATCATAGATTTTCGTGAGGGTATTCGAAGCAGGTATTGCCATGAATACCAAGATTAAAAAAGGAACTACCGTCCATGCTAACTCGACTTTGGTGTTTTCATGAAATGTAGCAGGATTAGGATTTTTTTTCTTGGTAAAAGCAAACATCGAATAAAACATTATTCCAAATACAACCAGTCCTATAGCCACACAAATCCAAAAAATAAGCATATGCAAATCAAAGACTTCTTTGCTTATTGCTGTGACTCCTTCTGTCATATTTAAGTCATCCCAAGCAGCAAACATGTTGCTTGAAAACAAAATTATTAACCCGGCAAGAAGTTTGTTATTAACGCTTGTGGTAGCTTTTTTAAACATTAGCAGTCCTTCGCTTCATACAAAGCTTTAAAAATAAATAATTGATATATCTAATTATAACTATAAATTATGTTTATTAGAAGCTTTTTAGTGTTAAAGCTTTAAACAAACTGATTTTTTTTGTGAGGCTATAATAGCTCTAAATGTTGTGAAATTCTAGGATTTTTTAGGCCTAAAATCTTCCATATTAAAGACCTGTGGCTCGCTAGGTTTTACTTTATTAATAGGGCTTTCTTCGCTTTTATGCTCCTTGAAATCACAGTTCAAGCAATAAATAGTTTGGTCGTCTGGAGTTATTGCTATTTTGTCTAATTCTTTACAGCTTGGGCATACTGCACCAGCAATAAATCTGATAAAGTTTTTACTCATCAGTGTTGCTTAATTTTATGTTTGATATATCGGGAAACATATCAAACCATAATTGAAATGAAAATGCTGCCTGAGCAATTAGCATGCCGGTTCCATCAAATCTATTCTTTGAAAACTGGCCAGCCCAAGAAAAAAATTTTGCTGAAGCTTTTCCATAGCTTAAGTCATAAAAAAGGGTTTTTTCATTAAGTTGGTTCTCAATATTCCAATCAAAAGAGCCAGATAGAGTTGCTGAAGTTGCATTAATTACTATGTCTATAGGCTCATTACTATGCCGAAAATTCTGAAGCCCCAAAGAAGAAAACTTTTTTAACAATTGTTCAATTTTGTTAGGGGATCTATTGTCGACCATAAGTTTTGTTGGTTTCATCCTTGCAATTGCTGGGATTATGCTTTGACTTGCGCCGCCTGCCCCAAGAATTAAGACTCTTTTGTTGCTGATTTCTATATTTTTATCAGAGCAATCTCTTATTAATCCTATGCCATCTGTTGACGAGGCGATAATTTGATTGTTGCTATTTTTGCTAAGGGTATTAGCGGCGCCAAGCAATTCAACTTCGCTTGATAAAATATCAGCAGAGTGAAGACAATTTAGTTTATGTGGTAAAGTTACATTAAGCCCATAACCGCCATCTGAAAAAAAACTTTCAATAAAACTATCTAAATCCTTTTCAATGACATGAAAAGCCTTGTAGTCAATCTCAAGACCAGCAGCCTCTCCAAATTGAGCATGTATTAATGGAGACAATGAATGATCAATAGGATCCCCTATTACTCCAAGCTTTATCTTATTACTCACCTATACCCTCTCTTTCCAGCTCTTATTAAAAAATGAAATCAACGATTTATTTTTCTTTTTAATGATTTTGCTATTAGAGTAAGGCCAACTTACCACAGGGGGTAGGGAGGCTAGAATAGATTCTGCTCTTCCATTGGACTCTATCCCAAACTTGGTGCCCCTATCAAATAAAAGATTGAATTCAACATATCTCCCTCTTCGGTATAATTGAAAATCTTTGTCCGCTTTCGAAAATGTTTTGTTTTTATGAGCCAAAATGATTTTTTCATAAGTATTAATATAAGATTCAGCAATTTTATCTAATAAAGATAGACTGCTATCAATATCTTTATGCTGAAGTTGATCAAAAAAGATGCCTCCTATTCCTCTCTTTTCTTTTCTATGAGGAAGAACAAAGTATTCATCGCAGTTTTTTGCAAATTTTTTGTAATATGTTTTGCTAAATTTACCTAATGCAAGTTTGGCTTCATTGTGCCAAAGTGATGAGTCTTGATTAGAGATAACATAAGGTGTTAAATCAAAGCCGCCGCCTATCCACCAATTATTAATAGTGGAATTTTTACCTATTTCTAAAAATATCCTTATGTTCATGTGACTTGTTGGACAATATGGGTTTAAAGGGTGTGATATAACAGAAACTCCTATCGCATGAAATTTGGAAGAGGCCTTTAATTTTGATTTGGTTGCCAGCGATGAAGCAGGCAATTTGTTCCCAGAAATCGAAGAAAAGTTAACAGCTGCTTTTTCTATAACATCACCATTTATGGATATAGATTTTCCACCTCCACCTTGTTTCCGAGTCCAGATATCTACGCTTCTTTCGGAGGATTGTTTATTAAAGGAATTTAGCTTTTTATCTATATTTCTATGCACAGATTTAAACCTTGATTCAATCAACGTAAGATTAGATGTATTAAGTTTATTCACGAATATATTCCATAGTTTCTAGGTCTATAATTGAAGATGGCTTTAAAGCGTCTCCATTATCATGAGCATACACCGCAACGTCTGAATCGTTGAAAATTTCTTTTACTTCTGCAAGTGAATCAGGGGTTGGGAACTTGCTTATATTTGCTGACGTAGAAACCATTAAGCTATTGAATGAATTAAGTAAGTTTATAATTGGTAAGTGATTACTTACTCTTATTCCAATAGTATTATTATTAGCTTTTATTAAAGATGAAATAGAGCTATTTGCTTGCAAGATTACAGTGACATGGCCTGGCCATATAGACTCTAAAAATTCAATTTGTGATGACTCTATTTTTTCAGAACAATCTATAGCGAATGAAATTGATGGAGCTAACAAGATAAAATTTTTACTCTGAGATCTTTGCTTTAAAATAGATATTTTTTCACATGCATTTATATTTGATGCATCGCAACCAAGACCCCACACCCCTTCTGTTGGATGGATTAAAATTTTACCTTCTTTTAGCCAATTTGATGCTTCAGTAGGAGATAAAAATTCTTTCAAATTAATTTACTGAATAGACTCATTTGCAGCAAGAACATCATCATGCATTTTAGACTTATAATCAGCAAGCATGCCTGCAATTTTTTCATCTGTTGCGCCCAAGATTTGGACTGAACACAATGCAGCATTAATTGCTCCTGACTTTCCTATTGCAAAAGTTGCTACCGGGACTCCTTTTGGCATTTGAACAGTGGCAAGCAGTGAATCAATTCCATCTAAGTCACCTCCACCAAGAGGAATGCCTAAAACAGGTTTTGTAGTTTGAGCGGCAATTGCGCCTGCAAGGTGAGCTGCCATGCCTGCAGCTGCTATAAATACTTTAGCGCCGTTTGCTTCGGATTCTTTAACTCTTTTAACCACTTCTTCAGGAGTTCTATGTGCTGAAAGAATAAACATGCGGTGAGGTATATTAAATTCGTTTAAAGTTTCTGATGCTGCTTTTACAATGGGTAAATCAGATTTAGAACCCATAAATATTGAAACTGAGATGTTATCGGACATAAAATAGCTCCTTTTGCTATAAATAAAGATGTTGATTATAAAGAATGAACATATAATGTGTATATGGCTATATTAAAAGTTTTAACATTTCCTGACCCAAGATTAAGAAAGGTCGCGGTGCCAGTAACAAAATTCGACAAAAGTTTAGAAAATATAACTTCTAACATGCTTGAAACTATGTATGCAGAGGAAGGTATTGGCCTCGCAGCAACTCAAGTCGATATTCATGAAAGAATTATAGTTATGGATCTTTCTGAAGAACGAAATGACCCTAAAATATTCATAAATCCTGAATTTAAAATTTTAAACGACAAAAGTTTACTTTCTTTTAACGAGGGCTGCCTCTCTGTGCCTGGTATAAGCGAAGAAATAACTAGGCCAGATAGTATTTATCTATCATGGCAAGACATAAAAGGTAATTGCTATGAGACAGAGCCGTCTGGTTTATTAACAGTCTGCATTCAGCATGAGATTGATCATCTAGAAGGAAAACTAATGGTTGATTACCTATCTCCTTTAAAAAGGGACAGAATTAGGAAGAAAGCTTCGAAATAGAAGAATTCAAGAGAACTTTAAAGAAAATATGAAAGTTTTATTTGCCGGCTCCCCCGAATCATCTGCAACAATATTAAATTCCCTTATTGGTGAGGGATTTGAGGTTGTAGGGGTAATAAGTCAACCTGATAAAAGATCAAAGAGGGGCAAGGGCAAAGAGGCGTCACCCGTTGCCAAAGAAGCATTAAAACTTCAGATTCCTACTTTTAAACCCATCTCACTAGACAAATCCTTTAAAAAGGAAATTGAGCTTTTGGATTTTGATTTTTTATTGGTTTCAGCCTATGGAAAAATATTACCAGATTGGTTGCTTGAAAGCCCAAATATTTCGTCAGTAAATATCCACTTTTCTCTTTTACCTAAATATAGAGGGGCTTCTCCTATACAGACAGCAATATTAAATAATGATAAAAAAACGGGCGTCTCGATTATGAAGATGATTAAAGAAATGGATGAAGGGCCCGTTTATTGTTTTCATGAGATAGGGATTTTGGGCGAAGAAACTAAAATAGACCTTGAAAAAAAACTTACCTATCTATGTATTAAAAATATTGCCAAGGATCTCAATAATATTTTTCATAAAAAACTTGATCCTATTGAACAAAATAATTCTGAAACAAGTTATTGCAAAAAGATAAATAAATTGTCAGGCAAGGTAGAATTTAACAAAGAGAATACTGCTGACATATTTCAAAAACACAAGGCATATATTGGATGGCCTGGGCTGTATTTTAAAAAAAATAATACAGTAATTAAAATCCATGAGTTAGAGAAATATCAAGGTAACAGAGAAGATTTAAAGACAAAAGACTTTAGATTTGTTTCTAATGGACTAGCAGTAAAAACAATGGATTCTGTGATAGTTATCACTTACTTACAATTTCCAGGAAAGCGTATTATCCCTGCTAAAGATGCAGCAAATTCATATACAAAATTTTTTGAAGAATAATTTACCTTCAGCAATTCTTTCAATTCACTAAAAAGAGGTTTAATTTATAACAATGAAAATTTTAATACTTGGCGCTGGAAGGGTAGGAAGCAGCCTTGCCTCTACACTTTCAAAGCAAAACTATGAAGTAAGTATAGTCGACTTAAATAAAGATAAGCTTTTAAGACTGCAGGAAGATTATGATTTGGCTACAGAGCTTGGTCATTCCTCACACCCAGATACACTTGAAAGGGCTGGAGCAGATCAAGATACTATTTTATTAGCTGTGACTAACAGTGATGAATGTAATATTGCTTCCTGCCAAATTGCAAAATCTAAATTTAATGTTAAAAAAACAATTTGTAGACTTTCTGATTCTTCTTACCTTGGATCTTTAGAGGCATTTGGAGAAAAAAATATTGATATTGCTATCGGCCCTGAGAATGAGGTTACAGAACATCTTGTTGATTTAATAAAACATCCAGGCGCTGAGCAAATTGAGTCATTCGCAAATGGCTCTCTTAAAGTTGTTTCAGTCAAGGCCAAAAAAGATGGGATGTTAGTTAATAGAGAGCTTAAAAGCATTAAAAGTGATATGCCTGATACAGACACATTTGTTCCTGCAATATATAGAAAAGGAAAGCCCTTGATACCAGGTGGAAATACAATCATTAAAGAAAATGATGAAATATACTTTTTAGCTGCAGAGAGCGATATTGATGGTATTGTTCAGGAAATGAGATTACAAGATACATCTTCATCAAGAATAATGATCATAGGCGGGGGTAAAATAGGCTTTGCATTAGCAAAAACACTCGAAGGGGACTATAAAATTAAGATTATAGATCCAGACAATGATAGGTGTGAGATCCTTTCAAGAGAATTAAACAGAACAATTGTTCTAAAAGGCGCTGGATCTGATGAAGAGCTCTTAAAAAGTGAAAATATAGAGAATATAGATATTTTTTGCGCCTTAACTAACGATGATGAAACTAACATCATGTCAGCTTTTCTTGCAAAAAAACTTGGCGCCAAAAAAACCATTATTATTGTAAATAATTACACTTACATAAACATACTTCCCAAAAATTTTGTTGACATAGCTCTTTCACCTCAAAGACTTACTGTCTCTATGGTTTTACAACATCTTGCAAAAGGTGATGTTCCTCAAGAGGTTATTTTTAAAATGCGTACTGGGGCTGAAGCTATTGAGGGAATAATTCATAAAAATAAATTTACTGAAAGTTTTTTTGATAGGCCAATTGCTGATCTCCCTCTTCCGGAAAGTTGCGTTATTGCAGCGGTAATAAGAGGAGAAGAGATTTTCATGCATTCAAAAGATTTGCTTCTAAAGCCTAACGATAGAATCATAGTTTTTATTCTCGGGAAAACAGATAAAGAAAAAATTGAGAATCTTTTTTTAGAAGACTAATGAATTACAAATCAATCTTTAACTTGTTGGGTATTCTGCTTGGAATATTTAGTCTTTCTTTTGTTCCTCCCTTGATACTTACTTTTGTATATGATGAATCTGGTAGAGAAATATTTTTATACTCTTTCATATTTTTTTCTATTTTAGGTGGGTCTATATGGACATCGACTCGTCAACAAAATTTGCCTCTGAATATTTCTGATGGCTTTGTTATCACAACTTTATTCTGGGTTGTTCTGGCTTGCGCTGGATCAATTCCATTTTACTTTTTTGGTCTTGGTATAAGTGATGCCATTTTTGAATCAGTTTCAGGAATTACAACAACTGGCGCTACGACTATTGTTGGTTTAGATAATTTTCCTAAATCAATTCTTTTATATCGACAACTTCTTCAGTGGATTGGTGGTATGGGTTTAATAATTTTAGCCGTTGCAGTAATGCCAGCCTTAGGAATTGGTGGAGGTCAGCTTTATAAAATGGAGCTTCCGGGAAGTCATGGTAATCAAAAACTTACACCAAAAATAACAGATAGCGCTAAGGCTCTTTGGAAAATATATGTTGGCCTCACATTTATTTGCGCAACGCTATATCTGTTTTCTGGAATGACTTTATTTGACTCCATTGCCCACAGCTTAAGCACTGTTGCTGGAGGTGGATTTTCAACACATGATGAAAGTATAGGTTTTTATAATAGTACGTTAATAGAAACTGTTTGTATTATATTTATGTTACTTTCTGCTGCATCATTTGCTGTTCATTATGCAGTAATATTTGGGGGGAAGCCCTTTAAATATTTTTATGATTCAGAATTTAGATTTTTCTTATCTGTCGTGCTATTAATTATTATAATATCATTAATTGTTAATATTATAAGTAACTCATATGCGGATGTTTTTTCTGCTATTAGCTCAACCATTTTTCATGTTGTTTCTATAGTTACCACATCTGGTTTTACCACAGAGAATTTCTCCCTATGGCCAGGTTTTTTACCATATCTTTTGTTAGTTGGCGCATTTATGGGAGCATGCTCTCAATCTGTTGGCGGGGGCATTAAGGCTTGGCGAGTATTAATCATGATTAACCAAGCATATAAGGAAATATTAAAAACGATTCACCCAAATGCTGTCCTTTCTTCAAAGATTGGCACAAAGGTTATTGATGCAAAAATTGCTGAAAAAGTTTGGGGCTTTTTTTCTATCTACGTATTTATTTTTATGTTTCTTCTTATGGCGATGCTTGGAACAGGGCTAAGTTTTGAAACTGCATTTTCTGCTGTTGGGGCTTGCTTAAATAATTTAGGTCCAGGGTTGGGCGATGTGGCTAGCAACTATTCAAATGTAAATGAATTTGGAAAATTTATTTTGTGTTTTGCAATGATTCTAGGAAGACTGGAGATCTTCACGCTCCTCGTATTGTTTACACCTGCTTTTTGGCGCCGTTAAGTTTTATAAATATCTTTTGGTTCTTTTGAGAGCTTTCTAAATTTTTTATATTCCCATGAATACTCTTTGGGAGATTTTTTAATCTCACTCTCCATTTCTTGGTTCATAACATCTACTCCATTATTTTTATAAATTTCTTTGCTAGGTTTTTTAAAATTTATAATATGTCCAATATCTTTTTCGTAGGATAAATATGACATTAGAATTTGTTTATTAGATTTTCTTGCAAGCTTAGGAGCAAGTGAGAATGAATAACACTCATGACCAAAAAATGTTGAATAGACTCCAAGCCCGTCAGCTGGAACTTGATCAGATGCCATACAGATCATTTGATTCTTTTGTAATGAATTAAGAATAGTTTTCACTCCCCCTATTCCGGTTTCAACCATTTTACAGTTTCCCTCTTCTCTAAATTTTTTTACAAATTTATCGATTTGCTTTAATTTAATTTTTTTATAAAGTGATGTGTTTGGTCTTTGTGAGCTAATCCATCTCAGCAAAAAATCTATGCTTCTATTATGAAGAGCAAAAATTATTAGTCCGCTCTCCTGTTCAGGATTATTGAATAAGAACCTGTTGTTAATTTTCTTAGTTTCTTGGATTATTTTTTTGCTGGAGCGAGACCAGGTATATAGAGTTTCATAAAAGCTTTTTAATGTTTCTTTGAAACTTTCTTTTGCGAGTAAATCTAATTCGTGTTCGGCAAGGCCTGGAAAAGCAATGGTTAAATTTTTCTTGGTCACCCTAAACGGAGGCAATAATCTTATAATAGTTAAGGGCACAGCCCTAAATGCAGCATCCCACATAAAGAATGTCCATTTAAGAGGAAAAATCGTAAAAATATAAAAAATTATTTTCATGCAAAGTTTTACTAATTATCTTCCTTTAATTAACTATTTTATAGGCTTATCTATAAAGAGTTGAGCAAAATATATATAGATATGATTAAAATAACTGCATAATGTAATTTTCTTAAACATGAAATATAAAGGTTTATTTTGACAGCAAAAACAATGGAAGAACTGGTTGCTCTTTGTAAAAGAAGAGGATTTATATTCCAATCAAATGAAATTTACGGAGGCCTGCAAGGCTTATATGATTATGGCCCGCTAGGAGTTGAACTTAAAAATAACTTGAAACAATCGTGGTGGAGAGAAATGGTTTTTGATAGAGATGATGTTGAGGGGTTAGATGCTTCAATTTTAACTAAGCGAAATGTTTTAAAATTTTCGGGTCATGAGACTACTTTCTCAGATCCAATGGTGGATTGTAAATCTTGCAATCAGCGCTTCAGGGCAGATCAAGTACCTGATCACTGTAAAAAAGAAGATCTTACTGAGCCAAGGCAATTTAACCTAATGTTTAAAACAGCGGTTGGACCAGTTGAGGAAAAAGATTCCTTTGCATATCTTAGACCTGAAACTGCTCAAAATATCTTTACAAACTTTAAAAACGTTGTAGATTCAACTTCTAGGAAAGTTCCATTTGGTATTGCGCAAATTGGTAAAGCGTTCAGAAATGAAATAACCCCCAGAAACTTTATCTTCAGGGTAAGAGAGTTTGAGCAAATGGAGCTGGAATTCTTTGTTGTTCCCGGAACTGATGATGATTGGCATAAAGCCTGGGTTGATGCAAGATTAAAATGGTGGAATGAACAAGGTGTAAGTAAGGACAGTATAGAGTTATACAATGTGCCAAAAGATGAGCTTGCTCATTACTCAAAAGCTACCGTAGATATTATGTATAAATTTCCTCATGGTCTTGAAGAATTAGAGGGCATAGCAAACAGGACAGACTTTGATTTAGGCTCACATAGTAAAAATCAGGAAGGGCTAAATATTCAAGCTGCTGTTATGGAGAATAATGAATCAAACGCAAGACTTGCAACCCAAAACCTGGAAACTAAAGAGTGGTTTGTTCCTTATGTAATTGAGCCTTCTGCAGGAGTAGATAGAGGAGTTCTTGCGATATTAAATGAAGCTTATAAAGTTGAAGAGCTTGATGATGGTAAAACAAGAACAGTCTTAAATCTTAAGCCACATCTATCTCCAATCAAAGCTGCGGTTATTCCGCTTAAAAAGAATCATGATGGTTTGGTTGATATTGCATCAAAAATAAAGAAAGATCTTCAGAGGTTGAGGTTAGGACGAGTTCTTCTTGAAAATTCAGGCAATATTGGAAAAAGTTATAGACGTCATGACGAAATAGGGACTCCATTGTGCATTACTGTTGATTTTGAAACTCTTAACGACGACTCAGTAACAATTAGAGATAGAGATACTATGGAGCAAACTCGAATAGAAATATCTAAACTCTCAAAGTATTTGGAGGACTTGATATTAAAGTAGACAAAAGTCTATATTTAATAAGTTTAACCGATTAACATTGTCATATTTTACTTGGTCTTTGTATTAAGTCTCATTTTTGTCTCTGTAATTATTATTGCTTCATCTTTATTTCTATCCATTCAATCTATTCAATACATTGGAAAAATTTGGATTCTATTTATTTTAAAAAGCCTAAAAGCACTATGTGGTATAAGTTGGGATATTGAGGGAATAGAAAATATTCCTAAAACCTCATTTATTATGGTTGCTAATCATCAAAGCCCGTGGGAGTCTTTTTTTCTTCAAACGTTATTTATACCTACTAGCAGCATAATGAAAAAAGAAATTCTTTTAATTCCTTTTTTTGGTTGGGCTATCTCAAGGCTTAAACCAATTTCAATAAACAGAAAATTAAAAATGGAAAGTCTAAAAAAAGTTATTGAGATTGGAGGTAAAAGAATTAGGGAGGGTTATACGGTATTGGTTTTCCCAGAAGGTACAAGAAAAAAAACTAATGAGGGGATTGGGAAATTTGGAATAAGTTGTGGTGTTTTGGCATCCAATGAAGGGGTTCCAATTATTCCAATTTGTCATAATTCTGGTAAATACTGGATAAATAAGTCTTTTAAGAAAAAAAGAGGGAAAATTACCGTGATTATTGGAAAGCCTATCTGCGGCACTGATCCAAAAAAGTTAACTAAAGAGGCTCATTCTTGGATTGAAAAAACGTATTTCAATATTAGCTAAATATCTAGATTTGATACTGAAAGTGCGTTTGTTTCTATGAACTCTCTTCTTGGCTCAACATCGTCACCCATTAAAGTTTCAAATATATCAGTCGCTTCTTGAGCATCTTTAATATCTACTCGCATCATTCTTCTATTCTCAGGATCCATGGTTGTTTCCCAGAGTTGATCTGGGTTCATTTCACCCAAGCCCTTATACCTTTGGACATCAATACCCTTAGAGCCTGATTTAGAAAACTCTTTAATGGCTTGGTCTTTTTCATCTTCATCTGATGCATAAACAAATGATTTGCCTTTGCTTATTTTATACAATGGAGGCATAGCAATATATACATGCCCTCTCTCTAAGATATCAAAGTACTGTTGATAGAAGAAAGTCAAAAGCAAGGTTCTTATGTGAGATCCATCCACATCAGCATCTGTCATGATTATAATTCTATGATATCTAAGTTTTTCAATTTCAAAATCTTCTGTTCCGATACCACAACCCATTGCTTTTACTAGTGTTCCTATTTCAGCAGATGAAAGGACTTTGTCAATTCTCGCTTTTTGAACATTTAGAATTTTTCCTTTAAGCGGTAATATCGCCTGATACTTCCTATTACGTCCTTGTTTTGCAGAGCCGCCAGCTGAATCACCCTCCACTAAATAAATTTCTGAAAGTGCAGGATCCTTTTCTTGGCAGTCTGCTAGTTTTCCAGGAAGCCCTGCTAGTTCTAAAACACCCTTTCTTCTTGTCATTTCTCTAGCTTTTCTAGCGGCCTCTCGTGCTAGGGCAGCTTCTGAAACCTTGGAAAGTATTGCTAGTGCTTCCTTGGGGTTTTCTAATAAAAATTCATTAAGGCCTTTATTTAAAACAGCGCTTACTATTCCCTCCACCTCAGAAGACACTAACTTCTCTTTGGTCTGTGAAGAAAATTTTGGATCTGGAACTTTTACTGAAATAACAGCAATTAGTCCCTCTCTTACATCCTCCCCCAATAATTCAACTGGAGAGTTTTTATTTAGTTCTTCTTTTTTAACAAAAGCTTTTAAAACACGAGTTAAGCTTGACCTGAAGCCAGATAAGTGGGTTCCACCGTCTTTCTGAGGGATATTGTTTGTGTAACATAACACACTCTCGTTATAAGAGTCATTCCACTGCATTGCAACCTCAACTGATACGCCTTCTTGCCCGCCTTCACATTCAATTGTTTGACATAATGCTGATTTTCTTCCTCTGAGGTAATCTACATAACTAGAAACACCGCCCTCGTTCTTAAATTTTTTGGATTTACCTGTTCTGGCATCTGATACTTCAATACTTACACCAGCATTAAGGAAAGAGAGCTCCTGAACTCTTTTATTAACCCTATCAGCCTCAAAATTGATTGAAGTAAAGATTTTGTCAGATGCAGAAAAGGTTATCTCAGTTCCCGTTTCTTTTGATGCTTTAATTTTTTTTAATTTAGTCTTAGCCAAGCCTTCACTATACTTTTGTTGATACATTCCACCATCTCGGCAAATTGTCAGTATTAGCTCCTTTGAAAGGGCATTCACAACCGAAACTCCAACACCATGAAGGCCTCCGGATACTTTATATGAGTTGTCATCAAATTTTCCGCCAGAATGGAGGGTTGTCATTATCAGCTCAGCGGCAGGGACGCCTTCGCCCTTGTGTGTATCTACAGGAATACCTCTTCCATTATCTTTAACGGTGATTGACTCATCTTTGTTAATTATAATATCGATTTTAGAGCAGTGGCCCGCCATTGCCTCATCTATACAGTTATCAACTACCTCAAAAATCATATGATGAAGACCAGAGCCATCATCTGTATCTCCTATGTACATACCAGGTCTTTTTTTAACAGCCTCGAGGCCTTTTAAAACTTGAATATTAGAGGAGTCGTATTTTTTGTCTTCTGATTTCTTTTTTGGCATTTTTTTATTTTAATTGTTCCACGTGGAACTTTTTAAATGATTGTTTATCATCCATTATTTTACTACCAAATAGGTCAACAATGTTTGAAAAAACAAAACGATTTTCAATATATTTCAAGGCAGGCAAAAAGCACTCTAACATCTCAGTATCTAATTCTGATGACAGATCATCAAGAAGGAGAATTGGTTTAAGGTTAAATGATCTCCCTAAATATATATTTTGTGAAATCGACCAAAGAATTGAAAGAAGCTTTTGTTCGCCACGTGAGAAAATATCTTTTATTAGTAAGCCCTTACTTTCAAATAAAATATCTGCTTTATGGGGTCCAGCTGTTGTAATTTTTCTTTTTAAATCAATGCTATTTGAATTTATAAGGCTTTCCATTAAGCCTGTTTTTTTGTTAAAACCAGTTTTTAGATATATATCTAAGTCAGAAAAAATATCAGCTCTTTTATTTTCCTGGGTTAATTTATAAACAATTTCATCATATATTTCTTTGACTTCAATAATTAGATTTTCTCTCAAAAAATTTAATCTTTCTCCATAATCTACCAAGGCTGGATCATAAGCTTTTGCTTGAGCAATGTCGCCAAGTTTTAATGCAGAATTTCTTTGTTTTAAAGAACGAAAATATCCAAACCAATCCTTTGCATAATCAGGGGAAGCTATAAAAAGCCCTCTATCTAGATGTTTTCTTCTATATTCGGGAGCATTATTATTATAAAAAAAGGTCTTGCTATCAATAGAAAATGATGGGAAGGCCCTAATAAGCTCACTTATGGTCACCTTAGAGTTATTAATTTTAATATTGATTGGTTTGGTATTGGCTTTATTTACCTCTAAGATTGAACCAGTATCCTCGTCATAAGCCCTAATATTGAAGGCTTCTGAGCCTTTTTTAATAAGAGATTCAAGATTTGATGTTCTAAATGACCTTCCTGAGCTCGCAACATAGATAGATTCAAGGACTGAAGTCTTTCCACAGCCATTTTTACCGTAAAATAGGTTAGATTTAGAAGATAAATCGATAGATAAAGAATCGAAGCACCTAAAGTTTCGCAGATCTATCTTGGAGAAAGCCACTAACCTAAATAAGGAGAGGCATTACAACATATTTTGGGCTATCGCTTCCTGGGGGTGAAAGCAAGCAGCTTTTATCAGATCCAAAAAAGTTAATGTGACATGTATCTGTTTGCATGTGTGACATTATTTCTTGAAGGTAGGTAACATTAAATGCAATATCTAACTCTTCGCCATTATATGAAGCAGGAAAAAATTCTTCTGCTTCTTCTTGCTCTGGATTGTTTGCTGAAATTCTGACACCTTCACTAGAGGTAATTAATCGAATGCCTTTATATTTTTCACTGGATAACACAGAAACTCTACTCAATGTTTCGGAAAAATCTTTGACATTAATCTCCAAAACTGAGCTCTCGCCTGAAGGAATTACCTGATGATAATCTGGGAATTTGCCATCTATTAATTTACTTTTAAAAATTAGATTTCCAACTGAGAGTTCCAATGACGCTTCATTAATTTTTAATTCAGCATCTCCATCTTCATCAGATAAGAATTTAGCCATTTCGTTAATTGATTTTCTTGGAATGATTCCTGAAAAAGAATTATCAGAATTTGTAGAAAGGTTTGCAACTGCTAGCCTATGAGCGTCTGTTGTAACGGCTGTTATTTCGCCACTACTTATTGATAAATACAGTCCATTTAAATAATGTCTCCAATCCTGATTGCCCATAGCAAAAGACGTATTTTTTATGAGCTCTCTTAAGTCTTTAGCTGGAATAACAAGAGGTGAATCTCCAGAATCAATATCAAAGACAGGAAAGTCTGCACTGGGAAGCGTCGATAGTGAGTACTTACCATTAGTAGTTTTGATATTCAATTTATCGCCATTTAAAGATAGGTTTATATCTTCTCCATCAGGAATCAGTCGGCATAGTTCATTTAATTTTTTTGCTGAAGTTGTGGTCTTACCTGGGGATTCTAAGCTGGATAATCGTCCGCTTATTGTTACCTCAGATTCAAGATCGGTCGCTGTTAATTTAAATGTATCTTCAGCGACCTCAAATAGAACGTTGGCAAGTATTGGAAGTGTTTGTCTTTTTTCTACTACGCCCAAGGTAGTATTAAGAGCTGAAACAATATCCTCTTTTTTAACAGTGATTTCCATTTAATTTGTTAGCGTCCTATTAAGGTTTCTATAATCCTCTTCAAGCGAAGGAATCTCTTCTCTTAACTCTTTGATCTTACTGCAAGCATGCAGCACAGTTGTATGATCTCTTCCATTAAAAGCTTCTCCAATTTCAGGGAGGCTGTGATTTGTTAATTCTTTTGTTAAGGCCATGGCTAGCTGTCTCGGCCTGGTAATAGACCTGCTTCTTCTTTTGGAGAGAAGGTCTGATAGTTTAATGTTGTAATATTCAGCAACAGTTTTTTGAATGTTATCTATACTTACCATTTTTGCAGAAATAACAAAGAGATCTTTTAAAGCCTCTTTAACAAATGGAATATCTATTTCTTGATCGGCAAATCTAGAATTGGCAACCACTCTTTTTAATGCGCCTTCTAACTCTCTAATGTTTGATCTAATCCTTTGTGCTATATATATTGCACAATCATTTGGCAAGATAACCCCCATAGAGTTAGCCTTGCTTAATAAAACCGCTGCTCGTGTTTCAAGCTCTGGGGGTTCGATAATAACAGGCAAGCCCCAGCCAAGCCTTGATTTTAAGCGCTCTTCAAGCCCGTCTATTTCTTTGGGATACTTATCACAAGTAAGTATCATTTGGTGATTACGGTCTAGAAGTGTGTTAAATGTATGAAAAAACTCCTCTTGTGATTGCTCTTTTCCAGCAAAAAACTGAATATCATCGATTAAAAGAGCGTCAGCATTCCTATAAAACTCCTTAAACTCACTCATAGCGCCTAATTGAAGGGCTTTAACCATATCTGCAACAAATTTTTCAGAATGAACATAGACTATTCTTTTAGAGGTGTCTGAATTCAGTATTTCATTACCCACAGCATGCATTAAGTGTGTTTTTCCAAGCCCCACACCACCATAAATAAATAATGGGTTGTAATCTCCTTTGGGGTTGGCTGCAACCTGTTTTGCAGCTGCTAAAGCCATATGATTAGATTTTCCTTCAACAAAACTATTAAAAGTAAAATTTTGAACCAGCCCAGGGGTGTTCTCCTCTGAAACATTAAGTTTATCAACAAATGTCGACTTATCTAGTGTTTTGAATGTTACATTAAGTGATTCATCAGACTTGTTTACTAAATTTTCTATAATCTGGCCCAGGTTTTCTTTTACATATGTAAGAACAAAATCATTTGGGGCGCTGATCTCGAGGTCATTCATATTAATATCAGCTCTTAGGGGTTTAATCCAAGTGTTAAACTCTTCTTGTGAAAGTTTCGCTTCAAGCTTTTCAGTGCATTCAGACCAAAATTTCAATTTATAAGACCTCCGGTAGAAAAGTTAGTCTAACAAAAACTAACAAGATATCTACAGCATAAGCATATGTATTTTCTGTGGATAAGTTGTTGGTATCTGCTGAATTTATTTTTGAGCTTTTTTTCTTTCATTTCACTCACAATGCTTTATAATTTTGGGCTAATTTTTTGAGTAATTATGAAAAGAACATTTCAACCCAGCACACTAAAAAGAAAGCGAACTCATGGATTTAGAGCAAGAATGTCAACCAAAGCTGGTAGGGCGGTCATTGCTAACAGAAGAAAGAAGGGTCGCAAAGTATTAACCGCTTAATCTTTTAGGCTTCGTTATTTCAAAAAAAATTTATCATTCAAGCTATTCATCAATATTTTTTGATGACGTTTCTTCAAACCAAAAACTAAAGATTGTGGTAAAAAAGAAAGACTATTCTTTAGCTGTCCAGCGCAATAAAATTAAGCGATGGATAAGAGAAATTTTTAATAAAAATTTATTGAGCCATGGGTATGTTGTTGTTGTAAGGCCAGGTTTTTTAGAGGCTGGGTTTGAAAGTGTGTCTTCTGATTTTCAGGGTGCGATAGATAATTTTGTAAATGGGCAACAAGACGATTAACATGAAAAAGTTTTTAATATTTATAATTAGTTTTTACCAAAAATATTTGAGTTTTTTGTTGGGTAAGAATTGTAGGTTTGAGCCAACATGTTCTCAGTATGCAAAGGAAAGTATTGAGATTCATGGCTCTTTCGTTGGGGGTTACTACTCTTTGGTAAGGATTTTAAAATGTGGCCCGTGGTCAGCTGGTGGGGTGGATGAGGTAAAAAAATGAATTGGAGATATTTCTACATTGGTTCTGTTGTTGTGTTGTCTTATATATTATTCCTCTCGTGGAATTCTGAAAAAGAAATCAAACAAGAGTTTGCTGAAGCATCAGCAATTGAACAAAACCAAAGTGAAGAAACGCTGCCTCTAGGTGAAACAGTTGGTCTTGTAGAAATACAAAACAACAAACTTATTTTAAAAATTAGCCCGGTCTCTGGAAAGATTTGGCAGGCAAGATTAAAAGAGCATACCTACCTTAACAATGAAGACTCCTTGGGGGTAAGGCTTTTTGGTTTTGATGAGTCGAAAGATTTTAAATTTTATTTAAATAGTGGTTTTGTTGCTCAAAGCAAAACATTTAATGTTGTTGAGGTGCTGCCTTCATCTTTAAGGTTGCTTTCTTTGGATGGGTTGGTTTCTAAGGAGTTTACCTTAAAAGAAAATGATTATGAGCTTTACATAGAGGATAGGTGGGTTGGGCAACTTCCTGTGGATCTTCCTGCGCCATATGTTGCAATGTATCGAACTGATAGTCGACCTCTTGATGCTAGAAATAATCTTTTCGAAAACAGCTCTTACACAGGTGTTGCTTTTAATACTCCTGGTGAGCCTTATGCTAACACCAGACTAAGAAGTATTGATGAGAGGGTTGAATATTTCCAAAGAGGTGGATGGGTTGCTTTTATACAAAAATATTTTATGGCTGCTATTCTTACACCCTCAGATAGGGTTCAAGCATTGGTTGCCTTACCACCCTCAGAAGATTCAGATACATATGTTATGGGCGCCATTTCTAGAGAGGTCAAAGCTAGCGAGATTGTCTCTGGTGTTAACCATAGGATATTCCTTGGCCCTAAAATTAGATCGGATCTAATTACCAGGGCTCCTGATTTAGAGCTAACAATTGATATGGGTTGGTTTTGGTTTTTGGCTCAACCTTTAATGATGTTGCTTAGCTTAATAAATAGTTTCGTTGGGAATTGGGGTGTTTCTATTGTTTTGTTAACCGTTTTGGTTAAGTTGCTATTGTGGCCCATATCAGCAAAAGGGTTTTCTAGTATGGCAAAGATGAGGGCGGCTCAGCCAAAGTTGAAAGAAATTCAGGAAAGATACAAGGATGACAGAGCAAAGCTTGGAACGGAGATGATGGCTGTGTATAAAAAAGAGGGTATAAACCCAGCTGGCGGCTGTTTCCCTTTGATGCTTCAAATGCCTGTTTTTATAGCCTTCTTTTTTTGTTTAAGAGAAAGTGTTGAGCTCAGGCATGAATCATTCTTTTTTTGGATACAAGACCTTTCTGCGCCTGATCCGTTTTTTATACTTCCCGTTGTGTTTGCGGCGCTCATGTATTTAACGCAACAATTAAACCCACAGCCTCCAGGCATGGATCCAACGCAAGCTCAAATTATGAAGTTTATGCCAGTGGTGATAGCTGCGGTTTTTGTAATTATGCCAGCAGGTCTTGTTCTTTACTCTGTGGCAAACAGTGCCATTTCACTTGTTCAACAAAAGGCAATGTATAAAAAATATGGTGCCCCAAGCGCGCCCGCATAGTTTTGATTTTTGCACTCGCAACCCCTGTAGCTCAGTCCGCTATAGGTGTATTCAGGCTCTCGGGGGTTGGTTGTTGTGAAAAGTTTAACGAGGTTCTCAATAAACCGGTTTTAGATTATCGAAGGGTTTTTTTAAGAGATGTTTTTTGGAATGGGGCCCTTATCGACAGGTGCTCGGTTGTTTTTTATTCGGCTCCGAGCAGCTACACGGGCGAAGATTCTGTTGAGGTGTTTTGTCACGGAGCGCTTTCTGTTATTAAGTCATTAACGGGTGTTTTTCTCCATCTTGGTTTTAGGGAGGCTAATCCAGGTGAGTTTTCAAGAATTGCTTTTGAGAACGGGAAGCTTTCTTTGAATGAGGCCGAGGCGGTTGTCGATCTCGTTCGTTCTGAGGATGAAAACAGGGGGCTGCTATCCTCCGAGGCGGTTGCGGGTAAATTGAGCAACATGATAACAACCCTAGGCAATGAGGTTGATGCTTTAAGGGTTTTTATAGAGGGAAGTATAGATTTTTCTGATGAGGATTATGATTTTATTTCTGAGGGGTGTGTAGATGAAAGGTTGGTTGAAATTAGGTCTTCCTTGAGGGGTTTGATTGACTCTTCTCTAGTATCAACAAAAAAACTAACAAAGAACAGGGTTTTGTTTTTTGGTCCCCCTAATACCGGGAAGTCTTCTTTGTTTAATAGAGTGCTTGGGTTTGAGAGGGCTCTTGTTTCAGATGTTCCGGGCACTACTAGAGATTTAATAGATTCAGAAATTTTTTATAACAGCGTCAACATGGAGTTGGTTGATTCTGCGGGTGTCAGACAAACTGATGATTTGATTGAGGCAAAGGGGGTGGCTCGGTCTGAAGATGAGATCCATGACTCCGCCTTAGTTTTGGTTGTTTTAGATCACCTTACTGAAAATCTTGTTAAAGATTTCTCATCAATATTGCTTAAAAAAAACCATTTGTTTGTTTTTAACAAATCAGATGAAAAAACTCCAAGCAAAAAACATGACTGTGTTGTATCAGCAAAGTCAGGTGAGGGCATTCAAGAGTTAAAAAAAATAATTTTTGATTCAATTAAAAAAAACAAAGATGATTCAAAAAAAACTTTTATTATTAGAGAACGACACCTTGTTTTGTTTAATTCAGCTTTATCAAACCTTGATGCTTGTATAGATAAAATTTCAAAGGAGAGTGATGTTGCTATTGCAGCTGAGGATTTAAGGATGGTGCGCTCTTCTTTTGATGAGTTCTTGGGTGTTAAATATCCAGATGAGTTGCTTGGTGATATATTTGATGATTTCTGCATAGGTAAGTAGACAAAATGTGGAAAATTTGTGATTAATTTTTTTGTTTTTTTTGTCCACAGGTTATTTAATAATTAGGTACAGTTTATGGGGTTTGGTTTACATGATTTATTGATGCTTGAATCTCTTTTAGGTGGAGGGCGCGCCTACTTTATTAACAAAAAAAAGGCCCCTAATAATAACAACAATAATATATTGTTGTTATAACATTCTTATATATATGTTTGATGTAATAGTAATTGGTGGTGGTCATGCTGGTGTTGAGGCAGCTCATGCTGTTTTTAGGCAGGGCCTTAACTGCTGTTTGGTTACCTTTAAAACTGAAACCATAGGCCAGATGTCTTGCAATCCAGCTATTGGGGGCCTTGGAAAATCTCACCTTGTGAGAGAGGTAGATGCCTTGGGTGGAATTATGGCTCAAGCTACAGACCGCTCAGGCATTCAATCAAGAACTCTTAACACTAGAAAAGGTTTTGCGGTTCAAGCTCTTAGAGTCCAATGTGATAGGGATAAATATAAACAAGCCATTCAGGAGCTTCTGCTTGAAACAAACATCACCATTAAAGAGGGCGAGGTGGTAGACATTATCCTTGAAGAAAACACTATTCTTGGTGTGGAATTAAGATCTGGTGAGAAAATAAAATCATCCAAAACCATTTTAACAACAGGAACCTTTTTAAACGGAGTAATGTTCAAGGGTGATGAGAAGATTGCAGGGGGCCGTGTTGGAGATAGCACATCAATACCTTTATCGGAAAAGCTTTATGATTTAAAACTACCCATGGGTAGACTTAAAACAGGCACTCCCGCGCGAATAAAATTATCCAGCATTGACCTAAGCCTTATGGAAGAGCAGCCAGGCGATCAAGATCCACCCCCGATGTCTGTTCTCAAACCACCTCAAAAAATACTTCCGCAAATCTCCTGTTACATAACAAGGACCAACAAACAAACACATAAAATCATTTCAGATAACACCCACCTCTCCGCAATGTACTCTGGAAAGATTGCTGGAATAGGGCCTCGATACTGCCCATCTATAGAAGACAAAGTAAACAAATTTGGTGAAAAAGATAGCCATCAAATTTTCATAGAGCCCGAGGGTTTGGATAAAGACCTTGTTTATCCAAATGGCATTTCTACCAGCCTACCCACTTCAGCACAAAAAGAATTTGTAGAATCAATCCAAGGGCTCAAAAACTGTGTAATAGAAGATTTTGGTTACGCAGTAGAATATGATTTTATTGATCCTAGATCATTAAAACCAACACTAGAAACAAAATTTATTACAAACCTTTATCTTGCTGGCCAAATAAACGGAACGACGGGATATGAAGAAGCATCAGCGCAAGGTCTTGTGGCGGGCATCAACGCAGGCCAGGACATTCTTGACAAACCAAATGTAATATTTGACAGAAGCGAAGCCTATATAGGCGTTCTTATAGATGACCTAACTCTCCACGGTGTAACAGAACCATATAGAATGTTTACAAGCCGAGCAGAGTTTCGCTTAATGTTATCCCAAGACACTGCATGTCAAAGGTTAACTGAAAGAGGCCACTCACTTGGCCTCGTCGCAGAAGAAGAATTTAAGAGCTATCAAAAAAACGAAAACCAATATCAAGAATTTTTAAGGCAAATTAAAAAAACAAAAATAGAACAAAACAACAAACCAACTACCGGAGGAGATCTACTAAAAAGAACCGACCTTACCCCAAAAGAAGTCAAAAAACTTTTAAAAATTCCCAACAACAAAGAAGACTTTTTCAAAAGAGCGGCAAACGAAATTAAATACAGTGGTTATATTGCAAAACAAAAAAGAGAAGTCGAAAACTCTAAAAAGAACGAAAAGGTGATGATACCAAACGACATAAATTACTCTTGCATTAAGGGCCTCTCAAACGAAGTCATTGAAAAATTAAACATACATAAACCATCAACGCTGGGCCAAGCAAGCAGACTAGAGGGCGTAACACCCGCAGCAACAAACCTAATTGCCATCACCATCAAGAAAAAACAATTACTTGAGAAGGCATAATAAAATCAAAAATAACAACAAAACGAAAGAACTCACCAAGGCTTTTGTTGAGGAGATCTTAAGGTTCAACAAAGCCCACAATATAGTTGGCCGCTTTACAAAAGATGAAATAAACCTATTAGACATCCTTGATTGTGAGTCAATTCTTGCGCATATACCGCCTGCAAAAAAAATATTAGATATCGGGAGCGGCGCAGGACTTCCAGGGATAATAATAGCCATAAACCACCCCCAAACCGAAGTAACCATGTCTGAGAAAAACAAAAAAAAAGCTTATTTTTTAAAAAAAACGATTCGCACCCTAAAACTTACAAACGCAAACATCCTTGATGTGGCCGTAACATCAAAATTAATTACACCAAGCAAATTTGACATAGTCACAGCCAGAGCTCTAGCATCCGCGCCAAAGATAATTGAGATGTCAAAACACCTTTTATCTAAAGGCGGAAAATTTCTCCTAATGAAAGGAGCAATAGAAAAAATAAATGAAGAGGTTGCCCAGCTGAAAAATAATACATACTCTTACACTATCCATAAAACAAAAACTACAAAAACAAAAAGACACATTTTAGAAATAACCCCAAAATGAAACACATTATTGCTATAGCCAACCAAAAAGGTGGTGTTGGAAAAACAACCACAGCGGTGAATCTAGCCGCGGCGCTTGCCGCAACAAAAAGAAAGGTTCTATTAATAGATCTAGACCCACAAGGGAATGCTAGCACAGCAGCAGGGGCCCCAAAAAACGAGAAAACTTTATTTCAAATCTATTCTCAAAACCTCAACATCAAAGAACACATGCTCAAATCACCTAGCGGATATGATGTCATACCGGGAGGAGAAAACCTTATAGCACTAGAGGTTTATATAAGAAATGAAGGCAAACAGGGAGAGCTAAAAAAACAACTGGCCCCACTAGACTATGAGTTTATTATCATGGACACACCCCCCTCTCTCAACCAACTTACACTAGAGTCCCTTTTTGCTGCTACCGCAACACTCATACCACTTCAATGTGAGTATTATTCTTTAGAGGGAATCTCGTCTCTTATTAATACCATTAACACCCTTAAAAACAAAAATCTTACAGACAACAGGGTTTTTGGCATTATCAGGACCATGGTAGACATGCGAAACAACCTAGCCAAAGAGGTTTCTGAAGAGTTAGAAAAGCACTTTCCTGCTTTGGTTTTTAACACTCTTATCCCAAGAAATGTTAAATTAGCTGAAGCCCCAAGCCATGGAACCTCGGCAATACAATATATGCCATCGTCCTTTGGTGCTAAGGCCTATTTGGCTCTAGCGGGCGAACTTATCAGGAGAATAGAAGGTGGCAGATAAAATACTTAACACAGGTTTAGATGCTCTTCTTGGCGATGTTGTGGCTCCCAGCAAACAATTCATCAAAGAGATTAATCTCACACAAATTAAACCCAACCGCTTTCAGCCCAGACAGTCATTTGATGAACAGAAAATAAAAGAGCTATCTCAGTCTATTGCAAAACATGGAATCCTATCACCCATCCTGGTTCGGGAAACAGGCGCCGGCGGTTATGAGTTAATTGCGGGTGAAAGACGATTAAGAGCGGCAAAACAAGCGGGTCTTCAAACTGCTCCATGTATGGTTGATTCGGCTGAAGACCAGCTTTCACTCGAGCTTGCATTAATTGAAAACCTTCAACGGGAAGACCTTAATCCGATTGAAGAAGCTAGAGGCTATGACAGACTAAAAAGAGAGTTTTCTCTAACACAAGATAAAATTGCTGAAGTGACAGGCAAAGCCCGAAGCTCTGTGGCTAACTCTATGAGGCTTTTAAATCTCCCTTCCTCCATAATTGATCTTTTGTATGCTGGTGAGTTAGAAAAAGGCCACGCCAAAATCCTTGCATCCATGGATCCCAAAGAAGCAGAAGAATTGGCACAAAAGATAGTTTCCCTGGGCATGACGGTTAAAGATGCGGCCACCTCAACCAAACCAAACACCACAAAAAATAAGATAAAACAAAAAAACAGAGACCTATTAAATATAGAAGAAGAGCTTTCTGAAAACATAGGCCACAAGACACAAATTGATCAACAAACGGCCTCAAAAGGCAAAATATCTATTTCATACTCCTCAAAAGATGAAAGAGAGTCTATTATCAGCAAATTATTAAAATTAAAGAAAAATTAAGCTTGTCCTTAAGACTATAAATTTTTATAATCAGCCCCGTAAAAAAACATACTTAATCTAAAATTAATACTTTGCAAAACAACTGGTTATCTGCCTTAGGTCTTTTGATTTCGGCCGTTCTATTTCCAGTGTTTGTGCAACCTATTTTTATTGGCTATGTATTGGCTTTGGGTGCAGCTATATATATTGCGACCAGACCAAAAAACGAAGCTATGAATTTATATCTTGGATTTATATTAAGGTGGTCAGTTTTTATAATTTTTACAATTCTGTCTTTGGTGTATATAACAGAAAACACTCTTATAGCTGTATTTCTACTAGTATACTTAAACACAACTTTTAACCCCAAACCAATTACTGCTTAAAATGGCTTCAGCATCAGGCGAACAAACAAGCGCAGAATACATTCAACATCACTTAACCAATCTTGTGTGTGGTAAAACACCAGATGGCTGGACATGTGATCATAATGCGGTTGATCAAATGGGTTTTTTAGCATTCCATGTAGATTCCCTTGGGTGGTCAATATTTCTTGGATTAGTTTTTGTGGGGCTGTTTCGCTTAGGCATTCCAAAATTATCAACCGAGGCACCAAGTGGAATTCAAAATTTTGTAGAGATGTGCATCGAATTCGTTAATGATAATGTGCAGAGCATATTTACATCAGCAAAAAATAATTTAATAGGCCCCATGGCATTAACGGTATTAGTCTGGGTTTTTCTAATGAATCTAATGGATTTAGTGCCGGTTGACTACTTACCCACTCTCGCGGGTCAGGTAGCTGAGGCAACAGGTATGGTTGAAGATTCCAAAGATTCATACTTCAAAGTAGTTCCAACCACAGACCCCAACATTACACTTGGCATGGCATTGGCGGTTTTCATTTTGATTATTTTTTACAGCATCAAAATTAAAGGTTTAAAAGGGTTTTTAGCAGAGTTAACACTTCACCCTTTTGGCAAGTGGATGATGCCGGTTAATTTGGTTTTAGAGGGAGTCAACCTAATCGCTAAGCCCATCTCACTCGGCTTACGATTATTCGGCAATCTGTATGCTGGTGAAATGATATTTATTTTAATAGCCTTAATGTTAACTTTTAGTTCTATATCAATAGGTTTACTTGGGGTGGGCCTCCATTTAATATGGGCCCTTTTTCATATTTTGATTTTAGCCTTGCAGGCTTTTATTTTTATGGTGCTAACCATTGTTTACTTGGCAATGGCGCATGAAACAGAAGACCACTAGGTCTTTAATTTTTAGGAGAAAAGAATGGAACAATCACTTATATATATAGCATCAGGTCTTATGATTGGTCTCGGTGCTGTTGGCGCTGCTATTGGCGTGGGCGTATTGGGCGGTAAGTTTTTAGAAGGCGCGGCTCGCCAACCAGAACTTATCCCAATGCTAAGAACACAACTTTTTATTGTTATGGGTCTTGTCGACGCCGTTCCAATGATTGGAGTTGGCTTGGGTCTTTACTTAATGTTTGCTGCTTAAATAAATCATGAATATTAACGCAACACTCTTAGGCCAAACTTTAGCATTTGTTATTTTTGTAGCAATTTGCTGGAAGTATGTATGGCCTCCAATCATTGCGATTATGGAAGAAAGAGAGAAGCGTATAGCAGATGGTTTAGAGGCGGCAAAAAAAGCAGACGACTCTTTGGAAGAGGCACAGCTTGCCTTTGATCAAGAGATGAATAAAGCAAAAGCAGAGGCCGCTGAAATATTAGAAAAAGCCAACTCTAGAGCTTCTCAAATCGTTAATGATGCAACAGAAAAAGCAGAAGTTGAGGCTGAAAAGATTTTATCTTCAGCATCTAAAACCATTGAAAATGATGTCAACAAAGCCAAAGAAGAGCTAAGACAAAAAATGTCAGAACTTATTATCGATACTTCTGAAAAGATATTGGGCGATGAAATTAGTCCTGAGAAACATCAAGAGTTGCTTAAAAAAGCAGCAGCAGAGTTATAAAAAATGATCGAGCTGTCTCCACTTGCTAGACCATATGCCAAAGCTATTTTCGCAGCAGCTTTGGACGCCGGTAATCATGAGATGGTTGCAAAAGATCTAGCCTTGTTATCTGTGGTTTCTCAAACCAAAGAGGTTTCTAGCTTGATTGAAAATCCGGAGCTTTCAAAGGAGAAAATTGCCCAAACCATTATAGGTTTGGCGGACGGTGAAGTGGGAAGCTTGTCAAATAAGATGTTAGAACTTCTTGCCGACAACAAAAGACTTAATCTTATTGAAACAATCAACACAAGTTACCAAGAATTATTAGAGCAACACAACAACACCAGCTCTATTGTTGTGAATGTTGCGGACCAACCCTCTGAAGACAACAAAAAAATTATTATCGAAAAACTTCTTGCAGAGCATGGAGAGGGTTCAAACATAGAATTTTCAGAAGATCCCTCAATTATGGGCGGTCTATCTATCAAAGTCGGAGATGAAACTCTGGATCTATCCATTAAAGGAAAGGTCAAAAAATTAGTAAATCAATTAAATTTTTAAGGTGAAAAAATGAGCCAATTAAATCCATCAGAAATTTCCAGCGTATTAAAGGAAAAAATTTCAGGCCTTGACCTTTCTGCTGAAAGAAAAAACGAAGGCATTATTGTTAGTGTATCAGACGGTATTGTCCGCATTCATGGCATGGGCGATGTTATGTATGGAGAGCTTATAGAGTTTGAAAGTGGTGTTTTGGGTTTAGCCCTAAACCTTGAGCAAGACTCTGTAGGTGCTGTGGTTTTGGGAGATTATCTTGGTTTGATTGAAGGTCAAAAAGCCGTTTGTACAGGAAGAATCTTAGAGGTTCCAGTTGGGGAAGAATTGCTCGGAAGAGTTGTAGATGCTTTGGGTAATCCTATTGATGGGAAGGGTGAAATTAAAACAGAAACAACTGCCCCTGTTGAAGTTGTGGCACCAGGTGTTATTGCCAGACAGTCAGTTGATCAACCAGTTCAAATTGGACTAAAAGCCGTGGATGCAATGGTTCCGATAGGAAGAGGTCAAAGAGAGTTAATTATTGGTGATAGACAGACCGGTAAGACCGCTGTTGCGGTTGATGCAATCATTAACCAAAAGGGAACTGGTATTAAATGTATTTATGTTGCTATTGGGCAAAAACAATCAACCGTTGTTAATGTCGTGAAGAAGCTTGAGGAACATGGAGCATTAGAACATACAATTATTGTTTCAGCATCAGCATCTGATCCAGCTCCTATGCAATATCTTTCTGCATATTCAGGCTGCTCAATGGGCGAGTATTTTAGAGATAAGGGAGAAGATGCATTGATTGTTTATGATGACCTTTCTAAACAAGCTGTTGCATATAGACAAGTATCCTTGCTTTTAAAAAGACCCCCAGGGAGAGAGGCTTATCCTGGAGATGTTTTTTATCTTCATTCAAGACTATTAGAAAGAGCGGCTAGGGTAAACGCAGATTATGTAGAAAAAGCTACGAATGGAAAGGTTAAAGGCAAAACAGGATCTTTAACTGCGCTCCCGATTATCGAAACTCAAGCAGGAGATGTGTCAGCTTTTGTTCCCACCAATGTTATCTCAATTACCGATGGCCAAATTTTCTTAGAAACCGATCTATTTAATTCAGGTATCAGACCCGCTATTAACCCAGGTATTTCTGTTTCTAGGGTAGGTGGTGCCGCCCAAACCAAGATTATGAAAAAACTGAGTGGCGGAGTTAGAACTGCGCTAGCTCAATACAGAGAGCTAGCTGCTTTCTCTCAATTTGCATCAGATTTAGATGATGCTACAAAAGCTCAGCTTGCCAGGGGCATCAGAATCACAGAGCTTATAAAACAGAAACAATATGCCCCTATGAGCGTTGCGCAACAATCACTGAGTATTTTTGCAGCTGATAGAGGTTATATGGATGATGTAGAGGTTGAAAAAATCGGTAACTTTGAAGAAGCATTGCATGGTTATTTCACATCTGAAAAGGCTGACCTTGAAAAGAGCATCAATGATACAGGGGACTGGAATGATGATATTGAAAAGCAGTTCACTGAAGTTGTTGAGCAATTTAAAAAAACACAAACATTTTAATTTATAAGTAATGGCTAACACCAAAGAAGTAAGAAAACAGATTGCGAGTATTAAAAGTACGCAAAAAATTACTTCGGCCATGGAAATGGTTGCAGCTAGCAAAATTAAAAAAACACAAAATGAAATGCAGCTTGGCAGACCTTACTCTGAAAAAATTAAAGAAGTGATTTCCCATATTGCCAATTCTAGCTCTGAATATTCACACCCATTCTATGAACATAGAGATACTAAAAAAGCATGCTTTTTAGTTGTGAGCTCTGATAAGGGATTGTGTGGCGGCCTTAACATCAACCTGTTCAAACAAGTCATAAACAAATCAGCAGAGCTAAATGCACAAGGCATTGAATCAAACTTTGCGTTAATTGGGTTGAAGGCTGCTAGTTTCTTTAAATCTGTTGGCGGCGATGTGGTTGCTAATGTTCAAAAACTTGGAGATAAACCTGATCCAGATGCATTAATTGGGCTAACTAAAACAGTTTTAGACCTTCACAGAAACGGCGAAGTTGACCAAGTCTACCTATGCGGCAATGGCTTTGTAAACACCATGACACAACAGCCTAAAGTTGAGCAGCTAATTCCTTTGCCAGCTGAAGAAACAGACGAGCTTACAGCAACACACTGGGACTATATTTATGAGCCGGAAGCTCAAGAGTTATTAGAGGGCTTAATGACTAGATATATTGAGTCGCTAATTTATCATGCTGTTATTGAAAATAGCGCATGCGAACAAGCAGCAAAAATGCTGGCAATGAAAAATGCTACTGAAAATGCTGGGGATTTAATCAAAGAATTGGAACTTTTATACAACAACGTAAGACAAGCAGCCATCACTCAGGAATTATCTGAGATAGTTGGTGGAGCGGCTGCGGTTTAAGGAGAAAGAAATGAGCAATGGTCTAGTAACACAAATTATCGGAGCGGTTATTGATGTTGAGTTTGAAAAAAACAATATCCCTCAGGTATACGAAGCTATTAAAATTACAGATACAGGCACAGTCCTTGAGGTACAGCAGCAGCTTGGCGATGGAATTGTTAGAGCAATCGCCATGGGAACAACTGAAGGATTAAAAAGAGGCCTAACAGCTGAGAGGACCAATGCTCCTATTTCTGTCCCGGTGGGTGAAAAAACACTTGGTCGAATCATGGATGTATTAGGCAACCCTATCGATGAGTGTGGCCCTATTGGTGCAGAAGAGCAAATGCCAATTCACAGAAAGCCGCCAAGCTATATGGATCAATCTTTGTCAGACGATCTTCTTGAGACGGGCATCAAAGTTATTGATTTGATATGTCCTTTTGCCAAGGGTGGAAAAATTGGTCTATTTGGAGGAGCCGGTGTTGGCAAGACTGTGAATATGATGGAGCTTATTAATAATATTGCTACTGAGCACTCTGGACTTTCGGTTTTTGCAGGGGTTGGCGAGAGAACGCGAGAAGGAAACGACTTCTATTATGAAATGCAAGAATCAGGTGTTGTAAATGTTGAGAAGCCAAGCGAATCTAAAGTTGCCATGGTTTACGGACAAATGAACGAGCCTCCTGGAAACAGACTTAGAGTTGCCTTAACAGGTTTAACGATGGCTGAAAAGTTCAGGGATGAGGGAAGAGATGTTCTGTTGTTCATCGATAATATTTATAGATACACTCTAGCTGGAGTTGAGGTTTCTGCTCTGTTAGGAAGAATGCCATCAGCAGTTGGATACCAACCAACATTAGCTGAGGAAATGGGCGCTTTACAAGAAAGAATCACCTCAACAAAAGACGGCTCTATTACTTCAATCCAGGCAGTATATGTTCCGGCTGACGATTTAACAGATCCATCACCAGCCACCACGTTTGCTCACCTAGATGCAACAGTTGTGCTTTCAAGACAAATTGCTGAGCTTGGAATTTACCCAGCGGTAGATCCACTAGACTCAACAAGCAGGCAGTTAGATCCTCTTGTGGTTGGAGAAGAGCATTACAATGTTGCTCAGGGTGTTCAAGGTGTTCTCCAGAAATACAAAGAGCTCAAAGACATCATTGCTATTTTGGGCATGGATGAATTATCTGAAGAAGATAAGCTAGCGGTAGCAAGAGCAAGAAAGGTTGAAAGATTTCTTTCCCAGCCTTTTACCGTTGCAGAAGTTTTCACAGGCTCACCAGGAAAATATGTAAAACTAGAAGACACCATCAAATCATTTAAAGGGATTTTGGCTGGAGACTATGATGATCTTCCAGAGCAAGCTTTTTACATGGTTGGAACAATCGAAGAAGCTGTAGAAAAGGCAAAAACTTTATAACTCATGTCCACCATTAAAGTTAGCATAGTTTCATCAAGCGAGGAAATTTATTCTGGCGAAGGCACCATGGTTTTTGCTACTGGCTCTCTTGGTGAAATAGGTATTGCACCAGGACACACACCTCTTCTAACAGGTCTTGCCCCAGGGCCCGTCAGAGTACAAAACGGAGATGATGAAAAAACCTTTTTTTGTTCAGGTGGATTTATTGAAATACAACCTGATTTAGTTACTTTTTTATCTGATAGAGCAGAGCGCGCTGAATCAATGGATGAGGCCGAAGCAATCAAAGCCCAAGAGCTTGCAGAAAAAAATATGCATGATAAAGAGTCAGAGTTGGACTACACCAAAGCAGCAGCTCAACTTGCTGAAGCTGCGGCAAGAATTAAAACCATTCAAAAATTAAGAAAAAACAAGTAAGGTACTTGTATCAAGCTTAATTCGTCATTACGTTGAAAATTCATACTATTATCCTTGCAGCAGGCAAAGGAACTCGAATGAACACCAATTTGCCAAAGGTTATGCAGCCCCTTGGTGGGCAAACCCTTATTTCTCATGTGATTAAAATAGCCAAAGCCACCAGCGAAGATATAACGATTATAGCCGGGCATCAAAAAGATCTTTTAAAAGAACATATAGCTAGCATTGACCCAAACATTCAAATAGCAGATCAAAATGAACAACTGGGCACTGCACATGCAGTTAAAACAGCTTCTCATTTGATTAAGGATGATGAGAAGGTATTGGTTTTATATGGTGATGTTCCCTTAATTAGTTCCGAGACCATAGACGCGCTTATTAATTCTGGGCAAGAGTGCACACTTCTATCTATGAAGTTAAATGATCCAACCGGTTATGGAAGAATAATCACCAATGAAGGAAATCTAGCCCTAAGAATCATTGAGCAAAAAGACGCATCTGATGATGAAAGAAAAATTCAAGAGGTTTTTACTGGTATTTTATTAATTGATGGTAGCCTCCTGCGACCTGCTTTAGATGAAATTAGCAATCAAAATGCTGCTAATGAATACTATCTTACGGACTTGGTAGAGATACTTTCTGCAAAAGGAGTTAAAATAAATTGTATTCAAGCCAATCCCACCGAAGTACTGGGGGCAAACAACAAACATGAATTGCATGAGCTAGAATCAATTTTAAGAAAAATGAGCGCTGAAAAATTATTAGAACAAGGGATCACTCTCCTAGATGCTACGCGTGTTGATGTTCGAGGCGAGGTTGAGGCCGGCAAGGATTGTTCTGTAGATGTAAATGTTATTTTTGAAGGAAAAGTCACCCTGGGTGAAAACGTTACCATCAAATCAAATGTTGTTTTAAAAGATGTTTCTATTGGAGATAACTCTGTTATTGAATCTTTTAGTCACCTCTCATCTGCAACAGTGGGCTCTAACTGCAATATAGGGCCTTATGCGCGTCTAAGAGAGGGCTCAGAAATAGGGGACAATGCAAAAATTGGTAATTTTGTTGAGACTAAAAAAACTAAACTGGGAGATGGAGCCAAGGCTAACCATCTAGCTTATTTAGGTGATGCTGACATTGGTAGCAAAACAAACATCGGCGCCGGAACTATTACATGTAATTATGATGGAACCAATAAACATCAAACAACCATAGGTGAAGAAAGCTTTATTGGAACAAACTCTTCATTGGTAGCACCAGTCAACATTGGGAAAGGTGCATACGTAGGAGCGGGTTCTGTAATCACAAAGGACGTACCTGATGAGGCTTTGGCAATAGGTCGAGGCAAACAGGTGACCAAAGAAGACTGGACAAAAAACAAAAAATAATATGTGTGGAATTATAGGAGCGGCATCATCTCGCAACGTTGGCAAGTTATTAGTTCAAGGTCTACACAAGATGGAATATCGAGGATATGATTCAGCTGGGATTGCCCTCCATCAAAAAGATAGTATCTTCAATCTAAGAACTTTAGGCAAAGTAAGCTTGCTTGAAGATGGAATGATTGAGCAACGCCCGAAAAGCAAGCTTGGAATTGCGCATACCCGCTGGGCCACGCATGGCAAACCCTCAGAACAAAATGCACACCCGCATGCATCCAGCGGAGATGTTCACATTGTCCACAATGGAATCATAGAGAATTACCTTGAGTTAACCGAAAAACTTACCAAATCTGGTTATACCTTCCAATCAGAGACTGACTCGGAGGTCATAGCTCATTTACTTCACCAACATTTTCAGTCCTCGGGCGATCTACTTCTTGCCATGCATGATGCAATCAAAGAGTTAGATGGGGCTTATGCTATAGCAGCTATTCATATTGCTGACAAAAACAGACTCATCGTTGCAAGAAATAAAAGCCCACTTTTAATTGGAGTTGGTTTGGAAGAAAATTTTGCCGCCTCTGATCCATTGGCTCTTTCTCAGCTTACCAATGAGTTTGTCTTTTTAGAAGATGGCGATGTCGCGGAAATTACCAAAGAAAATTACCAAGTGTTTGATGGCAATGATTCTCCGGTAATCAGAGATATAACTGAAATAGACATAGCAGTTAATGCCGTAACAAAAGGTCAATATTCTCACTTCATGGAAAAAGAAATTTATGAGCAGCCCGAAGCAGTTGCCAACACCATCAATGGGAAGCTCGGAGAGGATGACGTTCTAGACAACATATTTGGTTTAGGCTCGTCCGAAGTCTTTAGTAAAACTAAAAGAATTCAGTTTGTTGCTTGTGGAACCAGCTTGCATGCAGGTAAAGTAGGCAGATTTTGGTTTGAACAAATAGCAAAAATTCCCTGTTATGTGGATTTTGCTAGTGAATATCGATACCGGGATCCGCTTGTAGAAGAGGGCACTTTATTTGTGACCATCTCGCAATCAGGCGAAACAGCAGATACGTTGGCTGCATTAAGGTATGCACAAGAAAAAGACTATCTAAGCACCCTATCAATTTGCAATGTGCCAACCAGTTCGCTGGCCAGAGAATCCGAACATGTTTTATTCACCAATGCCGGTCCAGAGATAGGCGTTGCTTCAACCAAAGCATTTACCACCCAACTTGCAGGGCTTATGTTGCTTGCCATGTCGATAGCAAAAAGCCTAGATGGAGATAAAGAGGTAAGAAAAAATCTTGCCAACGAATTAAGATCTTTGCCTAAAATCATCAATGAAACATTAAAGCTGTCAGATGAAATCTCGGGCATAGTTCCCAACATTGCCGATAAACATAACGCACTATTTTTGGGTCGAGGAATGTTTTTCCCAATTGTTCAAGAGGGCGCATTAAAACTTAAAGAAATTTCTTACATCCACGCTGAAGCTTATCCAGCGGGTGAGCTAAAACACGGACCATTGGCCCTAGTAGATGATCAAATCCCAGTGGTTGCCCTATCACCTGAAAATACTTTAACTGAAAAACTGGTCTCTAATCTTGAAGAGGTAAAAGCTAGAGGTGGAACGCTTTATGTCTTTGGCGGGCCAAACTCTAAAATAAATATTGAAAGAGGGGCTTACATTCAAATGCCAGAGTGCAGCGAGTTGCTTGCTCCAATTATTTACACCATTCCGCTTCAGATTCTTGCATACCAAGTAGCATGCCAACGTGGGACTGATCTGGATCAACC
>JACLAC010023777.1_pt1 | contig 38732 bp, 28 predicted proteins | sample 8027881 | NCBI WGS metagenome assembly JACLAC01 (sample SAMN15725517, study PRJNA655200) | protist metagenome | isolation source: fluorescence activated cell sorting (FACS) single amplified genomes of... | place: Spain: Blaines Bay Microbial Observatory, Mediterranean Sea | collected 2016-01-19 | reverse complement strand
ACTGCGCAGACAAAGCGACATTGTGTGTGGGCACGTGATTCTGCGCGTTCCGCTTTGCAGTCACCGAGCCCCTGTTTTATTCTGTCTGGCAGCACCATGCCAGTCATTCTGTTCGTCGGATGTCCGTATGCCGAAAAATCGCAAGTTGCTGTTTCGCTGCGCGGCTGTGCTGCTGGGGCTTGCCACACTGCCGCTGTTTGAAATGACCTGCCGGATTGCCGGCTGGGGAGCTAAACGTCCGGCGAGTGACGCCTTTGCTGAGTTTGCCGCAATCCGTCCGCTGTTCAGACTGGACAACGACAGTCAGAGCTATCGCGTAGCTGAGAATCGCCGCAGTTTTTTTGCTGACGATTCATTTGATGCTCACAAATCGCCGGGTGAGTTCCGCGTCTTCGTCTTCGGGGGCTCGACAGTTCAGGGGCGGCCGTATTCCGTACTGACTTCATTCGGCACGTTTCTGGAAATCGGCCTGCAGCATGCATTGCCTTCGAAGCAATGCAAGGTCGTCAACTGCGGGGGTGTTTCGTATGCCAGCTATCGGCTTCTGCCGATCATGCAGGAATGCCTTAGCCACAAGCCTGACCTGTATGTTGTCTGTACCGGCCACAACGAGTTTCTGGAATGCATCACGTACGCTGAAGTTATATCCGCAGCCCCGCTCGTGTCCGAATCATATCGTCGACTTCACGGATGGCACAGTTTTCGGCTGCTCCAGACAGCCATAGGGGGGACGGGTACGGCGGCAACGATTGCCGGCCGCCAGAGTGACGATTCTGTCTTGGCCGAAGAAGTCGATGCGTTACTGGACCACCAGGGTGGCCTGGAAGCATATTCTCGCGCCGCACTGCATACCGACACGGTTGTCGAATCGTTTGGTCGAAATCTACAACGCATGATCGACATGTGCGAGCGCGCTGACGTTCCGTTACTTCTTATGCATCCGCCTTCAAACCTGCAGAACTGTCCGCCATTCAAGTCTGAATTCTCGGCACGTACCGATGAACAGACGCGAAAACAGGTCGCGATTGATCTGAAGCAGGCGGCTCGGCTACAGACCACAGACACGAAGGCCACAATCGAACTGCTTGAACAGGTTACTGCAGTGGACGACAGGTTTGCATTTTCATGGTATCGACTGGGGCGCGCTTATGTGCTTGACCGCAGGTTTGACGATGCTGTTGCGGCATTCAAACGTGCCCAGGATGAAGATGTGTGTCCTTTGCGAATGACGTCGGGACTGCGAAATATGATGTTCAGCGTTGCAGAGAATAATGCGGTTCCATTACTCGACGCTCAACGGCTTCTGCGGAAAACGGCTCGACGCAATATCGTTGGTGACTCGGTGCTGGTCGACCACATTCACCCTTCGTTTGCCAGTAATCAAAAGATCGCGTTATCCATCATTGACAGGCTGCAAAGCCTGAATTTCGTGGCCGTGGAACAGCACGAATGGAAATCTTCAGCGCAGGTGGCCTTCGATCATCACCTGCAGTCGCTGGACAATCTGTACTTTCTTCATGGTCAAAGAACTCTGAAATCGCTGGAAGCCTGGGCCCAGGGGCGCGGTGACGGCCCGCCCCTTTCGCAGTCTGAAGCGGAAAACGCTGACATGGTGAATTGATTTGCACGCCTGACAATCGACTGTATGTGGCGAAGCGAAAGCTCGGGGATATGCGTTCCCAAACCGGAGTTTGGGAACGAGGAAAAAAGAGTCGAATGCCGCAACGCATACGATCACACACGTTCGAGTTTTGTGATTCGTCCGGTACCCACCCATTCCGCAACGTAGATGTCTCCATTGGCCGCAAAGCACGCGTCGTGGGGATGGACGAACTGGCCGTCTTTCCACTCGTTCGGCTGCCCCCGCAGGTTGTTGACTTTATTCAATCGGTCAATAGCCGTGCCGAGATGTGCGACAACCTCGTTCTTTTCGTTCAGCAGAGTCACCCGAGCTTTCAGTTCCGGAATCAACATGAGATTCTGCCACGTGTCAACATTGGCAGGCAGGCCAAAGCCTTCCAGAGTCTCCTGGTATTCTCCGTCCATGTTGAAGATCTGCAGAGTGTTGTGGGCCCTGTCTGTCACAACGATTGACGGTGTACGGCCCGGACGTTTGTCGACCCACAAACCATGAGCCGTCTTGAATTTGCCTTTGCCGTCACCATCCCCGCCAAAACTGCTGACCCAGTTGACGTCTTTGTCAAAGCGATGAATGTGGAACGACCCATAGCCGTCGGCCAACAGGAACCCTCCATCGTCCAGAAACGCAAAATTCGTCGGCAGGAACCCCTGACGCGTCCAGCTCCTTGACGTGCTGGTGTCTTCGCCTGGAGCGTACACGCCGGATTCCATCGGCGCCTTTCGAAACCAGACAATCTCTCCGGTTAACGTCATCTTGGCGAAACACTTGACCTGCTGATAGGCCGCGACATACAGAAATTCTTCACCGCCTTCCTGCCGCACTTCAATTCCATGTCCGCCGCCCTGAAACTGAGCGCCGAAGGCTCGAACGAATTTTCGTTCAGGATCAAAGACGAAAATGGACGGATGGTCTTTCTGGTCGGCGCGACCTTCGTGTATGACATAAAGGTTACCGGATTTGTCCACAGCCACATTGTGAGTCGTCTGCCAGTTGTATTTGTCCGGCAGCATGGGCCACTCGTGGTGCACTCGGAATTTGTGCTCTCGTTCGCCGGTGATGACCTCGTCGCTGGTGCGGCTGGCCGTGAATGCCATGGGCGCCGCGGTGATTAATGCTGCCCCGGTCGTGGCAGAGGATAAAAACTGACGACGGGATGATGTTTGCTGAGTCATGCTGGTCCGGCTCCGAAGTTCAATTAAGACACAGGAATGTCACCGTCCATTGTGAGGTAATTGGTCTGCGAGTCCAGCTATCGATGAATTGTTCTGGATTGATCTGTCGTGGCTGGTGACTAAACTCACCCTTTCGAACACAGTTGGCGGCTAGTCGACACGGACAGAGTTTCTACGATGCACCCGGGTTTTCACATGACTGAATCAGTCCCGTCGTCCACTCAGCGGCAGCTGCAATTCGAAAACGGTTCGGCGATCGGGACCAGCCAGCGCTGGCTTGGTGGCCAGTATTGTTCTGTGCTGACCTCAGTCGGAATTGTCGGCTGTGGCATTTATGATCTGAAGACCGCCGAAGAATTTGGACAGGCAATCGCGATTGCCAAAGGAACGCCGACCAATCCGCTGGTCGAACCTGAAGATCTGTTGGACGCAAAAATCGTGGGGACCACTGCAAAAGCCGCAGAACTGGGAATTAAGGCCGGCGACACCGGCCGCGCAGCCATCGAAGCAATGCTGGCAGCTTCCAGTTCTGCTGGAGCCTGATTGCGGCAACGGATGTTCTAGACGCGGAACAACGAGCGAGTCACTGTGAAGAAAAAAAGAACCTCCGCGAAGGAGCACCGCTGGAATGCGCTCAACAGGCAAATCATTGACTGCCAATGCTGCCCCAGGCTGATCGAACATTGTCAGACAGTCGCGACCCAGAAACGGGCGGCCTATCGGAATGAAACGTATTGGGGCAGGCCAGTTCCCAACTTTGGCGATCCGCAGGCTCAGTTGCTGATCGTGGGGCTGGCACCGGGAGCTCACGGAGCCAATCGTACAGGACGAATGTTTACGGGTGACCGCAGCGGCGACTGGTTGTATCGTGCTCTGCAGAAGGCTGGCTTTGCAAACCAGAAGATCGCAACGTCGGCCAACGACGGTCTGCAACTGACCAACTGTGCAATTACGAACGCCTGCCACTGCGCGCCTCCCGGCAATAAGCCGACGGCCGAAGAACTGGCCAACTGCGCCGAATGGTTCGACGCTGCTCTGACTCAATTGCCGGTGCGCGTTCTGCTGGCACTGGGCGGCATCGCATGGAATACCGTATGGAGCCACTTTCGCAACAACTGCCCGCAGGATTTAGTGGCAAACAGGAAACCCAAATTCGGCCACGGAGAATCGGTTCGGCTGACCAGCGAAATAACATTAATTGGCAGCTACCACCCCAGCCAGCAAAACACGTTCACAGGACGATTGACCGAACCGATGTTGAATACCGTGTTTCGAAAAGCGAGGAAACTGCTGGATCGGGGCCGTCTGTAACGCTTCATTGGTTTCCTGAAGTTTGGCTTGCATTCGCGATTCATGATTGGAATCCTTTAGGTGTTGCAGCGCGGCGAGCGGTCTTACGCCGACACGGGGCGAATCAGGGCTCAGAGGCTTCCCATGACGAACAGCATACGACCAACGATGACAACAGGTGCAGTGTTGGCAACATTGCCTGCGGGCGGCAATCATCGTAATGCGGATGCCGGTGTTTTCATGTGGAGGACGGTTGCTGCCGATTTCACGCCACATCACGAAACCGACGGACATGCGGTCCACGATGAACACTATTTCCCGGAAACCGGCGATGAGCATCATTACGCATAGTTTAGTGCAACGCCGCTTACACCGGGGCCCATCACAATCAAATACGATTATCGCTCACAGGGTGCCTTTGCAAACCTGATTACCGTTGACCAGAAGGCCCGATCGGTGGATACACTGAATACCTGGTCAGCAGCAACTGGGGGTCAGGTGGTGTTCGTCCAGGACACCGACGCACCTGCGGCCGACATTATCAACATCGGAACCGGCGACCAGGCAGGACTTGGTAGACACATGGGACACTGTCATTGGAAACGGAAACCCAGGCGGAACCTTTGATTACTTCACCGTCGTCGCTCAGGAAATCGGTCATGCACTTGGATTGGGGCACGCGGACAACATCGGCGGAAGCAACCTTATGAACGGTAGCTATTCTGCAGAGGTGACAGCTGCATCTGCCTCTGACATAGCCCACATTACTTCCATCTATGGAGCGACAGCTGCCGTGCCGGAGCCTTCCATCACTGCCCTACTCAGCGCAGGTGCGATCGGCTTGCTCGTCCATCGCAGACGCAGGCAAACATTGAGAGCGTAAGTCTTTGGTTATGCTGGACACCTAGCCGTAACTCGCTTCGCTCAGCATGGCCTATGTCTCTGACGCCGATCTTCTCATCCTTACAGTGGCAGCCCAATCGCCTGTCCCCGCGCCGCGCTTTGTGCGACGGCTTCGGTAAATTCCATGTATCGTACACCCGTCGCGAAATCTGTGAACTCGATGGACTTTTTGTCGCGAATGGCATCGATGAAATCTGCTTCGACGCGCCAGCCGCCCTGTTTTTCCGGCGGTATATGAATCGCTGTCAGTTCGTTTGTGTCTTTGCGAGCACCCAACAGCTGATCGTCGGCACCGCACAGGTACTGCAGTGTACCTTCACTTCCGAAGATGCGAATCTGTAACGGCGGTGCATGATGGGTGACACTGCTGAGGTGATAGATTCCACGGGCGCCGCCGGGCAGTTCCGTCAGAACGTGGACACTGTCCGGTGTGCCAACATTGACCGGTTCGCCTGTTTCCGCATTCGGTCGCTGCGTCGTGAACGTCTGTGTCTGGGCGAGCACGCGGACGGGGTCGGGCACCCAGCGGATCAACGTCTCGTGCAGAATTCCCATCGCCAGCATGTTCAGGCCGCTCAGTTCTGCAGATTGCCGCCAGTGCAACGGTGTTGCAGGATCAGCATTTGAAGCGCTGCAGCCAAGCACAACAACTTCGCGCAGCTGGCCAACATATCCGTCGGCCAGCAGGTCTTTGATCGTCTGATGGACTCGCAGACCGAATGGACTGGGAACAATCTGTGCAACGAGGTTGTTATTCTGCCGGCTCGCTTCAAGCATTTGGCGGGCTTCTGCTGCGTTGCGAGCCATGCGGGCTTCCACGAGCACGTGCTTGCCTGCCTGCAGAGCGGCGACTGTGATTTCGCAATGCAGATACGGCCATGTACCGATCACCACGGCATCAATTTCGTCATCAGCGACAAGGTCCTGCCACTTGTCGAAGGCTTTGGGGATGCCCAATGCGTCGGCCGCCTGTCTGGTTGACTCCGACCGGCGGTTGCAAACCCCCACGATTTCGACATCGTCACAAGCTTGCAGTCCCGGAACATGCCGCAACCGTGTATTGGCGCCCAGCCCCACAATTCCCACTCGAATCGTATTCATTGTTAAGTCCTGTTGTTCGATTTCCACGGCTCATCGGCCGCGATCGCGAACAGAAAGGACAAACAGGGTCGGGAGTCTTTTTCGGAAGAACGATTATCTATCACAAACCATCTGTGGCCGAAAAAGACTCCCGACCCGCCTGTCCCCGCCGTAGTTGCTGTCACCCGCGTCGCGGCTGTGGTATGAATTAAGCTTGCGGATATTCCATCGGGAATTCGTGAACTGTGCAGAGAAGGTAATCATGAATCGAAACTTTGCAACCGCATTCGGTCTGTCATTCATGGCACTGTGCCTTGCGTTAACGCCGCCGCTCAACGCAGCGGACTGGCCGACATGGCGTTCGGATGCACAACGAAGTGCCACCACATCCGAACAGCTGCCGGTACAGCTCCACCCGCAATGGACGATCGAACTGCCGAATCTGAAACCTGCCTGGCCGGAAGACCCACGTTTGCATTTCGATGCGACGTATGAGCCGGTGATCGCCGGTTCGACGTTGTATTATGGGTCGTCCCGAAACGACTCGGTTACAGCGATTGACCTTGTGACGGGCGAAGACCGCTGGCGTTTCTTTACGGATGGTCCGGTCAGATTCGCGCCGGTTATGTCTGCCGGAAGAATCTACTTCGGTGCCGACGATGGATCGCTGTACTGCCTGACTGCCGACAGCGGAGAACTGCTGTGGCGATTTCGCGCAGCGCCGAACGACCGGCATGTTATTGGTAACGAACGACTGATTTCCGTGTGGCCGGTCCGCGGCGGCCCGGTTCTTGTAGATGATCAGATTCACTTCACAGCCGGAGTCTGGCCATTCGAAGGCACATTTCTGTATGCCGTCGATGCTGCCACGGGCGAGCTCGTCGATTCCAAACCGACCACGGAAACACCTCGGCACGACGTTGTCACTCTGAACGACATGACACCGCAGGGTTATCTGGCCGCCAACGATGCCAGAGTATTCATCCCTCAGGGCAGGTCCGTGGTGGGTTCCCGAAATCGCACGACCGGTGGATTCGAGAAGTTCCAGTATTCGACCAGCGCTGTAACCAACTATCACGTGGCCACAACCGGGCAGTGGTTGTTTCACGGGACGGTAACCTATGACACGAAGGACAAACGACAGTTGGGCATGAGTCTCCGTACGCCTGTTCTTGGGGACGACATGATCTACGCCGGCAACGGTGGGAAGGTGGTGGGCTACGATCTGACAAATCGCACGGAAATCGAGCGTACAGATCGCCGTGGAAAAAAAACAAAGGTTTCCTTACTCACCCAGGCATGGTCCCTGCCGAACGATCAAATCCGCGATCTTCCGAAAACAGACTACGATACCTGGCTTGCAGCCAACCCACTGCTGATTGATGTGAAGGCCGGCAGTCGCCTGTACGGTCACCAGGGAAAAACAGTTTTCGCGGTCAACCTGCCTGCAGGCGACGCGGCCGCCGCCGTTTCATGGAAGACCGAAGTCAGTGGAACGCCGGCGTCGATGATCGTTGCCAACGGACATCTGGTCGTTGTTACCAAAGAAGGTCATATGCACTGTTTTGGCGCAGCGTCAGTTAAACCACGGCACAGAACAGAACGTACACAGACCGTCGAATTATCTTCGGATTGGTCTGATCGCGTCGCGGAACTGCTCACGCAAACCGAGCAAGGCGACAGCTACTGCGTGGCGATGGGCGTCGGTTCCGGCGGCCTGATCCACGAACTCGTCCGACAGTCGAAGCTGCGGATCGTCGTGATCGATCCTGATGTGAAACGCGTGCAGCAATTGCGGCAGAAGTACGATGCGGCAGGTCTGTACGGAACCCGCATCGTTGCGCACACCGGTGACCCTGCGAAGTTCAATCTTCCGCAGTACATGGCGTCCGTCGTCGTGTCCGAGGAGCCGCAGAATTACGGATTCACCAACAAACCGGAGTCGCTGCATAAACTATTTGCCTGCCTGCGACCTTATGGTGGCACGGCTTATCTGCCTGGAGATGACAGCCAGCATGATTCCTTCACGAAGCTGGTCACTGAGACAAAGCTCGCCAAAGCCGAAGTCGCACGGTCGGGCGACTATTCGCTGCTGACGCGAAGCGGGGCTTTACCGGGTTCAGCCAACTGGACCCATGAGTACGGCGACGAGTCCAATACTCTGATGTCTCATGACCAGCTGGTAAAGGCCCCTCTGGGAGTTCTGTGGTTCGGTGGACCGGCGTCCGATGGCAGCCTGTTTTACAACCGCCACTTCTGGGGGCCCAGCATGGCAGTCATCGGCGGGCGAATGTTCATCCAGGGACCTGGTAAAATGACGGCCGTCGATGTCTACACGGGGCGAATTCTGTGGCAGATACCGCTTAAGGACGATGACGATTATCGAGCAGGCCGTCGCGGCAACGACTTTGAAAAACATCTGTCGGGATTTCATTTTCTGGTCGTCGAAGATTCCATCTACCTTGTCCATGAAAAGAGTTGCCTGCGACTCGACCCAGCCACCGGACAGCAACTGGCAGAATTCAAACTGCCTGATGCGACGGACGACTGGGGTCGAATCCGAGTGAAGGATGACCTGCTGATCGCCGTCGTCTTTCGCACGCTCGATGCTGACAAAGAGAAACTTCCCGATGCCCGAAAGCTGCTGGCCGGACAGCGATCGCCTGTTGAAATCGTGGCATTGAACCGACACGACGGCAAACGTATCTGGTCTCACGAAGCGGAAGCCAGTTTTCCTGTAATTTCGGTCGGGGAAGATAAAATCTTCTGCTTCGATGGTGCCCTGGAAAGTTTCTATCAGGACTGGAAGCGTCGAGGGCTGATTCCGAAGGCGTCCGATATCCGTCACCTCAAAGCCATCGATCTGCAGACGGGTAAGGAAGTGTGGAAAGAGTACACCGACATTATTGGAACGTGGGTTTCGTATTCCGCTGAACATGACGTACTGCTGTTAACCAACAAGAAACATGTAATGGCCTTTCGCGGCAAGTCCGGAGAGCTTTTGTGGAAGCAGTATGCAGAAGGCCAGGGCTTCAAGGGACATCCGGAAAGTTACTGGGACCGAGTGATCATCTGGAACGATCGCGTGCTCGATCAGCGCGGTCCCGGACTGTCATGGGACCTGGAAACCGGCGACGCCGTACCACGCCTCCATCCGTTAACGGATGAAGAAGTGGACTGGCAATTCACGAAGGCCGGACACCACTGCAACTACGCGATCGCCAGCCCGCATCTGATGACGTTTAGAGCGGCCTCGGCTGGGTTCTGCGATATTGAAACGGGAGAAACGTCGCGTCTGAATGGTTTTCGCTCCGGCTGCCGCAACAGCCTGATTCCGGCCAACGGCGTCCTCAATGCTCCAAACTTCGCCCACGGCTGTGTGTGTGGATACTCCCTGTTCACCTCGCTATCGCTGGTTCATCTTCCGGAATCTGAAGTGTGGAGTTACAGCGCATTGTCTCTGGATCCAAAGCAGGATCGGATTCGTCGTGTCGGAATCAATCTGGCGGCACCGGGCGACCGCATGGCCGACAACGGCACGATGTGGTTCGACGCACCCAGCGTGGGAGGGTCCTCACCCAGCGTTTCTGTGGATGTTAAAGGAAGTCCCCTGCGGAAGTTCCGGCAGCACTCGTCGCTGGTCAGCGGCGAAGGCAAAACCTGGGTTGCCGGTTCCGGTGTCGAGGGTCTGACGTCCTTAACGATTGGTCTGGGCAAAACGGTTTCGACGGCAAAACAGTACACCGTTCGTCTGCACTTCAGTGAACCCGATGCTGTGAATGTGGGCGATCGAGTCTTCAGCGTCTCTGTGCAGGGGAATACTGTGATCGAACAGCTAGATATCGCGAAGGAAGCCAACGGTCGCAACCGTGCGCTCGTCCGGGTGATTCCGAATATCGAAGCAGCCGCAAGTGTGCGTATCGACCTCAGGCCCGTACACGGTCGTGCCATTCTCTGTGGGGTGGAAATCGTCGAAGACGATTCAGCAACGAAGAACTGATCCGGACTGCCCGGGACAACAACAACAGAATGCCCCGCCCACACGAATCGCCAGTGATCCCCGGACAGTCAGTCGCGGCGGCAGCCGACGAAAATGTCACGTCTCGGCCGTCAATATGTCATTATCAAGGGAAGTTACCATCAATGGATCGCGTTCTCACAGTGTTTCTCACCATCGCACTCTTGAATGGGATATTGCTCGATGGTGTCCCTGGTCAGCAGGAGAGCTATCCGGTTCCGCCGGAGGCCATCGAGAACGATCAGACTCCACAGGGAAAAATCGACGGGCCACACGAATTCCGCAGCACGATTTTCCCGGGAACCGTGCGACAGTACTGGGTCTATGTTCCCGCGCAGTATGACGCGACGAAGCCACCCTGTCTGATGGTTGTGCAGGACGGTTACAACAAGGCCAAAGGCTGGCGACTGCCCACAGTGCTGGACAATATGATTCACAGTGGTGACGTGCCCGTGCAACTCGGCGTGTTTGTAACTCCAGGAGTCGTTCCTGCCGTCAGCGATAGCGCGCAACCGCGTTACAATCGCAGCTTTGAATACGACGCCATGGGTGATCGGTACGCTCGGTTTCTGATCGAAGAGTTGCTGCCGGAAGTGGCCAGGACGTACAGCTTCAGCGACGACCCGAATGACTGCTGTATCGCGGGCAGTAGCTCAGGAGCAATATGTGCTTTCACCGCAGCGTGGGAACGTCCGGACGCATTTCGTCGCATCTTCAGCACAGTTGGTACCTATGTGGGGCTTCGGGGCGGTAACGAATATCCAATTCTGGTCAGGAAGACGGAACCCAAACCTCTGCGAATCTTCATGCAGGACGGCAGCAATGACCTGGATATCTACGGCGGCAGCTGGTGGAATGCCAATCAAACTATGCTGTCGGCGTTGCAGTTCGCAGGCTACGACGTGAAACACGTCTGGGGCGAAGGTGGACACAACGGCAGGCACGGCGCGGCTGTGATTCCGGAAGCCCTGCGGTGGCTCTGGCGAGACTATCCGAAACCGGTCACCAACGTCGAAGGCAAGCCTCGGCGGACGAATCTGCTGATTGAGGGTGAAGACTGGCAGCTTGTCAGTAGCGGACACCAATTCACCGATGGTCCGGCGGTCAGCCGTTCAGGCGAACTGTTCTTCACGGACATTCCCAACAATCGAATTCACAGGGTTGATAACCAGAGCCGGGTTACCGTGTTTTCAGCAAGCAGCGGCGCGTCCAGTGGACTGGTGTTCGGGCCCGACGGAAAACTCTATGCCTGCGAAGGTAAGTTCAAAGAAGTAGTACGTTACAACATGATTAGCGGTCGCAAAGAGCCCTTCCTGCGCGGAATCCAGGGCAACGATATCGTCGTGCTGCCGGACGGCAGCGGCTACGTCACGGAACCATCGGCGAAAAAAATATGGCACTTCACAGCGGAAGGTGACACGACGGTCGTCGACACCGGCATCGAGTTTCCCAACGGCTTGATCACCTCACCGGACCAGACAGCTTTAACCGTGTCCGATACGCGTGGTCGGTTCTGCTATTCGTTTCGCATCAAATCAGACGGCACGCTGACTCACCGACAGCAGTACGGCTGGTTACACGTTACTGATCAGCTGAAATCCAGCGCGGACGGAATGACGGTCGATACGGAAGGGCGAACCTATGTCACGACGGCATTGGGAATACAGGTGCTGGATCAACCGGGTCGAGTGCACTTCATTATTCGCAAGCCGAAGCATGCGTGGCTCAGCAATGTCGTTTTCGGCGGAGCAAATCGCGACATTTTGTACGTCACGTGTGGGGACAGCGTCTACAGGCGTCGAATCCAGACCACAGGAGTGGATTCGTGGAAAAAACCTGTGAAGCCGCCAAAGCCGCGTCTTTGAGTTGCGGTTGGGTAACGTAATGTCTCAAATGTCAAAACCTACTTGGTGCCGTTGAAGCAACGCCAATGGTGATACCGCATCGCCCTGTTAAAAACAGTCGGAGACCCATTCCCATGAAAATATTTCTCGTACTACCGCTGCTGCTGTTGCTGACATCCAACGTACCGGGACAGAACAAGACTCGCGAACAGCAGGTTCGTGAGGATCGTGAACAGGTCACAGCTGATGGGTTCTGGCTGTACAACGATCTGCCTGCAGCGTTTGCTCAGGCAAAGAAGACCGGGAAGCCGATCCTGGTCGGTTTGCGTTGCATTCCATGCCACGAATGCGTGAAGCTGGACGACCATCTGGTTGACACCCACCCCGTGATTCGTCCTTTGCTGAAACAGTTCGTGTGCGTGCGAGTGGTATCGACGAATGGTCTGGATCTGTCGTTATTTCAGTACGACACAGATCAGTCATTCGCCATGTTCATGCTGAATGCCGACCGCACGATTTACGGCCGCTTCGGTACTCGTTCTCACCGTACCGAATGGTTTGGCGATGTCAGCCTGAAGGGTTTGGCCCAGGCGCTGCAGGCCGGGTTGAATCTGCACCAAGCCTATCCGTCCAACAAAGACGTGCTTGCGGCCAAGACTGGCGCACCTCTGGAGTTTTCGTCGCCGGAAAAATATCCCACGTTGCGAGACAAGTTTACAGACAGATTGAATTACCAGGGTGAAGTTGCGAAGAGCTGCATTCACTGCCATCAGATAGGTGACGCTCGCCGTGATTTTTATCGTCAGCAGAAGAAACCGATTCCGGAGAGTCTGCTGTATCCTTATCCTCACCCCAAGTCGATTGGGTTAATTCTGGACCCGGACCAGATGGCGACGATCAAGAGCGTTACTCCCGATTCACCTGCGGCAGCAGCCGGGTTTCGTGCGGGTGACGCAATCGAATCGTTTGATGGGCAGCCGATGGTGTCAATTGCTGACGTGCAGTGGGTACTGAATGGCGTCGACCCGGCAGGGGCATCGGTCAAGGCCGTCGCGAAACGTGGCGGAAGGAAGCGACAATTGACGCTGTCGCTTTCCAGAGGCTGGCGGCAGGCCGACGACATCACGTGGCGCGTGTCTTCATGGGGACTGCGGCGCATGATAACAGGCGGATTGAAGCTGGAAACTCTACCGGACGAGGGACGCAAAGAGCTGAGCATTGGCCCGCGCACAATGGCCTTGCGGGCCGAACATGTGGGTCAGTACGGTAAACACGCTGTCGCCAAACGCGCCGGATTTCATAAAGGGGACATCGTCGTGTCATTTGACGGTCAGACCGATCTGATGACCCCCGGAGACCTGCTGGGATATGGTGCGCGACACACAAAGCCGGGGCAGAAAATATCCGTTATCCTGTTGCGAGACGGAAGAAGAATGACCAAACAGCTTACGATGCAGGACTAGTTGCAGAATATGCACCAGATTCGATACATCATGGTCGGCGGGTTTCTTGGCGCCGGCAAGACAACGACGCTGGCTCGCCTGGCAAAACACTACATGGATCAGGGACTGAACGTTGGTATCGTGACCAACGATCAGGCAGACGACCTTGTCGATACGAACCTGCTGCGGTCACTGGGCTTTGATGTCGGAGAGGTTGCAGGCGCGTGTTTCTGCTGCAACTTTGATGAACTGATGTCCACGGTTCAACAGATCAGTCAGCAAAAGCGTCCAGACATTATTCTGGCCGAACCGGTCGGCAGCTGTACTGATCTGGTGGCGACCGTGATACAGCCGATCAAGAAACTGTTTGACGCCGAATTTGTGATCGCTCCATACGCTGTGATTCTGAAACCGTCTCATGGTCGTCGAGTTTTGCGAAATGAAGCGGGCACGGGATTCTCACCGAAGGCAGCGTATATTCTGAAGAAACAGATTGAAGAAGCAGATCTTGTGCTGGTAAATCGTGCTGACGAATTGACCGAGGCACAGTGTGAGGAACTTGAATCACTGATTCACCAGCACATTCCGGAACGACCGGTACTGAAAATCTCGGCAAAGACAGGGCAGGGGTTCGATGCGCTGACGGAATGGCTGGCACAGGACGGAGATTTCGGTCGTCGTATTCTGGATATCGACTATGACACCTATGCCGCAGGCGAGGCGGAACTCGGCTGGCTGAACAGCAGCGTTCACGTCGTTTCCGATACGGAATTCGAATTGGACGATCTGCTGCTTGACGTCGTGAAACGACTGAAGAAGGCGCTGGCTGAGGAAAGTGCGGAAGCAGCTCATTTGAAGACGATCGGACTGTGGGAAGGATTCTTCGGAGTCGCAAATCTAGTCAGCAGTGAGAACGCAGCGGAGCTGTCGCTGGCATCCCATTGTCGTGTCAAAGCCGCGGATGTGATCGTGAACGCTCGGGTTGCCTGCGACCCGGAATTGCTGGAAAAGCTGATCACAGAACAGGTTACAGCTGCAGGAGCCGTCGTTCATGCCACTGTGGAGTTTCGACGGACACAGAGTTTCAAGCCGAGTCGGCCGGTGCCAACGCATCGTGTGAATTCGTTGATTCCCGATGGGCAGGCCGGGGATTAAACCGGTAATTCCGTGGGAAAGTTGTTTTTCGGCAGCACTCTACCAACGATGCGGTGTTCTCTCAAAGCAGCCATTGAACGTCTTCTCACAAATACAGCACCTTTCCGACCCATTTCAGGAGTCACTCATGAGGACCGCACGTTTCGTCAAGTTTTCTGCAATTGCCTGCATGACGGCAATGTTTCTTTCGGCGGTTGCGGAAGCTCAGCCACCGCAGCGTGGCGAGGGTGGGGGCCGACAACGTGGCGGCCAGCGCGGAGGTCAGCAACGTAGTGGCTTTGGGGGAGGCCGTGGCGGGTTCCAGCCATCTGTCAGCAGAGCCGTTCTGTTAGGCGTGGAAGATGTCCAGGACGAACTGGACATTGACGACACGCAGCACGCAACGATCACTGCGGCCCTGGAAACCTACCGGCAGGAACGTGATGATTCGCGTCCCGATCGCAGCCAGTTTGATCGCAGCCAGTTCGAAAATGCAACGGACGAAGAGCGACAAGCGCTGCGTGAAAAGATGGAAAAAGAAAGAGATGAGCTCAACAAGAAAAGAGAAGCTCTTAACAAAAAAACTGACCAGATGCTGGCTACGTTGCTGGAACCTGAGCAGGTGAAACGACTGGATCAGATTGCGTTTCAGGTGCGAATTCGGTTCGGCCTGACGGCCATGTTGAAGAGTAATGAAATGCGTAGCAAGTTGAGCATTACGGACGAACAGTTGGCAAAGATCGAGAAAGTGGAAGAAGACGCCTCGACAGCCCGTAGAGAGATGTTTCAAAACGGTGGATTCGGTGGTCGTGATGGGGAACGGCCGGACTTTACAAAAATCCGCGAAATGATGGCCAAGGCACAGAAGGAAACAGAGAAGAATGTTCTGGCGGTCATGACTGACGAACAAAACACCACCCTGGCCAGCATGAAGGGCGAGGCTTTTGAATTCGACATGCGTGCTCTGCAGCGTGGTGGAGGACGTGGCGGTTTTGGTGGTGGAGATCGTGGCCGCGGTGGAGAACGTGGTCGCGGCAGAGGCCGAGGCGACGGTGGTGGCGAACGACGTCGACCGGCAGCGGATTCAGACGACGCGATCTAAAATTCACCGTTGACTGAACTAAACAGGCAAACGAATTAAACGGCGGCTTTATGCCGCCGTTTTTTCCTGCGCGCGATGCCGTGAATCAGCGTCAGAGTGAATTACAGAGATCTCCTGCACCACATTAGACGTGGCAATGGATTTCGGCGACACTGATTGCACAGTGTCTTCCCGAACGATGGCTGCACCAGTTGTGTTGCGATCAGTGTGTTTGTTTTGTGCGCTGAATGTCACCCCAAATGTTCTGAGACGCTGGCTGTCGGGGCAGCACCACTTCTGAACGATGGACGATTCATGACGGCAACGCGCGTACGCTTCCAACTTTCGGTGTGGCTGGCCATCGCTGCGGCCCTTGCTTATGCCTGCCGGGTCAGTATTTCGGTCGCAGAAAAAGCGATTCGCACTGATCTGGGAATTTCAGAAGACGCGATGGGGTTCATTCTGGGGCCAGCGTTTTTCTGGTCGTACGCATTGGCTCAGATTCCTGGAGGTTGGCTGGGCCAGCGTTTCGGTTCGCGACGCACTCTTCCGGGCCTGGCGACAGTCTGGTCCGCTGCGACAATCCTGATGTGCTGTGCCAGCGGAACGGTCATATTGCTCATCGGTCGCGTGCTGGGCGGTATCGCTCAGGCGGGATTGTTTCCGTGTTCCGCGTTGTGTATTTCGCGGTGGCATCCACAGGTTGAACGCGCTCGCGCCAGCGGATTCCTGGGGGCGGCAATGTCGGTGGGCGCTGCAGTCGGTGGTGTGATTACCGGAGAGTTGCTGGGGATCTGGCGTTGGGTTTTTGCTGCGTTTGCCGTTCCCGGAGTGCTGTGGGCGGTGGGCTTTTATCGCTGGTTTCGGGAAACTCCCGAAACGCATCCAGCTGTCAGCGAAGCAGAAAAACAGTGGATCCGTCATCAGCCCGATATAGACGCCGATTTGTCACCACCGTCCACACCAGCATCGGACAGAGGTGCCGACGCCGATATGGACAAGACGGATTCTCCCTGCGCTGCACCGTCGCCTCAGCAGCCCGCCGTTGCTGAGGATACGACGGCTGTTCCCTGGGGCGAGCTATTTTCGACTCCGGCGATGTGGTTGATCTGCAGTCAGCAGTTTTTTCGAGCTGCCGGATACGCTTTTTTTACAAGCTGGTTTGCGACGTATCTGCAGGAAACACGAGATGTATCAACAGCACAGTCCGGGTGGCTGCTGGCCGTGCCACTGATCGCGACGGTGGCGGCCGCCTTGATTGGTGGAACCGTATCGGACTGGCTTTTTCACGTAACGGGAAAACTGAATGTGGCCAGATCAGGCTTCGCGGCCACCAGTCTGCTGGCCTGCACAGCGCTGGTGTGTGCGGCTTTCAAAGTGGAAGACGCAACAACAGCCACCGTGATTATCGGAGCCGGCGCTTTTTGCGCAGGAGTGGCCGGCCCCTGTGCATACGCGACCACGATGGACTGGGGCGGTGCCCACGTGGCACCGGTCTTCAGCACGATGAACATGGTTGGTAACTTCGGTGCCGGACTGCTGCCGTGGCTTGTGCCGACGTTCCGTCACTGGATTGACGATAACCCGTCGTTGCTGACATTGTCGGGCGCCAACAGCTGGAATGCAGTACTGATTCTGTTTGCGGCGATGTACATGCTGGCTGCATTTTGCTGGATGCTGCTCAGGCTGGATCGCCCCGCCCATCAGACGAACTGAAAATTCTTCAGAATTCCTGTAAGGATGCGGCTGCTCGGTTTGTCGGCGGACAACACGGCACAATCTCCTCGATTCTTCACGTCTATCTCATTGGACGTAAGAAGAATGTCCACAATCGATTTCATACGACGCGGTATTACGACTAGCCACATGCTTACGATGGGGCTGATTGATGATATGGAAAGTGCTCCGCTTCAGCAGCCGACATCAAACGGTGGCAACCATCCGCTGTGGGTTCTGGGCCACCTGGCATATTCAGAGTCCAATATTCTGGAACACATGATCAAGGGTAACGAGAATCCACTGATTGACTGGAAGCCGATCTTCGGGGCCAGCAGTGAACCCACAACGAATCTTGAAGATTATCCAGCATGGGCCGACGTCAGAGCGAAGGCTGAACAGGTCCAGAAAAACACACTCGCCTTTATCGACTCCCTGACGGACGCAGACCTTGAAGCCCCGAGCAAGAATCCGCCTGCTGGCAAGGAAGACTTCTTCGGTACGGTCGGGGCCTGTTTTCTGGTCCTGACGCTGCATCCAGTCATGCACCGAGGTCAGGTTGCAGATGCGCGACGAATGGCGGGGCGTGCACCGATTATGGGGTAGAAACACCAACGCAGCCGAGCAACCAGGGGAAGCGTCCGGGGCGACGCCCCCTGTCGTCGCTCATTCAGAATGCGCAGCAAATTGACTGGTCACATGCGTGCCGCAGGCATTTCCGGCCGCACATCCTGTAAATTCCGGTCGCAGAGGGCTGCGAATATCCATTTTATCAAGGAGCTGTTTTCGGTGTTGGCGATGAGTCGGTACTATTACCCACACGCTTGACTCTCCACCCGCCACAACGACACCCTGGTCCATGAAGTCTTTCGTTCTTAGATCCTGTCTTTTGCTCACAGTGGTTTCTCTGTCACGGGCAGTAGCCGATGACACCGCACAGCTGGATTTCTTCGAGTCCAAGATTCGTCCGGTTCTGGTTGAACATTGCTACAAGTGTCACGCTGCTGATGCAAAGAATGTGCGCGGTGGACTTTTGCTGGATTCGAAAGCGGGCTCACTGGACGGTGGCGAATCAGGAGCCGCCGTCGTGCCTGGTATGCCGGAAGAAAGTCTGCTGCTGTCGGCGTTGAAGCATGAATCGTATGAGATGCCGCCGGACCGTAAACTACCGGACGATATCATTGCCGACTTCGAAAAGTGGATTCGAAATGGCGCCATAGATCCGCGTACCGGGGGCAAAACAATGAAGCGGCCTGCGATCGATCTGAAGGAAGGCCGCAAGTTCTGGAGCTTCCGTCCGGTCCGGAAGCCGGATGTCCCCGCAGTGAAAGGGGCCTGGGTGAAAACGGATATCGATCGTTTTGTGGCAGCCAGACAACAGGCCGCCGAGTTGTTGCCCGTGGCTGACGCCACCGCAGAGCAGGTCCTTCGTCGAATCCAGTACGGACTCGTTGGACTGCCACCAACACCGGATCAAATTGCGGCCTTCGCCGCCGCATGGGCGGTCGATCCGGATGCAGCAATTCATGCGATCGCCGACGAACTGCTGGCGTCACCTCGGTTTGGCGAACGCTGGGGACGTCACTGGCTGGATGTCGCCCGATTTGCGGAATCCAGTGGAGGCGGACGCAGTCTGATGTTTCCCGACGCCTGGCGTTTTCGGGATTACGTGATTAAATCGTTCAATGACGACAAACCGTTTGACCAGCTGGTCCGGGAACACATCGCGGGCGATTTGCTGCCCTATGACAGCAATAAACAACACGACGATCAGGTCACCGGAGTCGGATACCTGACGCTGGGACCGACGAACTACGAACAGCAGGACAAGGAACTGCTGCGTATGGAGGTTATTGATGAACAGGTCGATACCATTGGCCGAACATTCCTGGGCTTGACGCTGGGCTGTGCTCGATGTCATGACCACAAGTTTGACCCCATTCCGACCGCCGACTACTACGCAATGGCGGGAGTCTTCCGCAGCACAGAAACTCTGCTGCCGGGCAACGTCAGCACCTACGTGACGACCAGCCTGAAAATGAACTCCGAGCGAAAGCAGCTGGCCGACTGGAACGCACAGGAAAAGTCACTGCAGAATGAGATCGCAGGACTGAAGAAAAAAGTGAAAGGGCAACGAACAGGTGCCGTGCCGCGCATCGACGCTGCGGCACTAAAGGGCATCGTTATCGATGATTCTCAGGCGACGTTTGAAGGTGAATGGGTCCATTCAACGTCACTGGCTCCTTACGTGGGAGAGGGCTACCGCCACGATAACTTTCTGAAGACCGGACGACGTGCGCGTTTCGAAACAACAATGCCCGAATCCGGCAGGTATCGCGTCCGCTTGGCTCACAACTATCAGACATCACGCTGCAGCCGACTTCCAGTCACAGTCACCCACGCCAAAGGGTCGACAACTGTCGAAATTGACCAGCGAAAGACTCCGGTCGATGGTGTATTCGCAGAGCTTGGAACATTTTCGTTTGTCGCAGGTGCGAACGCAGTCGTTACCATTGATGCAGAAAAATCGGGGGAAGGCGTCGTGATCGTCGACGCCGTGCAGTTCCTGCCCGATACCGTGGCCGATGTTGTTGTGGCTGCAGACGAACAGCAGCAGCAACTGGAATGGTCCAAACGTCTGACATCGCTGGAAGCTGAGCTGAAGAAGCATAAGAAAGCCCGGCCGGACGTGCCGAAAGCGATGGGCGTTCGTGATCAGAAACAGCCGGCTGACTGGCACATTCATGTGCGAGGCGGCATTCGAAATCTCGGCCCGATCGTGCCTCGCGGATTTGTGTCGGCGGCCAGCCCGGTTGATCAAAACGGAGATACTCTGCCGTTCAACCTGCCACAGGATCAAAGCGGTCGCCTTGAAATGGCCAGTTGGGTCGCTTCGCCCACGAACCCATTGACGGCGCGAGTCTTCGTCAATCGGGTCTGGTTGCATCTGTTTGGTGAAGGACTTGTTCGCACGCCCGACAACTTTGGAAAAATGGGACGTTTGCCAACACACCCGGAACTACTTGATTACCTGGCCGCAACTTTTGTCGAAGATGATGAGTGGTCAGTCAAGAAGCTGATCCGACGAATTGTCGTCTCGCGGGTCTTTCGGCTTTCCTCGTCAACTGTATCGAGTGCGGACCCGGACAATGAGTTGTTAACGCGGGGTTTTCGTCGCAGACTGGACGTCGAATCGCTGCGTGACTCACTGCTGCAGATCAGTGGTCAGCTGGACCTGAATCAGGTGGGCGGTCGCACGATCGAAAAGATTACTCAATATGACAACGCGTATGACCATGATCAGTTCAGCCGGAATATCCGCAGCGTCTACGTCCCCTTCTTCCGCAACTGCATGCTGGAGATGTTTGAAGTCTTTGATATCGCCAACCCTAATCTTGTGACGGGTCAGCGAACCAGCAGCACGCTGCCATCACAGGGATTATTCCTGCTGAACAGCCCGTTCATTCTGGAGCAGTCAAATGCCGCGGCAGAGCATTTCTGGAAACTCAGTCTGTCGATGCTGCGGCAGTTGACGCTATGATTGACGAAGTGTTTCGCCGCACACTGGGACGGGCCCCCACAATGGCTGAGTTAAGCTCATTGCAGAGTTATCTGGCTGAAGCGGGAGCAGACTCCGCTGATGCGTGGGCTTCCGTGTTTCAGGCTCTTTTTGCGTCTATCGATTTTCGCTACATTGATTGATTATGTTTACACACAATCGACGCAGTTGGTTACAGAAATCTGCATGCGGGTTTGGTTCGCTGGCATTGGGCAGCATGCTGGCTGAGCAGCGGGCCACTGCTGCGCCGACGGTGACGCATTCACTGGCCGCCAGACAGCCGATGCTGCCAGCACGGGCCAAACGAGTTATCTTCATCTTCATGCAGGGCGGTCCCAGCCACGTCGACAGCTTTGACCACAAACCTGAACTGATCAACAGTGATGGTAAATCCATTGACTTTACCGGAGTTCGCTTTGGTACGTTCGGAAAAGTCAGTCAGCGAGCTCTGATGAAGCCGTTGTGGAAGTTTCGTCAGTACGGTGACTGCGGGCAGTACGTCAGCGAGCTGTTTCCGGAGATTGCAAAACACGTTGACGATCTGTGCTTTCTGAAAGGCATGCACACGGAAGGTGTTGCTCACGGACCATCCACCCTCTTTATGCACACGGGCGCAACAAATCTTGTGCGACCGTCATTCGGTTCGTGGCTGATGTATGGTCTGGGAACAGAGAATCAAAGTCTGCCTGGGTTCGTTCAGCTGCAGCCATCAGATACAAAAGGCGGTCCGCGAAATTATTCGAATGCGTTTCTGCCATCGGTCTATCAGGGCACAGCCATCGGTCGAGCCAGTCGTGGTATTGATCAGATGACAATAGACCACATCCGAAATCCGCAGCTGAGTCCTGAAGAAGCCGAATCGCGATTCACTCTGATGCAGCGACTGAACAAGGCTCAGGTGGATCGACGGTCGGACGATGACAGTCGGCTGGAAGCCGTCATCAGGAGCTACGAACTTGCGTGGCGGATGCAGACCGATGCACCAGCAATTCTGGATCTTTCGCGCGAGACCGATACGACTCAGCAGATGTACGGTATTGGCACATCCGCAACTGACGCCTTCGGACGGCAGTGCCTGATGGCTCGGCGTTTGTCCGAATCCGGTGTGCGATTTGTACAGGTCAACTACGCTGACGAATCACCGAATCCCCGCTGGGACCAGCACAGCAATATGCCGAAGCACATGGACCACGCCACAGCCACGGATAAACCCGTGGCCGGACTGCTGGCCGATCTGAAGCAGCGAGGCCTGCTGGAAGACACATTGGTTTGGTGGGGTGCCGAATTCGGACGCACGCCGTTTTCGCAAAGTAACAACGGTCGTGATCATAATCCTCGCGGGTTTACCGTATTCCTTGCCGGCGGCGGTGTGAAGAAAGGATTCAGCTACGGAGCAACAGACGAAATCGGTCATGAAGCAGTTTCAGGGAAGGTGCACATGCATGACCTGCATGCGACAATACTGCACGCCCTGGGACTGGACCACCAGCAGCTGACGTATCGCTACGCCGGACGAGATTTCCGACTGACGGACATCTACGGACGTGTCATAAATGAGATATTCGCGTAGCACCAGTTCGCTGTGAGCTACCGCTCCACACGCGTGATGCGGTGGAAATGCAGTTCCACCTCCCGATCGACGACGCGTCGAACGCCTTCCAGCAGGCAGTTCGGTTCGTGATCACTCTCGCCCTGTCGCTTAATGTCTGCCAGCGGGGTACCCGGCTGAACATTAAACGATCCCTGATGAATGATCTGATTGCCGGCATCCAGTTCCGGCACGATAAAATGAACGGTCGCTCCATAACAGAGCATGTGATGCTGGTGAGCATCTTCGTAGGGGCGAAAACCAGGAAATGACGGCAGCAGACCATGATGCAGATTAATGATGCGCCCACCGGCAAATTTCCAGCAGACGTCCGCAGGAAGCACGCGCATGTACCTGGCCAGAATGACGTAATCAATTTCGTTGTCGTCGATCAATGTCTGCATCTGTGAATAATCAACGTTGCCGGAATCGTCACCGATATTGTGCCAGGGAACATCGAACTGCTCAGCCACGCTGCGACAGGCATTGCGATTTCCAATCATAACGGCTGCTTCAGCCTTCAGTCGCCCGTCACGGATGGCTCGCAGAATGGCCAGCGGGGGTTCCATTCGATAGGTCGTACAGATGGCCAGTCGTGGCCGTCGCTGATGTTCGTCGCGCGACCAGACACGCACTTCCAGGCCCCGGCCCGAACCAATTTCCTGGAGATGGCTGCGCAGATTGGCCATGGACGCGATGTGCTCGGGCCATTCGATCCGCATCAGCATCGCGAACAGATGTTCGGTGTCGCGGTCGTACATCTGAATTTCGTGAATGTTCGCGCCAGCGCCCGAAACGTAGTGGATGATCGGATCAGCCAGGCCCTTGTTGTCCGGACCGACGGCGGTGATTGTGACCTGCATGAACTGCTCCGTTATGATCCGCGCACACGATCGACGATCGCTCGCGCCTCGGCAGCTCGTCGAGTTACTTCGTCCCAGTTTTCCGCTTTGATGACGTCACGCGGCGTCAGCCACGAACCGCCAACCGCCAGCACGCCGGGGTTACTGAGCCAGGATTCCATGTTGCCCGCGTTGACGCCGCCCAGCGGCACGAAACGAATTCCCAGGTGCGCGTAGGGAGCTCGGATACTGTCCAGCATCTTCTGGCCACCGCTGGGTTCTGCCGGAAAGAATTTCAGCTCGCGACAGCCCAGTTCCAGCGCCACTTCGATTTCGGAAGGTGTCATGACACCCGGAGCAAACGGAAGCTCCAGTTCCTGAGCTCGATCCACCACGTCCGGGTTCAGTCCCGGAGAAACGGCAAAGTGACCTCCGGCTTCGACGACCTGATCAACCTGTTCGGCGGTCAGGACCGTACCAATGCCCGCCAGCATTTCCGGGACGTGTTCGCGAATTTGTTTCAGCGAATCAATAGCAGCGTCTGTCCGCAGTGTCAGCTCCATGGCGTCAACGCCACCGGCGAGCAGTGCTTTGGCAAGCGGAACTGCGTGAGAAACGTCATCGATGATCAGTACGGAAATAACCCCCGTTCGTTCAATTCGCTGCGTCATTTCCAGTGGGAATTGTGATTCCAAGAGTAGCTCCTGATTCTGTCGTATCCGACATGCGGCGACCAAACATGATCACATGTCGCCATCGCACCGGATGCTATATCAATGCTTCAAACTGAACAGCCACATCGGCCGTTTTTGAAAAAGAATACGCTCCTAATTTCAGCATGGAAATGCGCCCGGCTACAGCGTATTACGCTGAGTTGTGGCCGCGAAAAACGTTTTCCGGCCTGCCATGAGCGCATCTCACGGGCCCGAACGACCACATCCTTTCGAAAACTGCTCTAATGCTTCTAAAGCGGGTTCAGCGGCATCAGTCCGAATCGTCCTGTTCTGCAGGAACGAAGACTTCAAACGATTTTTCCGCAATCTGCTTTCCACCCAGCGCCAGCGTCAGATGCCACTGCCCCAGTTTGTCATCGATCGGGGCCCAGATGGTGTCACCCAGGAAGAAGTCCCAATCGTTTGTTTTCACGAAGACCGTTCCCGTAAATGGAGCTCGGCGGTCTCCCCTGTCATCCAGAATGCCAGGGTGATCGATGCAGTATTCAAGCTCCTGATTCTTCGCCCCTTTCACATTGACCACGAATCCAAATTCGATATCAATTTCTGCCGGCACATGCGTTGTGACCCGAACGATTTTCGGCAGCTGTTTTGAGCCGGAATCCCACTGGGAATAAATCCCCCAGGTTCGCATTCGTATTTCCGGTTTTCGTCGGGCCATGATCAAATTGTAACCGGTACGTTTACCGATGGATCCCGGGTAGCTCTGGTCGATTGCGGGGTGCCACTGGCTTCGCCAGTGCTGTCTTCCACGACTTCTGCGTAGCGACGCACTGGCACTGAATCAGAAACATCGTACGCTGAGTGTGAGTTTCGTCTACTGTGAAAGTCGGTCAAGGATGTTGCGAGTAATCTGCATGACGACAGGATCTTCACCTCGCAGTCCGTGAGCCCAGTCGGTCGAGCCCGCTGTAAAGACGGTGCCGCCTTTGGTGTACACCCCCATCACGGCATTACCGATTCGGTCCTTTGGAAAACGGTCGTACCACAGACTGTCACCGGGAGCCCAGCGTGCCGGACATGTGCCCAGCACGACAAATGATTCAGGCGTCCCATCGCTGCAGGTCGGCGACGGCAACCCGTCGTGCCATTTAAGTTCGCAGCCGTCGCATTCATAGCCGACAATCGTATCTTTGCCGCCGAAACGGTCGCCCTGTTTTAACTGTGTTCCGTGGAATACCCAGTGCTCTGGTCGATGAACACCGAACGCCGCATCGCCTTCCATGAATTGACCGTGACTGCGGTGATAACCTCCCCACAGGAACCCAACGCCGGTCAACTCATTTTCGGGACGCTGCACCAGATGATGGCTCCATGCAGTCGCCAGTAGTCTGTGATCGCCCGTGCGGAATAGAGGGTCGACGTTATACCACTGTTTCCAGCACGTGAGAGATCGGCCGCTGTCTTCACTGCGGACCTGCCAACAACAGGTATTGCCGCTGAAGAATGCAACGTTGCCTCCGTCTGCGATAAACCCTTCCAGATTGTCACGCATCGGTGCGGACCAGTATTCATCGTGACCAATACTCAGCACCAGCCGGTAGTTCTGCAGCAGATCCGGATGGAACTCGAGGTCACTGTTGACGGCATAATCTATTTCGTAGCCCGCAGCTTCAGCCCATTTGATGAAAGGTTCTTCCCAGTTGCCAAACTGCGAACGCAATGGTCGGTCGAATGAAACTTTATGCCCCTGCAGACCATCCCGGTCGTGATAGGAATACAGACTGTGTCCGCCCCAGTTGGTATAGGCATTGTATGTGTTTGTCGACAACTGCAGCAGAATCTTCGTGTTCTTACCGGGGACAGCAGACCGCACCACAAAGAACAGCGTTGTCGCAGCGTCGCTGTCGGTGGCGGAAACCGTCGCCGTATAGTAACCCGACTTCCAGCCATCGGGGATCTTCAGGTCGCAGGCCGCGGGCCACTTGCAGCCATCGGACGAGGCTCGGTCCGGAATGGGATGAGCATTTGCCATAACCTCGGACTGATCCCAGACGTTGACACGTTCGTTTCCCGCGCGTGCGACGGAAATCGAAAGCTTCGCCGCTGTCGTTGACAGATGAAACGAAACCGTCTCGCCGGGAAGGTAGCTCAACTGGTTGGTGTAGCCCAGTACATAGGGCGATGTTGGGGGTTGCTGATCAGCACGAACCAGCGCTGGCGACACCAGCACGACACAAAGAATAACTACCCGATTAAATTCAGATGGAATCATATGTCCTCACCGTGGATCCTTTTAACCTTCATCCTGAGAATCTTCATGGTTCCATCAGCAGACGTAAACATTCAGCCGCGCTGAATCCTGTGATCGGAACCGGTTTCGACATATCCACGATATGTTTCGAGCCGAGATATGGCTATGTATGCCGGAAGTGTGAGTACCGGAAAAAAGACTGCTCCAGCAAGAATAGCAAGCCATCGCGCGTTTGTAGGTTTTGTTGAATCGCAATGGCAACGCACGGACGACTCGGAGCAGCAGTACACCTGTTTGCAGGACCAGGGTTAACAAGAGGCACACAAGTCCCGTGTGTATGAGAGGAACCTGCGGATTGAAAAATGCCGTGAAGATCCCAAACGAAAAACCAAAGACAACATAAGTGATGGTTCCCCAGCCCATGCCTCGCAGATAACGACAGGCTTGTTCCAGACTTTCTGTCGGCAGGAAGTCTGACGTTGCGGGCGCAGCATACGGGTTAACGTCAATGCGGTGGCTGTTCATTTGACCTCCACATCAATCTGTTGAAGTGGGCCATGCGGAGTGATACACCCTCACCTCTTTTCTGCGTCCTGATTATCGTCAGCGTTTAGCGGCCTGTCGAAACATTCGGGCGACTTCGTCAAAGAATGCTTCCATGACCAGCTTGACCGGAGACGAACCATCGATCTGGCGAGAAGCGGTGATTGTGCGCTCCAGCATCGGTGACAGCAGGTCGAGCCCGTTCCTGGCGCCCATCCGCTGCGTCATAGCGTCTGACAGATCGCCCTTTGCGAGTGCTCGCAGACGTTGCTGAATGACGTCGGCCACAAATCGCAGCAGCCATTGTGCGTTCTGGCGCTGTTCTGCCGCGTTCGAAGACATTTCTTCGATGCCTGAGACGACTGTGGCGGCGACCTTCAGTGGTTTCATGCCTTCCATCTGTTCAAGCTGCGCCGCGACCAAAGTTTTTAGTTTTCGCAGTTCCGGACTCAACAGTTGTCGAGCGGTTTCCAGGCTGCCTTCACACAGAGAAGCAATCGATTCGGCGTCCTCTTCGGACTCCACGATGTCCTGCTTCAGCAGGATCTCCTGCACATCGGGCTGACTAAGCGGAAAAAAACGAACGATCTGGCAGCGTGACCGAATCGTGGGCAGCAGCGTGTCCGGGTTGTCACACACCAGTACAATCAGCGAATGTGCCGGCGGTTCTTCCAGCGTCTTCAGCAGGGCGTTGGCACTTTCGGTGTTCAGCAAACCGGCGTCATTGATCACGGCAACTCGGCGATCAGACGCCTGCGGGGCCATCGACAGTTCGTAGCACAGGCCGTCTCGACCACGCTTTCCGTCTTCTCCTGCGATCGCGGCGATGGGAATCGCATTTTTTCCGGCCGGCACGCCGACTTCAATATAGTCCGGCCATGTGTTCGCGGTGAATGCGCGACAGGCTCGGCAGTCACCGCAGACCTGCAGTTCCGAAAATTCATGATTCCGGCAGAACACTGACTGTGCCATCAGGCGAGCGAACTGCCGCTTGCCAATGCCCTCCGGGCCCGCCAGAACATATGCATGAGACAACCGTCCGCGCTGCAGTGAACGCCGAAACAACTCGCGCTGTTCGTCATGTCCTTTGAGCTGGTCCCAGGAAGTTGTCATGAACCGGGTTCTGACAGCTGTGTTTCAGCGACGTGAATGGCCTTCAGCATGGCTTTCGCTTTGTTCAGTGTTTCTTCGTACTCAAGTTTCGGCACGCTGTCGGCCACAATGCCGGCACCGGCCTGAACGTAAATGATCCCGTCATGAATCACCAGTGTTCGCAGAGCAATGCAGGTATCCATATTGCCGGTAAAATCGATGTAGCCGACGGCACCACCGTATGGCCCACGTTTATGGGGTTCAATCTCGTCAATGACTTCCATGGCTCGCACTTTGGGCGCGCCGGAAACGGTACCTGCCGGCAATCCGGCTCGCAGAGCTTCCACAGCGGTCATACCTTCTCGCAGTTGCCCCACGACGTTGGATGTGATGTGCATCACGTGGCTGTAGCGTTCCACGACCATGACGTCGCTGAGTTCGACCGAGCCGAATTCGGCCACTCGTCCCACATCGTTACGGGCCAGATCGATGAGCATCACGTGCTCCGCCCGTTCTTTGGGGTCGGCCAATAATTCATCGGCAAGTTCTTTGTCTTCCTGTTCCGTATGTCCGCGCCGCCTGGTCCCGGCCAGTGGGCGAATGGTCGTTTCGCCGTCTTCAACACGAACCATAATTTCCGGGGAACTGCCGACCAGATGCAGTTCCGGAGTCTGCAGCAGAAACATAAACGGGCTGGGATTGACCATCCGCAACGAACGATAAACGTCCAGTGGTTTTGCTTCACTGGCACGCTGCAGCCGCTGACTGAAGACAACCTGAAAGATGTCCCCGGCTTTTATGTATTCGCGACAGGTTTCGACACAGGACTCAAAATGGTCCTGAGTGAAGTTGGATTCAATCGGCAGACTGGGTTCGACTGTCAGATCGATATCCGTCAACTGTACGGAATCGTCGCCGACGGCCAGACGAGCACAAATCTGTTGCAGACGCTTTTCCGCGACGACTCGAGCGTCATCGGGATCACAATCTTGGGTGTCAGCCAGCGCCACGGCCAGCACTACTTTGCGAATGTGGTCAAAGACAACCATGCCGTCATACATCGCGAAACACATGTCAGGCAGACCGCGATCATCTTCGGGGACGTGCGGCAGATGTTCGCTGTATCGGATAATGTCATAGCCGGCAAACCCAACGGCTCCGCCACAAAAACGCGGCAGGCCGGAAACAGGCACACACTTGTACTCGGCCACCAGCGCGTCGAGATCCTGCATCGGATCTTCGCTGTCCCACTCCCTGGTTGATCCATCAGCACTGCGAACCTGGACTCGCTTGCCCCATGCCGTAATGGACAGAAATGGATTACTGCCAACGAAGCTGTAGCGTCCGATCTTTTCGCCACCGACGACGCTTTCGAACAGAAATGACCAGGGCCCGTCACACAGTTTTTGATATGCCGTGACGGGTGTCAGGGTGTCCGACGTCAGCTGGCGAAACACGGGCACAAAGCGGGCCTGTGCGGTGTACGCGCGAAACTCGTCAGGGGCAGGATGACTTACGACGGACATTTTATTGTTGTGGACTATTCTTGTGGAATTCGATGACGTGTCATCGGTTCTGTTAGCGATGCGGACCGTAAACAACCCCAGGTCGCCCGCCGGTTAACGCACGTTAAGTCGGCGAGACGTGATCACATTGTTGACGTCAACAGCAGCAGACCGTTGCCGTATGATACTCCGTCGCCGCCACGTCAGTCCATCAAGGCGGTTGCACGCACAGAATCTGTCATTTGGTCAAGAACCGGACGCAGTTCATCCAGTTCGTCGCTGGTCGCCTGCCACCAGACCAGCAGTGTAAAATCCGAGGTTCGGACACTTCGGAGAGCAGCCGAGTTCAGAAGTTCCAGGCAAAAGAACGAAACGTCCCGGGAATACGCAGGCATCTCGGCCAGCACCGTGTTGACCTGTTCGACTTCTGCATCCTCGTATTCTTCCTGAAACGCCGCCACGCACGATTCCACGGCCTGCGGCGGCGCCGGGCTGGCCGAAAGAATCCGCAGGGTCCAGAAGCAGGTCCCCGTACTGGAAACGGTGATAATGACATCTTCGCCATCCGTTTCCTCCTCGAGTTGCCAGATGTCCGGGTAAAGAAAAACTACACCGTGGTTATTGTAGGGAACGATGCAATCGCTGATGTCGAGGTTCATGATGACGAGAAGCTATCCTGATTCATTGGAATACGACTGGCCATAGTAACTGCATACAAGTAACGCAGTCACCAGTCGCAGACGGTACCAGCCCTGGCTCCGGAGTATACACGCCGGCTTGAGCCAATGGCATTCCAGAGTAAACTGTTTGTCCCGGTCGTGACATACAATACGAGAGTACATGCCAATCCCCGTCTTTCATCGCCAAGAGTACTGTAATGAACAGCATAACTGCCCCCGTCACACGCACAGCAGTCCGCCTGAACGTCGAAATGGCCATCGATCCGGATCCTCGCTGCGTCTCTAAGGAACAGCGGGCCCCGTCCGCCGGCAACGTGTGGCCACGGTCGAAATGCGTGCCCTGTTCCTGGGTCGTTCTTAGTCTGCTGTTATCCTGCTTCCTGCCTGCAACTGCGTCGGCCGCGGACAAACGTCCCAACATTCTGTTTGTCTTTTCTGATGACCACGCCCTGCAGGCGATTGGTGCGTATGGTTCGAAGATCAATCAGACGCCGCATCTTGACCGAATCGCCAGCGAAGGGGCCGTGTTTGGAAATTCATTCTGTGCAAATTCCATTTGTGGTCCTTCGCGTGCCTGCATCCTGACCGGAAAACACAGTCACCTGAACGGTTTTCTGCGAAATGGAAATCGGTTTGATGGCACGCAAACGACATTTCCGAAGTTGATGCAGGACGTTGGGTATCAGACGGCAATCATCGGCAAGTGGCACCTGTCGACCGATCCCACAGGCTTCAATCACTGGGAAATACTTCCGGGGCAGGGCAATTATTACAACCCGGACTTCATTCAGATGAATCGCAGACGGAAACGTCGCGAAGGTTACTGCACAGACATTATTACCGACCTGACTCTGGAATGGCTGAAGAAGAAACGTAATCCTGACAAACCGTTCATCATGATGTGTCAGCACAAGGCACCGCATCGGAACTGGTCACCACCCGCGCGTCATTTTTCTCTATACAAAAACGAAGACGTGCCTGAGCCAGCGTCGTTGTTCGACAACTACGAAGGCCGTTCAAGACTGCTGCAGCAGAACGAAATGTCGATCCGGGATCATTTCCACTGGGCTCATGACATGAAGTTTCACGGAGACGGGCAGTTTCCGGAGCACTTTCAGAACCGCCATCCCAACCGCGAGTATGCTCGTATGACCGACCAGCAGAAGGCCGCGTGGGATGCCCAATACGAACCGGAGAACGAAGCATTTATCGCCGAAATGAAGGCTGGCAGGCTGAACGACAAACAGGTCATCAGCTGGAAGTACCAACGCTACATCAAGGATTACCTGAGGTGTGTGCAGGCCGTTGATGATGGGGTCGGTCGGTTGCTGGACTATCTGGATGAAGAGGGTCTGGCAGACAATACGATCGTCATCTACAGCTCGGACCAGGGTTTCTATCTGGGCGAACACGGCTGGTACGATAAACGCTGGATGTTTGAAGAATCGCTGCGGATGCCATTCCTGATTCGGTGGCCGGGAGTGATTGCGCCGGGATCAGAAGCATCCGCACTGATTCAGAATATTGACTACGGCCCGACGTTCCTGGACGTTGCCGGAGCCGATGTGCCGGAAGAAATGCAGGGCCGAAGCATGGTGCCGGTCTTGAAGAATGCGGGGCAGCCAACGGCGTCGTGGCGCGACGCCGTTTATTACGCGTACTACGAAAATGCCGCTGTGCACAATGTGCCCAGACACGATGGCGTTCGTACAGACCGATACAAGCTCATGTTTTTTCCACGGACTCGTGAATGGAATCTATTCGATCTGGAAACCGATCCGGAAGAGATGACGAGTGTTCACAGCGATCCTGCGTATGCGTCTATCCTGGAAGGACTGAAGAAACGCTACGTGGATTTGCAGCAATTTTACGACGTCAACCCGGCTGTGATTCCAGCGACTCGAGGCGACGAGCCCGGTTGGCGAGCGCGGGATGCTCAGCTGACAGCCAATGCAACAAAGGGAGACGTCGAACTTGCTTTTATCGGCGATTCCATCACTCAGGGCTGGGAAGGATCGGGAAAAAACGTCTGGCAGGAATTCTACGGTGACCGCAAAGCGATTAACCTTGGAATAGGCGGCGACCGAACGGAGCACGTCATCTGGCGACTGACTCACGGCAACCTGGCAAATCTCAAACCGAAAGTGGCAGTGGTGATGATCGGCACGAACAACACCGGCCATTTTCTGCAAAACCCTGAACAGGTGGCTCAGGGTGTGGAACGAATCCTGGAGATCCTTGCAGAAAAGTCACCTGACACGAAGGTGCTGTTACAGGGCATCTTCCCGCGCGGGCAGTCGTCGCTGGACGTACGGCGTTTGAACAACATCGCCATCAACCAGACCATCCGGCGTCTGGCCGACGGGCAGCGAGTCCACTACATGGACATTGGCGACGTGTTCACGCAACCTGACGGCACGATATCCAAAGACATCATGCCGGATGCACTGCACCTGAGCGAACAGGGCTACAAACGCTGGGCGACAGCGATCGAGCCCTGGTTAACAGAAGCCGGGATCGACAGTGTTTCACGCTGACTTGAAACAAGCACGCAGTGCAGGCAAGTGTGGTCCACAATGACATGTGACCCACTCGCAGGCGCGTCGAACTGCCTGACTTCATCCCGGCACAAGCCTGCCGAATCAGACTTCCTTTGAGTCGATCCAGCTCATCATGCGGCGGAGATCTTTGCCGACAGATTCGATCTGATGCATGCGTTCACGACGGCGAGTTGCATAGAACGATGCCTGACCGGCTTTGTTTTCCAGCAGCCAGTCACGAGCAAATCGGCCCGACTGAATATCATCCAGCACGCGCTTCATCTCGGCCTTGGTTTCTTCTGTAACGATACGCGGGCCGCTGGTGTAGTCACCGTACTCGGCAGTGTTGGACACACTGTATCGCATGTAATTCAGGCCGCCTTCGTAGAACAGGTCCACGATCAGCTTGAGTTCGTGCATGCATTCGAAGTAGGCCATTTCCGGCTGATAACCTGCTTCGACCAGTGTCTCAAAGCCAGCCTTGACCAGTGCGGAAACTCCGCCACACAACACAACCTGCTCGCCGAACAGATCGGTTTCTGTTTCTTCAGCGAATGTGGTTTCGATGACGCCACCGCGAGTGCCGCCAATCCCTTTGGCGTAAGCCAGAGCCAGTTCGCGTGAAGTTTCAGAAGCTCCGTCGCTTAGAGCGATCAGGCTGGGAACTCCGCCACCCTTTTCGTATTCGCTGCGAACCAGGTGTCCTGGTCCTTTGGGAGCCGCCAGAGCACAGTCCACACCTTCTGGCGGAACAATCTGACCAAAGTGGACGTTGAAGCCGTGGGAGCACATCAGCAGATTGCCGGAGCTCAGCTGTGGACGGATGTCATTGCGGTACACGTCCCCCTGAACTTCGTCCGGCAGCAGAATGTTGACCAGGTCGCCTGCGGCCGTCGCATCAGCCGCAGACATAGGCTCAAAGCCATGGCTTTTGGCAAGGTCGAAGTTCGGGCCACCGGGCCGCTGGCCCACAATCACGTTGCAACCGCTGTCTCGCAGGTTTTGAGCCTGCGCATGTCCCTGGCTGCCGTAGCCAATGATGGCGATCGTCTTGTCTTTCAGCAGGCTCAGGTCTGCGTCGTCATCGTAATAAACTTTAGCTGCCATCGAATTGACCTCGTTGAGTGTAAGGTTCTTGGTATTGAAGATTGAAGTTGGAGACGATTGAAGTTCTGATTGTGTGGTTCGACGAGCCAAGCCGATGCCGGCTCTCCGGACTGCAACCTGCGGAAGATCGCCGCACAGCCGGCGGGCTTTCGGAAAATGCGTCGTCGCTTTGATACCGGGTGCCAGAATACAGCACGAACACGGCAAGATCAGGTCAGGACGCGGATGCTTCTGAACATTCCGGAATTACGTCCGGAGATAGATCCTGAGTGATCGTTTCGTCACGAAGCATCGCGACTCGACCCGTTCTGACCATCTCCAGAATGCCGAATTCACGCATTCGGTCGATAAATGCCTCGATTTTGTTCTCCTGGCCGGAGATCTCGATCATGACGTGTTCTGACCCGACGTCGACAATTCGGCCACGAAAAATGTCCGTCAGCTCGCGAATTTCCGAACGTCGCCCGTTGGCAGTGCTGACTTTGATCAGCATCAGATCACGTTCAACAAATTCCCGTTCAACGTAGTCCTGAACCTTCACCACAGTGACGATTTTTTCCAGCTGCTTACGGACCTGTTCGAACTTCTTGCGGTCTTCTTTCACGACGAAAGTGATGCGAGAAAACTGTTCATTTTCCGTAGCACCCACGGCAAGGCTGTCGATATTGAAGGCTCGCGAAGCGAGCATACCCGAAATGTGGGCCAGGACACCCGGCTGATTCACCACCAGCGCAGAAAGAACGTGTCTCATCTCACGGGGACTTTGTCAGAAAACCAAGGAAATTGCTGCAAAAACGTATTCCCTGCAGCGAGCGACGGCGTGGCACCGCACTATGTCGGTCAGTCTACGGACACCCGGCGCCTCGGGCAACCAGACACTGCCAATACGAATAGGTTTGCGGCGTACTTTGTCGTTTCTGCGAAAGCTGCAGATCCGGCATCGTGTGGCGGACGGAACGGAATCACCCGATTCGAGTCCTTTTGCAGCTGCAACCGACCTACGTGGCGCTGTTGTCCCACCATTCCGTATCGATGCACTGCTGAGCAATGCGAGCGAGAACGTCCGACGGAAGGACGTTTACCGCGGCATCTACAATGGTCGTCACAGCGGACTCATCGAGGTCTCCGGATTCCGGATCGGTATCCGAAGTATCGGCAATCTCGACTGTTGGTTGCTGGGAGGGCAGATCCTTAGGTACCCATCTGACGACTGAAGGCAACTCTGCCGCGTCCAGACCGACTTCGACGCTGGCCAGTAATTCCACCGGATCCTGAGTTTCTTCCACATCAACAACGACTCCGCCAACAAACGTCACCGGAGAGCTCCATGGTCCCTCGGTACCGTCGGCAAAGATGGCTCGAACCCAAATGCGATAGTCGCCATTGTTCAGCGGCTGTGCATTAGGGGCCTGCGGATCGATGGGGGTGTAGCTGGTTCCGGTGATGCCGTCGACGTTAATGAACGTGAAGTCGACACCCAGGTGGGCGACCCAGATTTCGTACGACGCAGCTCCGTCGACCGCCACCCAGGTAAACACAGGAAAATCGACGACTTCCGATTCTGTCGGCGAAGTGACGACCGGGCGTCCACCGGTGGCGGTGATGGCATAGGAAGCGCTCCACGGAGAAAAATCGCCACGCGTGTCGACGGCTCGTACCCAAATTGTGTACTGCCCCTGCGGCAGCGTTTCTGTAAAGGTGTAAGTCGTTGTGGTACTTGTTGCTTCAAGAAACGGAGGACGAGAATTAAATTTGTGGACAAGGATTTCATACCGCGCGGCACCGTGAATAGGCGTCCATTCCACGGTTGGCAGCGCTGCTGTGACGAATCCCTGATCGGCCACTGGTGCCGTGATCGTGGGCCCCACAAGCGTGCTGAAACTGGTTGTGGAACTCCAGACGCCATATACGGACGGCAACCCCTCGCCCATGTTGACGGCTCTCACCCAGAAGTTGTAGTCGCCGTTGGCCAGCAGGTACGGAATGGGATTGCCATCGGCATCCAGCTTCGGCGTTTCACCGGCGGTAAGAACACCGTCACCATTGTCAACGATTGGTGTTCCCGCCTGCGACTGCAGGATTTTCGTGGAGTGTGTGGCGGCGTTGGCAGTTGCCGGAAGCGTGTAACGAAAGAACGGGCCGGCAATACCCGGGCGTGAAACATAAACTTCGTAGTGAGTAGCGCGGTTAACCGAATTCCAGCTGAGTGTCGGCGAATCCTCAAACGATGGAGAATTCGGCCACAGGTTCTGCGGCATTGCTCCGACGTCGAACGTATATCCCGCACTCCATGACGAAATGCGGCCGCTCTGGTCAATCGACCGAATCCAGACCGCATACCGGCCTGTCCCTAATTCGCGGTCTCCTGCCGTTGGATCGGCCGGGTCCGCAGGCAGCACGAAGGAACGAACTTCCTGATAGACCGGATCACCAAACGAATCCAGAACGGGATCTCCATTGGCGTCCAGCAACGGCGTCAGATTGTCCACAGTATACTGCTGAGCATACAACGATGTGTCCACAGGCGTTGTCACACCAGTTGCAGCTGCAGCGACTTCGGCAACAGCCTTGGCGGTCAGGTCCGACACCCAGATCTGAAATCGATTGGCGACGGTACCAGAGGTCCATGTGATCTCCGGAGTAGTGTCGGCTGTCAAATGCCGCGGTCCCTGACCAGCCGGGCCGGTCACGACCGGAGCAGAGCGAATGATGGCTTCTTCGGCAGATGACCAGGCGGATGTCCCGCCACCCATCAAATTGGCCCGGGCCCAGATTCGGATTTTGCCCAGGGACAAGTCATTTGTGGGAGTAAACGAAGTTCCGACAATGCCTCTTTCAACCATGATCGTTTCATAGGTTTCCAGGCTGGTGACCCACAAATCGTAACTTTCAGCGTTGGCGACGGCCTGCCAGGTAAATTCAGGCGTTGCGTCCGTAACTGTCCCCGTGGGCGTCAAAATCTCGGGGGTCGTCAGCAGCAGACGGCCCTCAAGCGTTTCGATTTCGGCAGGGCTGCCAGAAGTAAGACGGCGGCGAGCTGCGGAACGAATTTTCGGTCGCGATGTAAATTTCATCGTTTTTCCAGTCGTTGAAACCAACAAGTAAAGGTGGTATCCCCAACCGGTATCGCCTTCATGGCAACCGGAAATGGAAGGCGCCACCGGCCCACGCGTTGAATCACCCGGATTTCCGAAGGTGTTGCTAGCCAGCTCGCAGCCAATTCTCTGAATTGCCCAGTCTGGACATTCAGAACGACCCTCAACATTCCACTCACAAAGCCTTCTTCGGACAGCGCAGCGGCAGCATCTGCTGAACTAACAGACGTTGCGCCAACCGATTTCCAACACCTTCCACGCAGTGCGAAACACTGTCACAATCGTTGCAATTGGCGTTCAGAATGGGCGGCGTGTGTCGAGTGACCCTGCTGTTCGGTCATGCGGTCATGCGGTCATGCGGTCATGCGGTCATGCGGTCATTTGAGTATTCGCCATATTCCAGTCAAGATAGACTTGAGGCTGGCCGTTCTTTGATGCGTCCGGCGGATCTATGGGATAAAATCTGAATCATACGGCCACAACGATGCACGGCTGAACATCGCAACTGCGTATCATTGTATGTCTCCCATCGAATCATCAGTTAGCGGCGTACGCCGGAAGGCCAATCCGGCACAGTCAGCTCACTTCGGAAAGTAATTGTCATGGATTTCCCAACATGTCCTTCGTGCGGCCAGTCAGTTCTGGACGACGACGCACAGGATTGTCCTTTCTGTGGCTCCGCGATGGACGGGTCTTCAAACAAAGCAAAAACGGAAAAGCCCAGGGCCACAAAGCCAAGAGCCAGCAAGCCCGCCGCCGACACGAAGAAAACTGCAGCGAAGCCGGACGCCCCTTCCAGCGACGATCCGTTTTCCGTTGCTCAGGCTCCGAGTACCACGAAGGCGATTCAATGCGCTCGCAAGCCGGTGAAGGGGCGTCTTCACCGTGTTGTGTGCCCGATGTGCGATACGCAGGGATTCATTCCGAAGTCAGCAGCCGGCAGGCAGGTCAAGTGTGCGAACAAAGAATGCATGGTGCCTGTGTTTACAGCGCCGGGTGAGGAATCGGCCGCCAGGACCCGAGCCCCGGCGCGGATCAGCGACGAAGCACTCGCCACCGAGAAAAAACTGACAGAACCGTCCTCAGCGAAAAATCCCATGGTGATGTACAGCATTGTCGGTGCTGTGCTGCTGGCGGCGACTTTAGGGTTGGTGTTTGTTCTGAATCGTCCGTCAGGTGACGAAAAGAACCTGCAACAGCCGTACGACATGTCCAAGTTCGATTCGGTCGACGACGATGATGTGGAACCTGATGACGACGTAAAGCCAGCCGTGCAGGATTCTCCTGCGGAGCAGGAGGCCGATTACCGGAGCAGGGCCATCGAACTGGTTCAGACAATGGTCAGAACGTCGCGTGAGAACGGCAATCGCGACAAGGCATATTGTCGGCGGCTGACTGGCGACGCGTGGCTTCGGCTGGGCATGCCCGATGAAGCGAAAACAGAATTTGCACAGATGAAGGTGGTTGCCAGTCAGACTCGACGGAATACTGCCTATTATCGCATCGAACCGCTGAGTGCCGAGTACTGGAAACATCGCTTAGCCGGAGACGACACTGCAGCGACCCAACTTCTGGGCGATGCGAAGTCTCTCGCAGATGGCATTCCAAAATCCGGCGGTGTTGCCCTGGAATCCGCGATTGCACTGGCCGTGATGCTGGTTGATTCCGATGACGTCGCCGGGGCGACGTCGCTTCTTACCAGTCTGCAGCGCGATAAATCAGTTTCGTCGCAGATCGATGCAGTCCGCCATGCGGCCTGGGTGTCCACGGCATCTGCATTGTCTGATGCTGGTCAACTGCCTTTGCCGCCGCTGAAAGTTTTCTCATGGAATGAACCCATGATGACAGCAGTCTGTTTACATCTCGCCACGCTCGGCCGATGGGAATCCGCAGCTCAGTGGGCCGGGTCACAGAAGGGCCTCACGGCCGGC
>JACLAC010011629.1_pt1 | contig 38810 bp, 29 predicted proteins | sample 8027881 | NCBI WGS metagenome assembly JACLAC01 (sample SAMN15725517, study PRJNA655200) | protist metagenome | isolation source: fluorescence activated cell sorting (FACS) single amplified genomes of... | place: Spain: Blaines Bay Microbial Observatory, Mediterranean Sea | collected 2016-01-19 | reverse complement strand
GAAGTCCCTATGCAGCAAAGAACCTTGCACCTGAGCTCCATGTTTTTTTTGCTCTTTGGTTTGCTCTGCGCCCAACAAAACTTTCCCGCCAAGGGCTGGAAACCTGAGCTCGACCCCATCGCTTCCCAAGATGCCATCAAAGGTGGTAGCATCACCATCTTTGCAGGCCAAAGCCCCAAGAGCTTCAACTATCACCTGGACAACAACAGCTTCACCTCTCAGGTGTTTGCTGCCCAATTTGAAAGCTTGCTCGACACCCACTCCATCACCATGGAAGAACAACCCAATATCGCCCAGCGCTGGAGCATCAGTGCAGACAAGAAGACCTTCACCTTTTGGCTCGACCCCAGAGCCACGTGGAGCGATGGCAAGGCCATCACTGCCCAGGATGTGGCCTTCACCGTTGAGACCATCCTCAATCCCAAGCACTTGACCGGACCCCATAAAATCCAACTGGAACGTTTTGAAAAACCACAGGTCGTCGATGATCGACAGATCAAATTCATCGCCAAGGAGGTGCACTGGTCCAACCTCTTGGCCATTGGTGGACTGAACATCTTGCCCAAACACCATCTCGAGGGAAAAGACTACAACAAGGTCAATTTTGAGTTTCCGGTGATCTCTGGCCCATACCGTCTGGGCAAACACCGTGAGACCGTGAGCCTGACCATGGAGCGCAACCCCAAGTGGTGGGGCGCTGATCTGCTCAAGAACAAATTCAAATACAATTTTGACAAGATGGTTTTTCGTTTCTACGCCGACCGCAACAATGCCTTTGAAGCTTTCAAGGGCGGCGAGATCGACCTGTTCGCCATCTACACCTCCAAGCGCTGGGTGAAAGACGCCCTCGGCAAGGCCTACGAGAACAACTGGATCATCAAACAGCGCATCCACAACGCCAACCCAAGTGGTTTCCAGGGTTTTGCCATGAACATGCGACGTTGGCCCTTCGATGACGTCAAGGTACGACAAGCCCTAGCTCACCTTCTGGATCGCAACAAGATGAACCAACAACTGATGTACAACCAGTACGCTCTGCTGAGTTCATACTATGGCGATCTATACGACAGTGAGCACCCCAACCCCAATACCGAGATCGCTTTCGATAAAAACAAAGCCAGGCAACTTTTTAATGCGGCCGGTTGGAAAGTGAACCCCAAAAGCGGTTTGCAGGAGAAAGACGATAAGGCTTTGGTCATCAACTTCCTGACCCGGAGCGCCAGCTCGAATCGCTTCTTAGCCATCTACCGCGAAGACTTAGCCGACCTGGGCATCACCCTGAACATCGTTCAAAAAGACTGGGCCGCCTGGGCCAAGGACATGGACGACTTCAACTACGACATGACCTGGGCCGCTTGGGGGGCGGGTGTGCGCAAAGACCCCGAAGGCATGTGGAAGAGCAGTGAATCAGAGCGCCCTTCTGGGGTCAACATCACCGGCTTTAAAAATCCCGACGTCGATGAACTGATCAAACGGCAAAAAAGCATGTTCAACATGGAGCAACGTCACGAGATCGTGCGCAAGGTCGACCAGCTGATTTTCCAACAACACCCCTACGCATTGCTCTGGAACCTCAACTACACTCGCTTGCTTTATTGGAACAAGTTCGGCACGCCCTCGACGGTGCTGTCCAAGTATGGCAGCGAGTCTAGCGCTTACTGGTACTGGTGGTACGAGGAAGATAACGACCTCGACCTCGAAGACGCCCAAGAGTATGGCGAAGCTTTGCCGGAGCACCCCTCGGACGTGTATTTCGACAAACAAGGCTAGCCCCAAAGCGACGTGTTGATCATAACCAATCGCTTTTGAAATAAGATGGGACGCCTCGATTACCTACTTCGGCGACTGCTGCTGATCGTGCCCACCTTCCTCGGCATCACTTTTCTTTGCTACGCTCTGTGTCGCTTCGTGCCCGGCGGTCCCGTCGAGCAGGCCCTCGCCGAGATGCGAGGCGGGGCGGAAACCGGGGGACAAAACGCCCATCAACAACAACTCAGTGAAGAACACATCCAGCAGCTCAAAAGCCACTACGGCCTCGACCAACCTTTAGTTGTCGCTTACTGGCAATGGCTCAAAGCCGGGGCCGGCATGAACGTGCCCAGCACGAAGTTCCCCAACAAGAGCTCTTGGGAGTTGATCTCATCTCGCTTTGGGGTCTCGCTTATTTTTGGACTGTCGGGCTTCTTGCTGACCTACCTCATCTGTATCCCCTTGGGGATCGCCAAGGCCCTTAAGAACGGACAACGCTTCGATCTCCTCTCCAGCCTGATGATCTTCGGCGGTTACGCCATACCCAGCTTTGCCTTTGGGATGGTGCTCAAACTGTTCCTATGCGGCAGTTCCGATCACTTTTTCGACGTCTTCCCCCACGCCGGTTTCACCGCCGCCGAGTTCGATGCCATGACCACCACCGAACAGCTCTTTGACATCGTGCACCACATGACTCTGCCGGTTTTATGTTACGTGATAGGAAATTTTGCCGTCTTGACGGTATTGATGAAAAACTCATTGCTGGAGGAGATCAGCAAGGAGTACGTGCGCACCGTTCTGGCCAAGGGCGGAACCTTGAACCGAGCCATCTGGAAGCACGCCCTGCGCAATGCCCTCATCCCGCTCGCCACCGGCGTTGGCTCCATTTTGACCTTGATGTTTTCTGGAGCGGTGTTGATCGAGCAGGTGTTTGAAATCCCCGGCATGGGACGTCTGTCCCTCGATGCCATCGTGAGTCGCGACTACCCCATCTTCCTCGGCATCCTCTCCCTCACTTCGGTGTTGGGTCTGCTGGGGCGGATCCTCTCGGACCTGTTGTACATGATCATCGATCCCCGCATCGACTTCGGTAAATAAAAGCTTGGCCTCATCGACACCTAGCTCGACTTCCGTTGGACCGCCCACGGGGCCCAAAGCCTTATGGCTGAAGTTCAAGGCTGTTAAACGGGCATACGGCTCACTGCTGTTGCTCAGTTTTGCCTACATCATGAGTTTGGGCTCTGAGTTGATCTGCCACAACATCCCTCTCGCGCTGCACTTCAAGGGCGAAACCATCTTTCCATTTCTCTCCCATTATTTCGAGGCGGTGTACTACTCCGAGGATCACTTCCTCGGCAACGGACGTCAAACCCGGCCCGACTATAAAAAAATCGTGCGCTCCCAAGCCTTCAAAAGCGATGCCGACAACTGGGTCGTCTTTCCCCCCATCCCATGGGGACCCCACGAGAGCATCGATCCCGAAGAGATCGACGCAGACCAAAACATCCATGGCAAATTCATCCCTGCACCGGCCCAAGCGACCGTGTACGTCGATGGGGCAGGACTGGTGACCCGCTCCATGGGGCTGTTGAGTTTTTTTGGCGAGGAAGACCGCAACTTCAAGGGCAAGCCTATAAGAGAACATCTGCTTTTAAGTGAAGGCATCCAAAGCGCCTTGAGCACTCGCTTTGAAAACCAGCCTAGCCCTGAGCTATCTGAGGAACTGGAGGATGGCACACGGGTGAGCTTGCGCGCCCATCGACCCCGAAGTTCTGCACCGCGTTCCGTGCGCCTGCGCGTGTCGAGACCCCAAGCCGCTAGCAAAACAAAAACCGCTGTCTTTGACCAAAAGGGTCAACTGACGGGGGCTTCGGCGGCTCACTCTTTTTTAGAGGCCTGTGCTGCAGAGGATTTTGCAAAACTTCAAGCCGCTGTTCTTGAAGCCAAAGATCAACAGGTCAGTCCCTTCAGCCTGAGCATTGAAGGCACCCGATACCGCGTCTGGTTGTCCAAAGCGGAACTGGCTTTTCCCATGGGGCCATCGCCGCGCCACTGGCTCGGCGTCGACGACACGGGCCGCGACGTGTTCGCCCGCATCCTCTACGGTTTTCGCACCTCCATGACCTTTGCCATGGTGCTCGTGATCTTCTCCATGGGCCTCGGGGTCATCGTCGGAGCCATCCAAGGTTACTTCGGTGGCTGGATCGACCTTTTATCCCAAAGGAGCATCGAGATCTGGGAGTCGATGCCTTTTCTGTACGTGATGATTTTCATGGGTGCGGTTTTCGGTCAGGGTTTTCTCTTGCTGCTCCTGTGTTACGCCCTGTTCAACTGGATCGGTATCTCTTACTACATGCGGGCCGAGTTTTTGCGCTTGCGTCGCCTGCCCTTTGTGGAGGCTGCACAAGCCTTGGGCATACCCACCTGGCGCATCATCCTGCGCCACATCTTGCCCAACGCCCTGGTGCCCGTCATCACCTTTTTCCCCTTCTCTTTGGTGTCGGCCATCGGCTCTTTGACGGCCTTGGACTACTTGGGCTTTGGCCTGCCTATCCCCACCCCAAGTTGGGGTGAACTGCTCAAGCAGGCCCAAAACGACCCTTCAGCTTGGTGGTTGATCCTGTATCCTTTTTTGGCGCTATTCACGGTCATTTTGCTGGGCGTTTTCATGGGCGAAGGAGCGCGGGCGGCCTTTGACCCCAAGCGGGAGAGCCGACTGCGATGACCATGGAAGTTTCAAAGCGCAGCGATGCCTCAACGGTGCTCAGCATCGAAAACCTGTCCATCAGCTTCAGTGGTCCAGAGGGCGAGCTGCCGGCCGTAAAAGACCTGACGTTAAACATCCAAGCGGGCGAGATCGTCGGCCTAGCCGGTGAATCCGGCTCGGGCAAAACCGTTTCGGCCATGTCCATCTTGAGATTGAACCCCTCTCCTCCTGCCAAGGTCAACGGCGGAGCCATCCACTACTTTGGACGCTCAAAAAATGGTGGGCGCAGCAAAGTGAACCTGCTCGACATGCCCCTAGAGCAACTGCGCGAGATCCGAGGCGCCAAGATCTCGGTTATTTTTCAAGAGCCCATGACCGCCCTCTCACCCTTGCACCGCATTGGACAACAACTGGTGGAGGCTTTGCGACTGCACCAAGACATCTCACCTTCTGAGGCTTGGCAAAAGGCCTTGGTGTGGCTGGATAAGGTCGGTATCCCCGAACCGGCCCTGCGCGCCCAGAGCTACCCCTTTGAGCTCTCCGGAGGTCAACGACAACGGGTGATGATCGCCATGGCCCTGATGCTGGAGCCCGACCTGATCATCGCCGACGAGCCGACCACGGCCCTGGACGTGACCATTCAAAAGCAAATTTTTGCTTTGATGCTCGAGCTCAAGGGCAAGGACACCTCCATGTTGTTCATCACCCACGACATGGGGGTGATCTGGGAGATGTGCGACCGCGTGGCCGTGATGAACCAGGGCGAACTGGTCGAGGAAGGTGAGGTCACAGCGGTGCTGAAAAAGCCCCAGCACCCTTACACCCAAAAGCTCATCGCCGCCGTACCCGCCTTGAACAGTGAAGATCTGCACCAAAGGAAGAGCGACGAGCTGTTGTTGGCGGTGAAAGACCTCCACACCTGGTACCCCATCAAACGGGGACTGTTCGCCAGAACCGTCGACCACGTCAAAGCGGTACGCGGCGTCAGTTTTGACATCTACCCCGGGGAGACCCTAGCCCTCGTTGGCGAATCGGGCTGCGGCAAGACCACGCTGGGACGAACCTTGATGAAACTGGAGCACGCCCACTCCGGTTCCATCCGCTTCGAAGGCGTCGACCTGCTGGCCTGTTCCAAAAAAACAAGACAGGGATAGTCGCCAGCATATCCAAATGGTGTTCCAAGACCCCTACTCGGCCCTCAACCCGCGCATGAAAATATGGAACTGCCTGACTGAGGCCTTGGTGATTCACGGCCTGATTCCGGCCAGCGAGCAACGGAGCAGAGCTCAGATCCTACTCGAAGAGGTTGGGCTAGGAGCGGAGCACCTCGACCGTTACCCCCACGAGTTCTCCGGCGGTCAGCGCCAGCGCATTTGCATAGCCAGGGCCCTAGGCCTGAAACCAAAGCTGATCATCCTCGACGAGTCCCTATCGGCCCTAGACGTTTCCATTCAAGCCCAAGTGCTCGACCTGTTACAGGACCTCAAGCAGCGTCACGATCTGGCGTACCTCTTCATCTCCCACGACCTCAGCGTCGTCTCCCAAGTCGCCGACCGCATCGCTGTGATGAAAGACGGGCAGATCGTAGAGATGGGGCCGCCATCGGAGATCATCGCTAAACCCAAACAGGCCTACACCCAAGCTCTGATGGCCTCGATTCCTGTTTTGCAATAACTGCTGGCCATCCCTCTTTCTAGCTCAAACCCTTGATCTCAACTGCCTTGAAATCGAGCTCCATTGGTTTGAGTAAAAAAAACTATCGATATACCCGTTCCCATGAGTGATGCAAATTTTAAAGGCTGTGAACAGCTACGTCGACACCCCCGTTTGGTCGAGTTGCGCCATGCCTTCAAAGGCGACAAGGAGTTTCGCCTATCGGGCTGCTTTGGTTCCATCGCTGCTTTTTTGTTGGGCCAAGGCCTCGACGGCTTGAAGCGCCCAAGCTTTATTTTACTCCAGGACGAAGAGGACATGGACGCTTTCGTGGCCGAGTTCAAAACCTGGACCCAAACCGTGGACGTTTTCCCCTACCCCTTTGTGCACGGCAACATCACCACCCTAGAGCACTCGGCTTTATTACAGCAGATGAAAAGCATCCGCGCCATGCTCGAAGCAGACGCCCATAAAGGCGTCTGGGTCAGCACCCTCAAAGCCCTAGAAGCGCCTTGTTTTTCCCTCGACTTTATCGATCAACCGGTGATCACCTTCGAAAAAGGTGGCTCTTGGCAGCTCGATGACCTCGGTCAAACCTTGGAGAAACGCGGCTTCCAAAGGGCCGACCGCGTCGATCAGCGGGGCGACTACGCCATCCGCGGTGGCATCCTCGACCTCTTCCCTCGCTTCGCCAGTCACCCCCTGCGCATCGACTTCTTTGGCGATGAGATCGATGGCATCCGCGAGTTCAGCGCCGTCACCCAGCGCAGTATCAGGCAACTGTCCCGTTATGTGCTCGACGACGTCGAGTATGACGAGGTCGACCAACTGGTGCGCGACGGCAGCATCGCCGACTTTTTGCCCGAAAATGGACTTTTTCTGATACAAGAACCGGAACTGGCCGCACGGGGATTAAAACCCGAGTGGATCCACTCGGGCCTGAGCGAGCTACTGCTCAAGGCCTCCCCCGAATCTCGCCAGCAAATGGGCATCACTAGGGGCGTTTTCGCCGGTCGAATCGAGGACGCCGAGTTCAATTTTGAGTCCCATCAAGATGAACCCCTTGGCCTGAGCTTGAAAGAGGCCGATGAACACCTGGGCCAAAGCAGTCCATACCAAGTGCGTTTTCTACTGGAGTCCTTTGGATCCAGCCTCAAATTGGCCGAGCGCAGCCAACTGGACCTGTGGGTGCTCGAAGGTCCACTCGAGATGAACTTCCGTATCGAAGACCTCGGCGTTGAGGTGCTGCACGAGAAGAACCTCGTGCAGATCTCGGACTTACAGGTGGAGGACCCCGTTCAAGGGGCCATGGCCGACTTTTTGGAACTGGAAATGGGCGACTACATCGTTCACGAGAATTACGGCATCGGTCAGTTTTTAGGACTGGCCTCAATGGAGAAAAATGGCGTGATGAGCGACTTTTTGTTGCTGCAATTCTCCGCCGGCAGCAAAGTGTACGTGCCCGTGGCCCAACTGAACTTGGTGCAGAAGTACATCGGCCGCGGCGAGGGCAGTCCCGAGCTATCGAAACTGGGCTCTAAAGCTTGGGACATGAAAAAGAAAAAAGCGCGCAAGGCCATCGACCGCATCGTGATGGAACTGGTGCAGCGCCAAGCCTTCCGCGAGTCCCAAGTGGGCAGACCTTTTTCCCCCGACTCCCCCGACCAACGGGCCTTCGAGCGCGCCTTCCCCTACAACGACACCCCTTGCCAAACCCAAGCCACGGCCTCCATCAAACGGGAAATGGAGAAGGACAAACCCATGGACCACTTGCTCTGTGGCGACGTGGGCTTCGGCAAGACTGAAGTGGCCATGCGCATCGCCCACAAAGCGGCTCTAGATGAAAAACAGGTGGTCATCCTTGCCCCGACCACGGTTTTAGCCGAACAACACTACAATAATTTCTGTAAACGCTTCAAGGATAAAAGCGACCAATTGGCCGTGCTCGATCGTTTTCGCACGGCCGCCGAGACCAAGCAGATCCTGGCGCGGGTGGTCAGCGGTGAGGTCAAGATCCTCATTGGAACACACCGTTTATTGTCCAAAGATATCGATTTTAAAGACCTGGGACTGATGATCCTCGACGAGGAGCAACGCTTTGGGGTGAAACAAAAAGAGTCCCTCAAGCAGCGTTACCCCAGCATCGACGTACTATCCCTCTCGGCTACACCCATACCCAGAACCCTGCACCTGTCGATGTTGGGCATTCGCGGCATCTCGAACCTCACCATACCTCCGGAAAATCGCCACCCCATCCGAACCTACATTCGGGAAAGAGACAAGGGCGTCATCTTGCACGCCATCGGTCGAGAGTTGGATCGCGGTGGCCAATCGTATTTCCTTCACAACCGCGTGGAGGACATCTTCGCCGTCAGAGACGAGCTCCAAGGCTACTTTCCCAAGGCGAGGATCGGCGTCGGTCACGGTCAGATGGGCGAGGCCGAATTATCGGCGGTGATGAAGGCCTTTTTTGCCATGGAGGTCGACATCTTTCTGTCCACCTCTATTGTCGCCAACGGCATCGATATGCCCACAGCCAACACCATGGTGGTCAATGACGCCCATCTCTTTGGACTCTCGGAGCTCCATCAAATCAGGGGACGTATAGGACGTTATAGTATCCAAGCCTATTGTTACCTACTTCTGCCCAAGGGGGTCAAACTCGCCTCGGGTAGTTTGCGTCGCCTTAGGGCGATCGAAGAGCATCAAGATTTGGGAGCTGGTTTTAAACTGGCGATGCGGGACATGGAGATCCGCGGTGTGGGCAACATCTTGGGTGAAGACCAACACGGTCAGATCGCCGACATCGGCTACGAACTGTACACCCAGTATTTAGGCCAAGCCATCAGTGAAATGAAAGGACAAGCGCCCGAAGCCTTTGTCGAAACCGAACTGTCTTGGAACATCGGGTCGACCTATTTTCCCAAAAGTTATATCTCTTCCCACAGCGACCGCATCGACTTTTATCGTCGTATCTCTTTTGCAAAACAGCCCTCAAAAATAGCCGAAATCGAGAAGGAATTGCAGGATCGTTTTGGTGAAATGCCAGCCCCGACCCAACAGATGATACAATACTTCAAAGCCAAAACCCGCTTTAAAAGGATGGGAATCAAGAGTTTCAAGGCCAAAGAACAAGGCCACAGTGCCCTGCTGGAGACCTGGAAATGGAAGGACGAAACCAAACTTCAATGGGTTCTGGCTCACCCTGCGGAATTGGCCTTTTACGGCGAGACCCACATCTTGATGAAAATTGGTGCCATTTGGAATCGCCTGACCGATGAGAAGGTCAAAGACGATCCCTACACCCAGTACAGTTACTACAACGAAGACGAGCGTCCCGAGCCCCTAGACGTGCTAGAAGTGGTGCTCGATTTCATGGAATCTAGTTTGGAAAAGTGTCGAGCTGAACAAGCCTCAAGTGGGGAAGCAACTTCTACCGTAGACCCGTCCACCGCCACAGCGAGTTCTTGAACCTGATGAACACGTCTATAAACCGCTGGCAAAGCCCTATTGTACAACGTCGCGTGTCCATCGCCCCCATGATGGAGGTCACCGATCGCCACTTTAGGGCCTTCATGCGCTGCATCAGCTCCAAGACCACCCTGTACACGGAGATGGTGAGCACCGGTGCCCTGTGTTTTGGTGATCGGCAACGCTTTTTTAAATTTAGCCAACTTGAACACCCTATCGCCCTACAAATAGGAGGGTCCAACCTAGAGCACTGTGCCAAAAGCGCCACCATGGCCCATGAAGCGGGCTACGACGAGATCAACTTGAACGTCGGTTGCCCAAGCGATCGCGTTCAAGAAGGTCGCATTGGCGCCTGCTTGATGGCTGAACCGAAACTGGTCAGGGATCTCCTCAAAGCCATGCTCGATGCCTGTCCCCTTCCCGTGACCATCAAAACCCGTTTGGGCATCGACGATCTCGATCAATACGACGATTTTTTGCGTTTTGCCGAAACCGTGATGGAAAGTGGCGTTAAACTGATGACCATTCACGCTCGCAAAGCTTGGTTATCGGGACTGAGCCCCAAACAAAATCGTGACGTTCCTCCGCTCTGGTACGAGCGAGTTTACCGTTTTAAAGAAGCCTTCCCCGAAATGACCGTGGAGATCAACGGTGGAATCAAGAATCACCAAGATTTGTGCGAACACCTTAAGCATGTCGACGCCGTTATGATTGGGCGAGCTGCCCAGGATCAACCTTGGTGGTTGCATCGCTTTGATGAGGAGTTCTACGGTGCAAAACCACCGAGCCGTCAACGCCACGAAGCGCTCGCTCTCTACGAGCCCTATTTCAAGGCAGAAGTCGAGGAAGGCACTCCCCTCAGGTTGTTACTCAAGCCGGCTCTCAATTTATTTCAAGGTCTGCGTGGGGCTAAATCATGGCGTCAGCTGCTGAGTCGTTCGGATCTCGATCCAGATACGCATTGGGGTGAAATGTGTGCAGCGGCAAGACGTATTGATTTAGAGCACGAAGTCCAAGATGGATCTAACTGAGGCTTAAAACCAAATGAACCTTGTTCGCTTCTAGGACACATCACTCTACATATCAAATAGCGTTCTTAAATTTGGCATGTCCCAAAACATAAGTAAGGACGATGATATAAAAGAAAGAGCCGCAACCATCATCAAGTTCTTTTCCCTATATAATTTTTCGGGATTTTGAACGGGACTATTATCCTTAAGTGCTACAGCAAGGTAAATAGCCACAAAAGCACCGATCAGTGGTAGAGTAAAAATGAGCTCAAAACGAAATTTCGTGATAAAGACACCATACATGATACAAAAAGCATTGCCATAAAGAACCGATACAATCAACAATTTCCTGGCATTGGTGAACCGAAAGGATGCACGGTACGCCGATGCTCTATCTGGATTGTCGATCAGACGGTATTCGGCGTACCGCTTCAAAGACATGAAATAAGCTCCTAACATCCAGTAAGCGAGTAAAATGGACAATGTCGGCAAGCCCTTTGGATGTATCATGTACCACCCTAAAGCCATCCTGATCGGGTTGTTTATCGATTCAGTGATGGCATCTAAGTAAGGCCATTCCTTCAACCGAAGTGGCTTCACGTTATAAACAACGCCCATAACCCAAAGGAATACTGTGCTCAAGAGAAAAGCTTCGCCCACCAAAAATGACAATAAAAAGGACAAACATGTCAGTACAACATACTGTACATAAGCCAAAAAGATATTCACCTGTCCACTAGGGATCGGTCGTTGACATTTAACTGGGTGCTCCTTGTCATAGTCAGCATCCAAGATCTCATTGATGGTATAGTTTGCCGAAGCGACAAAGCCAACCGACAACAAACCAACAACAACCCTGTAAAAAACTTCCCAAGTCTGATAAGGCAATCCACTAAAATAGATCGCCAATATCATCCCTGGTATGCAGAACACATTCTTAAACCAATGATCGAAGCGAGCGATCTCCAAGTAAGGTGTTATTTTTTGCATGCAATCATCATCATTGAGTCACCCAGATTAAGTGGTATCGTCTGATTCATCAATTTATTCATCAAGGAAAAACGATTAAAGCCATCTAAACTAGGGAGTATCGAAATATAATGCCTCACCCGTTCGTATAAATAAGCTATTTTAAAAAACCATCCAGGACGACCACGATACACGACATCTGAACCTTGATTCACTAGAAGTGATTCTAAATTCTTCATATTGAAATAGCCAACATGTGCCATCCGGTAATGCCACCATTTTTCTTTTAGAATACGTGCCAAAAAACTATTCACATCGGGAGTGATCACCAAAAAATGACCTCCTGGCTTTAATTTCTTATACGCTTCAGAAATCAAAGCGACGGGATCGTGGACATGTTCTATAACATCAACACAGGTGACCCAATCAAAAAGGTCTTGCTCAAGGCTTGGCAAAGGCAACACTCCACAACGCACATCATAACCCAACTCTTTCGCTTTAGCACTAGCCCAACGTGAGGGTTCGACCCCTACACCATCTACACCCACAGACTTTGCCGCTTGGATGAGCATTCCTGTTCCTGCTCCGATATCCAACAGACGCCCCCCTCCCGGAGCAATCATAAATAGTTTTTTTAATAGGTTCTCTTGTTGTGCTAAACGGTAGTCGCGTCCTTCTTCGTATTCTTTGTCTTCTAACTGTGAATAATATTGAACGACGTCTTCTTCAAAGACAACAAAACGAAAATCACAACAAAGGCATTTAAAGAGAGGGCCCGTCTTGCCATAGTTTGAATCGGTTATTCTAAAATCTTCGGAACTCAAGTTCCTAATTACACCCCCTCCTAATGATTCAACTTTTTCAGAACCACACAATGGACATTTTTTTTTCATGCTAATAAAAAACCCTTCAACTCACTAAGATGACGAACCCTTGTTACTTCATCAATGCTGGATTTGCGGTTGACCAAAATGGCATTAATACCATGGGTTTTTGCACCCAATATGTCCGAATTCATTTCATCACCGATATAAAGAATCTCTTCAGGTTTCAAATTCGTTTGACGACAAAGTCTTTTAAAACCATTTCCTCGAGGCTTATATCCGTTTGATTCATGATCGTGAGAAGACAAATTCCATTTAAAATATGACTCTACACCCAAAGCTTTTAATTTATCCTCAACGGGATAATCTGAAAAAACCCCTAGTTCGCAATGCTGTTTCAGCTCATTTAAAAGTAGACACAAACCTTCATATCGACAAGACTTTAGCAGTGATAAAGGTTCTCGTCGCATCCATTTAAAAATGACCTTATGGACTTCTGATGGATTCATATTCAATCTTTCGGCCGTTAGATCTATGTGATATTTTGCTAATGGAATGTTTCTTTCCTCGGGAGGTTCTGCTTGAAGTTCCCTGTGTATACTCCTATAGGTCTGAATCATAAGATACTGTTTAAAGCAAAATTTTCCTTTAAACGCAGCCAAGATGATTTTCATCAACATCTTTTTTTTCATGATAGAGCTGTCGTACAATGTGCCGTCGACATCAAAAAAAATAGCAGCTATACTTTTCTCCTCAAAACTAACTGCCAAGAATATCATCCCATGCTTTGACTTGCTGAGCATTCATTTGAATCACTTGTTTGGGGTGAAACCCAGGCTTGACTTTTTTAGCTTCCTGAAACGTCTTGATTAGGCTCTTTTGATCACCTTGCTGGAGATATATTTGTGCCATCAGCATATAAGTCTGGAAAAAACTCGGTTCATGCTCTTTAGCTATCTTGAGATGATAAAGCGCTCGATCCATCTTTTCTTTTTTGAAGAAAATCAAAGATAATCCATAATGTGCATGATGACTTTTAACGATCTCTAGAGCATTTCTAAAACAATTTTCTGACATTATAAGATCACTTTTTTCTAAAAAGCCATGACCAAGTCGCATCAAGTTATCATGACGGTCCTTAGGAATAGGCTGCTTTAGTTTTTCAAGTTGGTGATCATCAAAAACAAAAAGGCCTAGGCAATACATCGCCATCAAAAATATAGGAATGGCTATCACGATGAACTCTAGCTTTCTTAAATGGATTTTTAGCTTTGGACCAAGAAGGGGAAATATTTTGAAAAACAAAACCAATAGACAAAAAGGAGCTATCAGATGCAACCATTCATAAGGATAACTGTACCTCAAGAAAGGAACTATCGTTATAGAAATCAACACAGATGCCAAAAAACATCCGAGATAAGTCACAAAAATCAAACCACTTAAAGGATCTGTCAGCTTCGACCTATAAAAAATGATGAAAGATAATATCAAAACGACCATTGATACATAAGGAGCGTAAAGTTCCTTGACCCATTTCTTTTGACAACTTTCAATAAGATCCAAAGCTCTCGTCAGTGATGCTTTTTCTCCCGCATCACTAAACATCGCCTGTGGAGGAAAACCCATTTGTAAATTTCTATCTCTTTCACCGTGACGATAACTTTCATGGCATCGATAGAAATGTGATACGCGATCAAAAGGAATGTCTAGCTGTGGATTCATCACATGGTAGGAATAAAACATGGTCAAACTGAACTTGAGATAATCTAAAGGGTGATCAAGAATTCCTCGACGAACGATTGTTTTGAAATGATCAGCATTTTGATATGGATCTTTAAAATATGGATATATACATCGATCCGTATAGTAGTGATAAATGCCTCTTAGTTTTTCAAAATCCCACGATTCCTTTAGTATTTGTTCATGATCAGCATGTATCTCTGCCCTTGAATTTCTTATCATTTCATTGATGTGGTCTGGGTTTTGTTCATTTTCGTAAATGAAAGTATGCGTAGAAAACAATCGGTTAAAAGGACCGATTCTCGACAACGTCATCTCACCAAAACTTAAATAATTATACCCATAAAAAAAGATAAAAGTAGCTAATATAGGAGTGAAGCAAAGCGATATTTTTTTCCAAAAAAATTGTTTTTTCCATTGAAAAAAAGCGATAAAAAACCAAAGGATCAATAAGTAAAAATTTGCTTGACGAATCAATATTAAACATGCAGCCAAAAGGCTTGCTATAAAGAAATCTTTCACCCTAAGGTTCTTGAAGGAAAGAGCTAACATAGAACAAAAAGCAATCAACACACTTGTACTCAAACTATCTGAATACAACATAAATTCCTGTAATAAAAAAATACCCTCTAACTGAAAAATCGACAAAGAAAAAGATGTCACTAAAGCAAATAATTCACTCCATTTTGAGGCTACATAAATTGCCAATAAACCTGATAACAGATAAAACAAACCGTGACCGACAACGATGGATGCTTTATTTTCCCATATGTCTAAAGCGCACTTCATGAATAAGGGATAGCCAGGCGTCCTAACTGAAAAGTCGGCCCAGAAACCTGAGGCCCATTGATCTACAAGTTTTAAATAACTTCCCGTGTCAGGTTTACGATCAGCAGCGGGAAAGAGTAACCACAAGGGAAGTCTAATGGCAAAAAAAGAAGCCGCGAAAAAGCCATAAGCACTCAGTAAAAAAAAACTTTTTCTCAGTAAATTAATCTTCATCATGCTCAATCATTTTTTCTAATTCACCTTATTTTAAACCATCCTTTTACAAGAAACCCTTGATCAAAACTAGGGACTCGTCATGATCTGCTTGGTTTTAGTCATAAAAGGCTGTAAAAATAACCTTATGGTCCCAAGAACTCATTTTTTTCATGATTCATGAGTGAATCCATCCTCGGCATCTCCGCCTACTACCACGATTCTGCTGCCGCTATCATTCGCGACGGAGAAATCATCGCTGCCGCTCAGGAAGAACGTTTCACGAGGATCAAGCACGACGATGCCTTCCCCATCAACGCTGCAAAATACTGCTTGAAAGAAGCGGGTTGCGAGGCTAACGACCTCAAATCCGTGGTTTTTTACGATAAACCCTGGGCCAAATTTGACCGTATCTTAGAAAACTATTTTTCCGTTGCCCCCCAAGGGTTCTCATCTTTCCTCATGGCCATCCCCACTTGGCTGGGGAATAAAATTTGGACCGCAAAAAACATCGATCGAGCTTTGGGCTACAGTGGAGAACTGCTGTTTTGCCGTCACCACGAATCCCATGCTGCCTCAGCCTTTTACCCCTCGCCCTTTGAAGAGTCTGCTGTTCTGACCCTCGATGGAGTTGGGGAATGGCACAGCACCACTTGGGGCGTAGGTCAAGCTCAGCGGCTCGAACTGCACTCTAAAATCGACTACCCCCACAGCATAGGACTGCTCTACTCGGCCATGACCTACTACACCGGCTTCAAGGTGAACAGTGGCGAGTACAAAGTGATGGGACTAGCTCCCTACGGTGAACCTAAATACACCCAAGCCATCTTGGACAACATCATCGACCTCAAGGAAGATGGTTCCTACCGCCTCAACATGGAATACTTCGACTTTCATCGCGGTCTAAAAATGACCAGCTCGGCCTTTGACCAACTCTTTGGTGGCCCCCCCAGACAGAGCGAGTCGGAAATCACCCAAAAGGAAATGGATCTGGCCCGCTCCATTCAAGAGGTCGTCAATTTGGTGCTGCTGAAGATGGCAGCTCACATTAGAAAAGCAAGTGGACAACGACAGCTTTGCCTTGCTGGGGGAGTCGCCCTCAACTGCGTCGCCAACGGCGAACTGCAACGCAAAGGTATTTTCGACGACATCTGGATTCAACCGGCAGCAGGAGATGCCGGCGGAGCCCTTGGGGCAGCTTTACACGCTTGGCACCAAATCTACGACAAGCCAAGGCCAAAACAAGCTAAGGATCGTCAAAAAGGCTCACTTTTGGGTCCAGCTTTCGATAAAAAAAGCATCGATAGCCAACTCAAAGCTCACAACACCAAGGGGACGCACCACCGTGAGGATAAAATTTTTGATGAGATCTGCGAACTTTTGGTTCAGGAAAAGGTCATAGGCCTCTTTCAGGGCAGAATGGAATTCGGCCCACGGGCCTTGGGAGGAAGGAGCATCATTGGCGATCCCCGCTCAAAAAAGATGCAGAGCATCATGAACCTCAAGATCAAATATCGCGAGTCTTTTCGACCTTTTGCTCCATCGATTTTGCTCGATCAAGTCAGTCATTATTTTGAAACCAAAAACTCTTCACCTTATATGCTTTTGGTGCATCCCGTTCACCCAGAGAGACGAATAACCATGAGCGAAGAGCAAGAACAACTCTTCGGGGTCGACAAACTACTGCTGCCGAGGTCCGATATTCCCGCCATCACCCACGTCGATTACTCCGCTAGGATTCAAACGGTGGAGGCCTCACAGAGTCCCTATTACGAAAAACTGATCAAGGCTTTTTTTAAAAAAACCGGTTGTCCCTTGGTCGTGAACACCTCATTCAACGTGCGCGGAGAACCCATCGTCGCAACACCCTTAGATGCCTACCGCTGCTTCATGAGAACGGAGATGGATGCACTGGTGATTGAAAACGAACTCTTCCTCAAAGAAGATCAACCCCCTTGGAAAAACGATGACAACTGGCGTGAAGACTTCAAGCTCGACTGAACCCAGTCCTCAAACACTGCGCTACTTTGGTTTGATTTTCGGGATCTTCCTATGGCTCATCTCTAGCTTCTGGAGCGCTCAATGGTTTCACCCCGTTGGCATAGCTGGGATATTTGTCGCCACAGTGGGGCTAGTTTTTCCTGTGGCCTTAAAACCTCTATACGGTCCATGGCTAAAATTTGGTGCTGTACTAGGAAAAATCAACATCACCATCATCTTAGCCATCATCTATTACCTCATCTTCACACCCATCGCCTTGTTTTTCAAATTAAAAGGGCGTGATCGCCTAAAAATGGCTAGAGGAGCCCCTTCTTACTGGGAAATTTACGATAAACAACCCACCACCCTAGAGCGTTACCGGAGATTGTTCTGATGTCGAGACCCTCATTTTTTTCGGAGCTGTTCGCTTTTTTAAAGGAAAACAAAAAGTGGTGGCTCATCCCCATCCTATTGGTATTTGGCTTTTTAGGGGGTATTCTACTGATCGCTCAAACCGCACCGGCCGCAGCTCCATTCATCTACACCCTATTTTAACAGCACGTTGAAAACCTTGATCTTGGGGGCCAATGCCGTTTGGCAGAAGCTCATCAAGTTTGATCGCCTAGAACTGGGACAGGTATCTCGTTCCCGAAAAGTGCTTTCGATGGCTTCGGGAAAAGGGATCAACGTTGCCATAGCGATGGAACGGCTTGGCAGTGGCCAGCATTCGCTCATACAAACCCTTGGCGGTCGAGAGGGCAAATGGATCGCTCGGGATCTAGATCGCTTTGAGTTCGCCACCTTCAACCATGCCATTGGCGAAGCCACGCGTTGTTGCATCACCCTAAAAGAGGACTCCGGTAGAATAACCGAGCTGATCGAACCCTCCCCGGTCCTCAGCAGTCAAGAATGGAAGAGCTTCTCTGATCTTTGTCATCAACAATTAGCTCACAAACCTGAACGTTTGCTCGTTTGTGGCTCTCTGCCCGCCGGTGATGATCATCTTTTTTTTAAACACTGGCCACCATCCACCCCCGATCTCTGGGTCGACAGTTGTGACCGGCGCTGGCTAACGACAAAACCTCAACTCATCAAAATAAACAACAAAGAACTCATGAGTCTCAGTTCAGCACCATCTAAGCTCACTAGGTGCGAGGACATCGCTCGACGATTTGCTATTGAGGTCATCATCGTCACCCATGAACAACAAGACATTTTACTTTGGGAGCAAGGACAAGCACACCTCATTTCTCCCCCTAAAGTCGACGTTTTGATCAACAGCACGGGGGCTGGGGATGTTTTTTTTGCAGCCCTAGCTATAGCCAGAGACAAAAAAATGAACTGGAATCAGAGCTGTAGCTTTGCTGCTAAAGTCGCCTCAGAGCGCTGTCGCCACGATCTCGTCGAAAACCTTCCAACATCTTTATCTACAGAGTTCTCTACATGAACCAATCGCCCTCTAACCATAGTCTAGATATCCAAGACTATTATCACTCGGCCAAATCGCTGCGCCGTGATTTACTCTCCATGGACGATGACATACGCCATCAAGCAGCTGAACGTTTCCGTTCTTTAAGCCATCTAGAACACTTGGGCCCCGATGCCATTAGTAAAAAAAGGATCTCTCTCAACCAAGCCAAACAGGTCATCGCCAAAGAGATGAACCAACCCGACTGGGCCAACCTCAAACAGGACCTCATGGCAAAAATCGAGGCCATCGAAGAAGAAACTGGGCGAGCATTTGTGCCCGGAGATATGCCCGACGAAGCTGGTGAAGTCATCTCTGGAGACGTCATCTATCTAGGACAATTTAACGACCACAACTACGCCATCGACGCGATATCTATCGATGTGTATGAGCTCTACACCAGTAGCCACGGGCCGGGATTCGAGGTTCAAGCCTTAGAGCCTATCGATTTTGACCCAGAACAACTGCCAGATATCCCGGAAGAGGAGTCCCAATGGAGCGATTGGAGTCAAAAAACAGCTAAGGCACTTGGCCTTAGCTGATCATGCTTATGGTTGAATATCCTTGAACAAAACCTCAAACTCGCCATAGCCCTGATCGGCCAATTTTTCCGCCGGTACAAACCTTAACGATGCTGAGTTGATACAGTAGCGCAATCGAGTTGGCTTTGGTCCATCATCGAACAAATGCCCTAAATGAGAATCTCCTTGGCTGCTCCTCACCTCTGTTCGTTTCATGCCGTGTGTGTTGTCTTCTTTTTCTAAGACATTGCCCGGGTCTAAGGCACGGCTAAAACTAGGCCATCCCGTCCCAGAATCAAACTTATCAAGGGAACAAAACAAAGGCTCTCCGGAGACCACATCCACATAAATGCCAGGCTCTTTGTGGTCCCAATACAAATTTGAAAAAGGACGTTCCGTTCCACACTTCTGGGTGACGTGAAATTGAAGCTCTGTCAATTTAGACTTGATGTCCTTTTCAGTTGGTCTAGCGAAATCTTTTTTATCTAAAGAAGGAATCGCCTTCCAGTTTTTAGCACAAAAAGCATCTCGTCCCGATGCGGATCGGTATTGTTCATAATGAGAAGATCTCTTTTTATAATAATCTTGATGGTACGCTTCAGCTGGGTAAAAAGTTTCTAAAGGCCTTATCGCCGTTTTAATCTCGCTCTCAAAAATCTTGAGACCGTTTAATTTTGCCTTATAGATTTCAGCTATACGTCTTTGATGTTCATCACCGTAAAATATTGCTGACGTGTATTGTTCACCGCGATCATAAAAAGATCCTCCTCCATCGGTGGGATCGATCATAGTCCAAAATTGGGCACACAATTGCTCATATGAAATTTGTTTGGGGTCATAAATCACTTGAACAACTTCTAGGTGTCCACTTTTTCCCCCGCAAACCTCTTCGTAGGACGGGTCTGCTTTTTCACCACCCATATACCCAGAAATGGCTTGATCTACCCCATCAAGGTGTTCAAAATTGGACTCAATACACCAAAAGCAGCCCCCAGCAAAAACAGCTTTTTCTTTTTCTAAAGCCTCCAAGGAAAATCCTCCCACTAACAATAAGCAACCTAAAAATGCAGCCGATCTCATGACCGACCACCGGAGCATATCATCATAAAGAAAACCAGCAATCGACCATTTCCCTACTTTAAATTGACAATAGCTCCCTAGAATTTTCAACATCATGGTCGTCAACCTTTACATAATTTCACTCTACCTTGGACAGTATCAAAAAGTAAAACATGCCTGCAAGTCCATTCTAAACTTTTATACAAACGCTATCTCTTGATAAAAAGAGCGACCATCACGCTCAGCCTCCTCACCGCTCTCGTTTTCACATGGTGCGGTCAACAATTCATTGGACACAGCCCAATCCAGTGCCCCGACAACTCTCCTTTTGTCTATGGGGGCTGGTTGATCTGCCAAGGTGGTGAACTTTACAAAGATTTCTGGACTGAGTATCCACCACTTATTTTCGTTCAAAATGCCATTTTGATGTTTTGTTTTGGACAAGATCATCACCTTTGGATTTGGCCAACCATGGCTCTTTTTTTAGCAACGATAGCTTGGTTGTTTGTTGAACTCAAAAACATATGGGGATGGCCCCTCTGTTGCGCATGGGTGTTCGCGACATCTTGGTTCTTCAATCTAAACGACTACCTCAATTACGGTCATCGACCGGAATTTTACCTTGCCATCAATGAAGCGCTTGCCCTTGGTTTCGTGATCAGATCCCTGAGGCTTAATGAATCGGGATGGTTCTTTAGTGTTGGAGTGATATCAGCCTTCGCATCATTTTACAAATTCACGGGCGCAAGCCCTGTCATAACCACCTTGATATGGAGCTTAGTTTGCCTAGGTCACGATAAATACCCACAGTTAAAAATCATGATCCACAAAGGTGCTCTAAGCTCATTTGGTTTTTTACTGACCATCAGCATACTCTATCTATCTCTCCCGACATCTTCTTTTTACTCATGGATCGTATTTTCAAACTCCCAAAACCAATCTTCTATCAATATTTTTTATCTCTTCCTAACGTCGATCAAGCACCTCGAACCGCTATGGGGCTTACTGATCGCATCACTACCTTCTCCCCTTATATTATGGCATTTATACAAAGAAAACTTTAGAGGCATCCATGAACGACGTCTTCACTTTCAGTTATACTCATGGATCTTTTTATGGACATTGATAAGTGCCATGACTCATTTTTTCAGTCCAGATCAACATGATCTGCACCCGATCATCATCCCTGCTGTAACACTATGTTTTTACAGCGTTCACTTGATCAAGTCATTTATAGGAGATAAGCCCAAAGTCTTACTATACATTTTCTGGATTTGTTCTTCTCTTTTTTTTGCAAAATACTCTATTCTCAGACAAATCATACAATTTTATCATTTAGATCATCCACAAGAATCAGACCTGGCCTATAACAATCTAAACAGATGGTTACAGCAGCACCTTAAAAAAGGACAAATTTTTTGTTATTGGTCTGAAAGTTACAAACCATACTTGATATCCCATCAACTGTGCCCACTGATCAGTAACCCCGCTCAACTAAACCATGGGGAGCAAAGCACCAAAAGGGTTGAAGAAGACCTTGCTCATCTAAAAAAAAGAAATGATATCGAATTCCTGATCGAAAACCCACTGTCCTCCTCTATGATCATCCACTCCAAAGCGTCCAACAAAACACCCTTTTCTAATCGGATCATCAACGACTACAAACAATGGAAAAGTAATCATTTTCGTCCCGTCAAACATGATATCTCACCTTTTCTTATCTTTGAACGGCGTTAACTCTTTTTGAGAATTTTTCGACTTTTATTGTGTTGCTTGCTGTGCTGGTATAGTCTTGAATCATGGGCTCGTTTTAGATTTTCAGCTCAATGTCTTTGGCTACCCATGGAACTTCGTTCTAATTTTGATATCAACCCCCTAGCAGCAAGAAGACTTAAAAAAAACTACGCAGGTTTAAGTAAAAAGGGCGAAAAAATAACAACTGATCATTTTGGCTTTCGCTGTCTCCCTAAACCCGATCAAAGGACAGATGACGCTTCTATAAAAAAAAACCTGATCTTAGCGGGAGATTCTATCGCTTTTGGTATGTACTTGCCCTTTAAAAAAAGCTGGGGCTACCACCTACAACATCAACTTATAAATTGGAACGTGCTTGTTCAGGCCCTACCTGGAGGAAGCCAAGCTCTAACGCTTCAACACCTATTTGGCGACGACCACTTGGCCAAGCAAACTCAAGCGAAATGGATCATCCACAGTCTAACCCATTACGACAACACCGACAATTGGCTTTATGAAGAAGACATGAAAAAACAAGCACAAGAGACGACTATATTTTTTAGACTCATTCAAAAATACTGTGGACCTTACTGGATTCAAATGATAAAACTGAAAGTACGGTCATTTTTCCAAAAAGATCAACGTAAACAACTTTTATTTGCAAACAGCGTTGACCGAAAAGGTGCAACGGAACGAGCCCTAACTCAACTCAAAGCAAGATGTTTAAAAGATGGAATATCTCTAGCTATTGTATTCACACCGGATCGTGGCGAACTCTTGGCTAAAGGTGACCCTGGCTTGCAAGCAAGAGAACTTTGTAACCATTTGAACCTGCCTTTTTTTGATCTGAATCGAGCCTTTCGAAACGAACATAAAAAAGAAAACCTTGACTTAAAATTAATTTTTAGAAAAGACAATATCCACTTCACTCCTCTTGGTGCTAAATGGGCAGGTAAGCTCTTGTCCCAATGGTTTAAGGAAACGGCTCTTTGAATTTTATCCAAGCTAACTTTTTTATTTTTCTGTTTTGTTTCTGTTTTTTATACCATTTTTTCGGACAAAAATTAAGAATCACTGTAGGAATCATCGGTAGTTTTTACTTTTACGCCTACTTTAGTCCAGCTTATGCCCTTTTGTTAATACTATCCAGTTTTATTGATTTTTTTGTTGCCGGGAAAATTGAATGTGTCCAACAAAAAAAACATCTCCCCAATGGTGAAGTCAAAGCAGCATCGCTCAGGCGCCGTTGGTTGTGCCTTTCCCTTTTTTGTAATTTAGGGATATTATTTTTTTTCAAATACAGCTCTTTTTTTTACAACAGTCTAGCTCAATTGTGCGATTGGAACAAAATAGCGTCGGCTCCACCTCCCATGGGGATCAGTTTTTTTACCTTCCAAACCCTCAGCTACAGTTTAGACGTTTATCGAGGCCATCTCAAACCCATAAAAAGTTTTCGCCACTTTCTATTCTATGTTTCATTCTTTCCTCAATTGGTGGCGGGACCGATCGTACGCGCAAAGGATTTTTTACCTCAATTGCCACAAGCAAAACTTGACCTCACTTCAATAAAGTGGATATGTTTTCGCTTTGGCCGGGGATTTTTAAAAAAAACTTGCTTAGCAGATGGTCTAGGTGTGCTCATCGTCGACCCTGTTCACCAAGACATGGCTAACCTTGACCCTGTTATGGCTTGGTTAGCAGTGATTGCATATGGATTACAGCTATATTTGGATTTTTCAGGATACAGTGATATGGCAATTGCCTTGGGTCGTCTTTTGGGATTCAATTTTCCAGAAAACTTCAGTTACCCATACTTAGCTAGCAATTTTTCTGACTTTTGGAAGCGTTGGCATATATCCTTGTCTTCCTGGCTGCGGGATTACCTCTACATCTCACTAGGAGGACGTCGCTGTTCTAACTTTAGATGGCAAATTAATTTATTCATCACCATGGTGCTTGGAGGCCTTTGGCATGGAGCTGGCTGGAATTTTCTAATTTGGGGTGCTTGTAATGGCTTTTATTTGATCATTGAACAAATCTTCAACTTCAAACCTGGACAGGGTAGCTCACCCCTGAAAAAATATTTTGGTCAACTTTGGGTTATCTCTGCCTATTTTTTTTCACTCATCTTTTTTCGTTCTGAAAGCCCTACCCAAGCACTCCAACTCATCAACAGCATGACTCACTTGTCTTTTCACCAAATAAAAATATGGCTTCATCATATGGACCGTTTGAACGAATGGCAAATTCCACTTCTTTTGCTACTTGCTGCTTCTGGCCATTTGCTTCAAGCTTTTCCTAAGTTTAAAGTGGCTTTTCAAAAAACACCTATGGAATGTCAAGCGATCTGTTACGGCACGATCCTGTTCTGGATGCTACATTTTTATCCAACGGGAACGGTCTCTCCTTTTATTTATTTTCAATTCTGAAAAATAAGGCTTTTCCCGATAGCCATGTTTTATCTAGACAGATGCTTGTTGTGTGCAATTCCATCTCAGCAATCATCGCCAAAACTTCAGTCTATTAGAATTCAGTATTTTTTTTTCTATTCTAATCGTTCTTAGTGGTTTGATCATTCAAAGTCTAATTTCAACTCATCGTGTTTGCCTCGGACTCCAATGTCAGTCGAGCTTAAAACATTTAGGAAGTGCCTTATTGATTTATAGCGAAAATAATGATGATTTACTGCCTCACGAAGACTTTGGAACAACCCAACCACCTCAAGATCATTGTTGGTATCACGTTCTTCAAGCTGAATTTGACGATACTGCCCCTGAAGTGGTTCTACAGGATCCAAGTTTAAAACATCTTCACGACAATAATATTGAAAGTCAAGGTTTTAGTTTCAAATTCAACTCTAGGCTAGAAGATTACAAAGGAAATAAAAGCTTCCGCTCACCTCCTTTTCGTCATATGAATAGCTTTCATCGACCGGATATAAGCATCATTTTTTTCGATGGCGATGTATCATCCTCTCAAAAGAATAAGCCCTATGGCATGCACCTCCAAGTCGTGAATCGTCACAACAACAAAGCTAACCTTCTCTGCGTGGACGGTGCCGTTCACCAAGACAATGGTGGTTATCAGACCATCAACTGGATCCATACCGCTGCTTGGATTTGGGACCCAGATGTCCCCATCGAACAACAATAGCATTTTTCATTAGCAGACTGTTTTTTTAGAATATGATCTAAAAAAACAGTTTCATAGGGTTAACTGCTGTGCGCATAGTTATTGTTGGAGGAACAGGTCTCGTTGGTTCAAATCTAGCGATTGAGTTGGTCAGGTGTGGCCACGAAATCATCATTGCTAGTCGCAATCCCCAATCAACGGATAGACATATAGCAGCACCACACCAGAGCATGCCTTGGCCTAACCTTAATCCCACACCGGATCAGCAAAATATTGATGCTATCATCAATCTGGCTGGAGAAAATCTGGCTTCCGGAACATGGGACGAGGATAAAAAGTATAAAATCATTCAATCTAGAATAGACTCAACTCAGCAGGTTGCTGATTTTATCTCCAAGTGCTCTCGACCTCCAAAAGTATGGGTCAATGCATCTGGTGTCGGGTACTACGGTGACCGTAAAGATGAACGACTAGATGAAAACTCCCAACCCGGAGACGGTTTTCTGGCTGATATCTGCAAAAAATGGGAAAAAGCAGTCGATCAAACAAGTGATGAAAGTATTAGAAAAATCAGCTTAAGAATAGGAGTTGTTCTAAGTCGAAAAGGTGGAGCTTTAGAAAAAATGTTACCTGCCTTTCAAAACCACATGGGTGGATCCATCGCCGGGGGACAGCAATGGATGAGTTGGATCCACGAAGATGATCTCATTGCTGCAATTTGCTTCTGTTTAATCAATGAAGATATTTCAGGAGCGGTCAATGGAGTTAGTCCTGAACCCGTGACCAATAAAACCTTCACTAAATCCTTAGGTTCTGTTCTTAAAAAATTAACCCTATGCCCGCTGCCAGCTTTTTTACTCAAGAAGTTATTCGGCGATAAATCATGTCTTTTATTAGATGGACAAAGGGTTTATCCAAAAGCTTTATTGAATTCGGGTTTCAAGTTTAAGTTCACTCATGTTAAGGATGCCTTACTCGATCTATGTGGTTTTCCTCATTCTCCTCCTCACATGAAAACAGCAGCTCAATGGCTGCCCATTAGCGTTGATGAATGTTTCAAATTCTTCTGTGATGAAAAAAATCTTGAATCCATCACACCACAACAACTTCATTTTAAAGTTCTATCAAAAACAACTCCTCATATAAAAAAGGGCTGTAGAATTTTTTATAAATTAAAACTTCATGGCTTCATACCATTAAAATGGGAAACCTTAATCTCAAGCTGGGAGCCTCCAAAGCAATTTAGTGACATCCAACTCGCAGGACCCTATAAACATTGGAATCACCGACATCGTTTTGAACCCCTGGGCTCGGGAACATTGATGAAAGATGAGGTCAATTACCAACTGCCTCTAGGACCGATAGGACGCTGTATCCAATGTTTTTTTGTACAACGTGATATAGAAAATATATTTAACCATCGATACCAAGTCATTCAAAAAAAATTTGGCAGTTCCTTAGTTCCTGGTATAGATCAATCCTTAAACCAAGAAGCTCTTCCTACTAAAAATTGATTAAAACCTCAAAACCTTTAATCCCTCATTGGTTTTGAATAAAATTTGTTCTTTTCCATCAACAACAATATCTTGGATCTGATCGTTTAAGGATCCAGGACTGAATAAATATTGACCTGTGTTTAACAAATAGACTGAAATCACACCAGATTTGGATTGTAAAATGGCCATATTTTTATCTTTGATCGTAAATATCTGCCTTATAAAATCCTCTTCATTTGATCTCACTTTAATAACTTCACCATCGCCATGAAGCAATATCACATCTCCACTTTCTGTTAACAACCACCAACCGTATTGACCATTTTCCTCTATTGAATCATAAAAACCTGTGGCTTGATTTATAGACCAAGGATCACCTATCAACTCACCTGTATATGGATCATAATTGCGAAACTTTGATTTATCATGACTTAAAAATTGAATCAATTGAATGGTGTCACTCTCTGCTAATAAAGTATAACCTTTAGGCAATTCTGTTGATTCATCATTTTCTGATGAGTCATTTGATTCCACATCTTCGATATCGTCGTGTTTAAGAGAAGCCCATTTTTGAGAGATTTTTTTAGGATAGGCTCGAACATCATCTCCTCCACTTTTCAGATAGAGTTGATCCTTATCTAAACTCCAACCCGAGATTTTTTTAGATGTTTCTATATAAATTGGATGATTCAACGATTTTTCAACAACAACAAACCTTTCATCTTTTGTTGTCCTTTTTTTCTCATAACGAAAAACAACACTACCTGTATCACTTTCTAATAACATCAAGTCAACATCACCCCTTTCTAACTTTAAACTTTTATAAATACCTTTCTCAAAAACCGCTAATAAGCCTTCTTCGGAAATAAACCAATCTTTTTCCAATTTTGGGTGTTCGAAAACATACTTCCATGTTTTTGATTTAAATTTAGCTTCGACCTTTAACATTTTCGATGACTCTTTTTGCGGTCTCAGTAATAATCCTTTTTTTTGGGAAATATAAAATTTTTTATTGATGTTATCTCCTTTTTTTACAGTTGATCCATAAAAAGGTTCAATCCAATTCTCGACAATAAAAATATCTTTTGTCAGCAAGTTACTGTTTCTCAACAAAAACAAGGCATCTTCTCGCCTCCCGTATTCAAATGCCTTTCTAACTTTTTCTAATTCTAATCCATATAAAAAAGTATGCTCCATGAAATGACTCGTTCTTATGAGACTTTCATTTTTACTAAAATCCTCTTTTAGCTCGTCTTTTATTAATCGAACAGTAGTGTATTCATCATATAAATCATTTCGCTCATTTGACATCTCTTCCACTACTAATTTCAATGTTTCGTTATCTTTAACATATTCATTTATTTCATCTGATAGTTCATCATTTTGATCAATTAGCGTATTCTTTTCTTCATTATTCCATTTATTATTCTCTTCTTTTAGCTCATCATTTTTTTTAAGAATCCTTTCGTACTCATTCTCTTTATCTAATATATTCTTATTTAATCTAGAAAGATTCTGGTCGTCTTTCTTTATCTTACCTTCAATCTCTGATATTTCTTTTTCGATTTCGTTGTTCTTGGATTCGAAAAAATTTAGCATTTCTGCAATACCCAATATGGGCATGACTATAAATATAATCCATGTATAATTTTTTTTAAACCATTTTTTAATTTGGTAAGCACTCCACGGTCTTCCTAATCCAGACATCGATAAATCATTCAAATAAGATATCATATCTTCATTCATTTGAGATGCATGCTGATAGCGATCATTCATATCTATCTCAACTGATTTTTGAAGAACATAAACCAATTCAGCATTGCACTTCTTATGATAGGATGAAGCTTTTAACAGTGAAGCTTTATCAATCTTCTGATGTTTCCCTTGTGCAGCTGACTTAAGAACTTCTATGGCCTTTGTCCCTGGTATAAAATAATCTAAGGCTATCAATTCATAAAGAAGGGCACCTAATCCGAAAGTATCACTCGACTCGTTAACGATATGTGCCTTACCTTGAGCTGCTTCCGGGGACATATAATATGGAGTTCCCTTGATGCTTCCATTTATCGATTGCGCGCTGTCTAAAATCCTTTGATCTAATCCTTGGGTCAACTCATAATCAACACTCAATCTAAATTTAGCTAGTCCCCAGTCTAGAAGTAAAATTTCACCTCTTTCTCCAAACATCACATTAGCGGGCTTGATATCTCTATGAATCACCTTACGACTATGGGCGTATGCAACGATTTCCACTAATTTCTGAAAGTCACGCATCCTGCTTTCAAAAGGCCATGTACTTGGATCTTTCTTCGCTTGAGATATTTTTTGAGCCATGGATAGGCCACAAACTTTATCCATGGTTATTGCAGAAGGCTCTTCTGGAGATACGATCAATTCATGAATGGGTAATATTCCAGGATGTTCGAGCATGCCCATGAACATGGCTTCGCGAACAAACTCCTCCGTTTTTCGCTCTAAATTCGGTCCATCCTTAAGTTGCTTATAAGCTATCGTGCGTTGAAAGTATTGATCTTTACTTTCAGAAACAACGGCCATACCCCCACGGCCCAAATGCCCTATTTGTAAATAGCGCTTTTTCGTCTTAAAATAATTTTTAGGTGAAGCAGCCCCCATTTCATCCTTTAGCCCCCGAAGCAATCATATCGTGTTGTTCGTGAGTTAAAGAAGACTCACCCCCATTTAATCTAAAAAACTTTATGCTCGTTGATGATCATCAACATCCTACGCAATGGTTCAGCTGCACCCCACAACAATTGATCTCCAACGGAAAAAGCGGAAAGCATATTTCCACCCATACGCATCTTTCTCACACGTCCTACGGGCACTTTTAAAGTTCCACTAACAGATGCTGGTGTAAGTTCAGATAAAGTGGCATCTTTATTATTATCCACCCATTGAACCCATTCGTTGTGATTCGACACCATATCCTTGATTTCATCCATTGGGATATCGTCATTGAGTGCGATTGTAAAAGCCTGAGAATGACAGCGCAATGCCCCTATTCGAACACAAATACCATCAATTGGAATAGTCTCGTTGCTTTGAAGTATTTTGTTGGTCTCAACAAAACCCTTCCATTCTTCTCTACTCTGACCGGCCTCAACTTCTTTATCTATATAAGGCAATAGACTATACGCTAGTGGATAACCAAAAGCATCCTTTGGAAAACCTTCACCATTGATCAATCTATTCACCTCTGACTCCATATTCAAAGCAGCTTCGGAAGCATCAATTTGCTGCTGAACATAGCCTGCTTGGGCAACAAGCTCCTTCATATTAGCTGCACCAGCGCCTGAAGCTGCTTGATATGTCATTGATGACAACCATTTAACGTGGCCTTTTTGAAATAAACCTCCTAAGGCCATCAGCATCAATGAAACGGTACAATTACCACCAACAAAGGTTTTTACACCTTTGTGAATACTCTCATCGATGATCGAGCGATTGATTGGGTCCAAAGCTATAATTGCTTTTTGATCCATTCTCAATGTTGAAGCTGCATCTATCCAATATCCACTCCAACCCTCTTTTCTTATTTGTGGGTAAACCCTTTCCGTATACGAACCACCCTGACAAGTTAAGATAACGTCCTGATTTTTCAAATGCTCGATATCAAAAGCATCCTGTAATTGAGATGAGCCTGAGCCGATTAAATCAACTTCTGCCCCAGCATTCGATGTTGAATAGAAACTAACATCGTGGTCTTGCAAGTCCTGCTCCGTTCGCATCCGGTCCATCAAAACAGACCCGACCATACCTCGCCAACCCACAATGCCAACTTTCATTTTTATGTCCTATCTATCCTTTTTTTTTGGTGCACTGTAACTTCATCCATATTCTCTCAATTCCAACATCAATACCTTTAAACAAGATTTATTTGTTGATAGCATTCAATTTAGATTTTATGATATCTATATCGTTAACAATATTCTGATGTCGATCATCTGCTTTTTGTTCGACTCTTTTTAGACGCGTATCAAGGCCATTTAAAACGCCCATGATATCTTGAAGCAAACGAAAAGTCTTGTCCTTTTCTAGGGTAGGAGCAATATCTAATTCAATTTTATTATGAGCTGCTTTAGATACTTTTTCTAATTTAGCATCAGAGTGAACAGCGGTTGTTTTGGAAAACTTTTTAGAGAGTACTTTTCCAACAGACTTTGGCGATTTCGGTGCAGAAGCCTTTATATTTTTTCTAGCCTCCTTTAATTCTAATTCTATTTCTTTTAGACGTTTTTTAGAATGCTCCAGCTCTTCTCGAGAACGAAGTATTTTTTTTACAATCGTTTCTTTAGTTTTAACCTGCTGTGGAGACTTAGGCCTCAGGAGCGTCTTTTTTTTTGCCGTTTCTTCTTTTACTTGATTTTTGTACTTATCTACTCTCGTTTTTGCACGCTGTTGCCAAAGTTCAAGTTGTCCAATGCTCGCCATAAATATCTTTTTTTAAGGATAAACTGATAACATTTTCAAGCTCATTTAAAAAAATCAAAAAGAATATTTATATATTTTTATCAAAATATATAAAAGTAGTGGTCTTTTAGAAATGTATAAAAAAAACCGGGACCCCCACTCTTTGGTCCCGGTTTTTCGACAGATCAGAGGAGAACCCGACCTGAACTAGAATAGATTATGAGCTTTTTTTTAATATTTCAAGAGACTGCATCAAAAATAAGTTGATACCACTTCAAAGTTATCCAATTTTGACCAAAATGGGCAAAATATAACTCATTTCAATCTATAAGATTCAACTTATATACTTTTTTAATATTTTAATATTTTTATCCGCCACACCTCGTCGAGATTCAACCGAACGTTTTGCCGTTTGGGCCATTTTTTTCCGTAAAGCAGAAGAATTTATATATTTAGAAAGATCCTTGGAAAGTTCTTCTATGGATTCTACTTGATGAGCCGCTTTTTCTTTCAATAAAAGTTCACTCACTTCACGAAAATTTTCAACGTGAGGACCAAATAATACAGGACAACCTAATGCAGCCGGCTCTATCATATTTTGTCCACCATGAGGTATCAAACTACCTCCTATAAAAGCTATATCGGCTATGGTGTAACATGCTTTCAATACTCCTATTTGATCAACGATCATAACATTTGAGTTAAATTGACCGCGCTTGAGAAAATCAGTGTAAAAATCAGCTTTGATATTTAGTTTAATAAGGTCTTGTTGCAAACGTTTAGAGCGCTCAGGATGACGAGGCACAACAATCCATAGCCAATTGTCCATAAATCCACTTATCTCTTTTAGTGCTTTTCCAAAAATCATCTCTTCCGGAGCATGACTGCTAGCAAGAACACAAATATTTTTTTCGTTAGATTTCAACAAGTTAAGTTCCTTTGGTATCTCTGTCACTTTTGTTTCTAAAAGGTCAAATTTAAGATTGCCTCCCACTTGGACACGATGTGGTGATATGCCCATATCAACTGCTCTTTTTGCATCGACATCATCTTGAGCCAAAAATAAGGTCACTGCAGAAAAAGGTTTCTCTAATAAAAAATAAGCTTTTTTATAATTCCTTGCTGAGTTTTTTGATAAACGACCTCCTACCACAATAAAAGGGATCTCAAAATCTGCGCACGAGTTTAGAAAATTAGGCCATAAATCGGATTCAACAGTGATGATCAGGTCCGGTTTAAAAGACTTTAATCGGCGACGAACACAAAAACTAAAATCAAAAGGCATCCCTACGGCTTGGTGAGATGGATAACATTTTTTTATACGTTGATAACCCGTACCTGTACTGGCAGATATCACAAGACGAATACCTGGATATTCATCTTCAAACTTTTCAATCAAGGGTGCTAAAGATATGATCTCTCCTACAGAAACCCCATTCAACCAAACTTTAGGATAATGATTATCTTTGTGCCATATCGGTTTCGGGGAAAGCCATCGACGTTTTGCCATCCCTTTGTATTCTATATTTCTTAAGCGACGTTTTATGCTATGTGGTATAGATATAATTGCAAAAATTAAAAAAACTATATCGTAAAATAAAGTCATAGCGTTGATTTTATCAATAGATGGGCATCTAAAAATGGAGTCCTGCCTTATATATGGCAAGACTCCAAGCTATGACTGACCTACGCTTCACCTTCGGGCAAAGCTTCTTCCTTTGGAATATCCTCAACCTCATCTTTGATAGGAAGAGGCACAACCGATATGATTCGGTCTTCTGCCTTTTTAAATTTCATCAAACGAACACCTGACGTGGCTCTACCAAGTACTCTAAAATCAGAAGTAGAAATACGGACCAACATCCCTTCTTGGGTCAACATCAATAACTCGTCATCATCAGCAACGGTCATGGATCGAACAACGGGCCCATTCCTATCTATATTTGCAACGGTTTTAACACCTTTACCACCACGATGACGAAGCGTGTACTCTTCAAAACTAGATTTTTTACCATAACCCTTTTCGCATATTGTCATCATCAATTTATCCTTTTCGACAATATTCATCGAAACGACTTTGTCTCCTTCTGCTAAATTCATACCACGTACACCTTTTGATGCACGACCAACAGAACGCACTTCTTCTTCATTAAACCGGATAGATTGTCCATTGAGTGTGGTTAGAACGATTTCATCTTTTCCAGAGCTGAGACGAACATCTATAAGGTCATCCCCTTCGGAGAGAACAATTGCAATGATACCGATACGTTTTTTTGCATTAGAATATGCCGTCAAGGCTGTCTTCTTGATCATGCCTTGGGAAGTGGCCATGATGAGTTCACGCTCATCAAAATCTTTAACATTCATGGTGTTCACAACTTTTTCATCATCTTCTAGATTGATAAAGTTGTTGAACGAACGCCCCTTAGAGTTTCTAGAAGCCAGAGGGATTTCATAAACTTTAATCCAAAAAACTCGACCTTTATTGGTGAATAACATCAAATAGTCTTTTGTTGAACCAATCATCAAGTACTCAGTGAAGTCATTTTCTTGGGTGGCCATAGCGCTAACACCTTTTCCACCCCGTCCCTGAGTTCTAAATTCAGAAGGAGGCATACGCTTTATATAACCGCCATGAGAAATCATCACAGCCATCTCTTCGTCTTGAATCATGTCTTCATCCGTGATACCCGTTGTAGCCGGACCAACTTCAGTTCTTCTTTCCTCTCCATATTTAACTTTCAATTGAACGAGGTCTTCTCGGATGATATCTAAAACTTTACTCTCATTTGCTAAAATGTCTTTATACTCTGCAATTTTAACCAATAGCTCTCGATACTCTTCTTCAATTTTATCACGCTCAAGACCGGTCAATCGACGAAGTTGCATTTCTAAAATAGCTGCAGCCTGTCGTTCACTCAAGCCGAAACGTTCCATCAGTTGGCTTCTAGCCGATGCCGTGTCTTCTGCAGCGCGAATCAAAGCAATAATGGCATCAATATTATCAATAGCTATACGTAAACCCTCTAATATATGGGCTCTCGCTTCAGCTTTTTTCAACAAAAACTCAGTTTTACGACGAATCACTTCAATACGATGATCACGATAGTGAACCATCATCTGTTTTAAATTTAAGCGAACCGGTTTTCCATCGACCAAGGCTATATTGTGGATAGCAAAAGTTATCTGTAGCGGAGTGTAATTAAAAAGTTGATTGATGATCACTGCATCATCTTCACCTTTCTTCAACTCAACAATCAATCTTAAACCATCCTTATCGGATTCATCACGCACATCTGATATACCTTTGATGCGCTGATCTTTGACACAATCAACAATCTTATCAATAATATTTGTTTTATTGACTTGGTAAGGGATCTCAGTAAAAACAATGAGCTGCTTGCCATTACTGGTGTCCTCAACGTGATGCTTGGCACGTAAAATAACACGCCCACGACCTTTGGTGTATGCGTCAACAAATCCAGAACGTCCACATATGATACCACCGGTTGGAAAGTCCGGTCCTCCCACATGAACGAGAAGCTCTTGTACATCGCATTCTGGGTGATCCAACAAGTAATTTATACCATTAGCTATCTCGACTAAATTGTGAGGGGGTATATTGGTAGCAAAACCGACAGCAATACCTGAAGCTCCATTGCACAACAGTCCGGGGAATTTTGAAGGCAAAACCGTTGGCTCACTACGAGTTTCATCATAGTTCAATGAGGTATCAACCGTTTCATATTCTAGATCAGCCAAAACTTCCGTTGTTGGCGATGCCATCCGAGCTTCGGTATAACGCATTGCTGCGGGAGGATCACCATCAACAGAACCAAAGTTACCCTGACCATCAACCAAAGGGTAGCGTATTGAAAAACTTTGGGCCAGGCGAACCAAGGTTTGGTATACAGCCGCATCTCCGTGGGGATGATAGTTACCATTGGTATCCCCCACAATTTTGGCACATTTTCTATACTTTGCACGAGGGTTTAAATTGAGGTCGTTTAACGACACCAATATCCTTCGCTGCGATGGTTTTAACCCATCCCTGACATCCGGCAGAGCTCGCGCCACGATGACACTCATGGCATATCTCAAGTAAGAGGTTTTCATTTCCTCTTCCAGATCGACGTGCTCGATATTGTCGAAAGCTTGTTCCTTACTCACTGATTTACGTCCTGTGCTAAATTAAATATCTAATTCGCCCACGAGCAGGGCATTCTCTTCGATAAAAGAACGTCTAACTTCAACGTTATCTCCCATCAAAATACTAAACATATGGTCTGCCTTAGCGGCATCAGCCATACCTACTTTCACCAAGGTTCTATGCTCCGGATCCATCGTCGTCTCCCACAATTGATCAGGATTCATCTCGCCCAAACCCTTGTAACGTTGAATCTCCATTCCCCTCTGACCAAAGGCCTTGAGTTGATCCCCAGCCGCTTTTAAATTGGCAACTCGATTTGACTCTTTTTCATCACTAACCAAAAACAAAGGAACCTTTGAATTTTGAAGATAATGACGTGGACTGAGTTGAAGTCCTTCTAAATCAGACAGCACTTCCTCTATTTGACTGTGAAAGGCTATACGTAAACGGTGAGTTATTTTACTTTCTACATTTTCTCCCCACTCTATCTCCAGTTCACGCATGTGATCTGTGTATTGCTCTTCATCAAAACAATATTTTATCGTACCGTCATCAAGTTTAACAATATACAAAGGAAGTTTGCCCAATTTCAATTGACTCAGGTACGTGTCTAATGGGATACCCATTGCGGATAAGGTTCCACCAAACTCCTCCATTTTTACTAGAATCTCCAACAAACGATCCAAACGCGTGCCTTCAAATACTATCTGCTCCGGTTCAAACACAATTTTAGCACCATCTTTACCCAGTTGCATCAATTCAAGACCAAGAACAGTTTCGTCAAAAACATACTTCTTCGTACGTCGACGGGAAACTTGAAATAAAGGTGGCTTAGCGATGTAAATATGACCATTTTCGATCAGTGCTTTCATGTGCCTGAAGAGAAAGGTCAATAATAATGTCCTGATGTGTGAACCATCGACGTCAGCATCGGTCATGATGATGATTCGACCATAACGCAATTTTTCTACATCAAAATCTTCTCCAATGCCCGTCCCTAGAGCTTGAATCAAAACGGTGATCTCATCATGGGAGAGCATTTTATCAATTCGTGCTTTCTCTACATTCAAAATCTTTCCCTTCAAAGGTAAGATTGCTTGAAAGTGACGATCTCGACCTTGCTTAGCTGAACCACCTGCAGAATCGCCCTCCACCAGATAAATTTCAGTGCTTTGCTTATCTCGACTGGAACAGTCCGCCAACTTGCCGGGCAGTGATCCACTGCCCAAAACACTTTTTCTTCTCGTTAAATCACGAGCTTTACGAGCAGCTTCGCGGGCTTGAGCTGAACTGATCGCTTTAGACACCAAGTTTTTAGCGACACTTGGATTTTCTTCAAAATAACGATCCAACTGTTCAGAGACGATACCTTCCACAATACCTTGGACTTCACGATTGCCCAACTTTGTCTTCGTTTGACCCTCGAACTGAGGCTGTGCTAATTTAACCGAAACCACTGCGACAATACCTTCACGAATATCTTCACCGGAAGGCTGGCTCGTTCCTTTTAACATTTTATTGCTTTTAGCATAATTATTTAAAACACGAGTTAAAGCACCGCGAAACCCGCTCAGATGATAACCTCCTTCACGTGTATTTATATTGTTAGCAAAGGAGTACAAATTTTCGCTATACTGATCATTGTACTGAAAAGCTAGCTCGACAAACATTTTATCGGTCTGCTTTTCAAAATGTATCACATCGTGCAATTTCGTTCTACTCTCATTGATGTATTCAACAAAAGCCTCTATGCCTCTTTCATAAACAAAACTCTCTGTTTTATTCTCTGAGCGTTTGTCTTCAATTTTCAACTGCAATCCTTTATTGAGGAATGCCAGCTCCCTCAATCTTGAAGTCAAAATATCAAATTGATATACGGTTTCATCAAAGATATCCTGGTCCGGAGTGAAGGTGACTTTTGTACCTCGTTTTTGTGTATGACCATTTTCTTTGAGGTCGGTCATTTTTCGACCACGGCTGTAACTTTGATGATAGATAATCCCATCTCGGTATACCTCTACATCAAAATCACTACTCAAAGCATTGACACAAGAAACGCCTACACCGTGCAGTCCACCGGAAACCTTATATGCATCATTATCAAATTTACCACCAGCATGAAGTTTTGTTAGAATGACTTCGATCGTCGGCATGTTTTCCTGTGGATGCCAATCAACGGGTATGCCTCGACCATCGTCCAAAACGGTGATCGAATTGTCTTCATTGATGAAGACTTCCACTTTAGAACAGAAACCTGCTAAATGTTCGTCTACACAGTTGTCCACCACTTCAAAGACGAGATGGTGTAAACCGTAACTAGAAGTATCGCCAATATACATCGCAGGGCGTTTTCTTACGGCATCCATTCCCTCGAGAACTTTGATGCTACTGTGGTCGTAATTTTTAGACAAAAGTCCTCACTCCTTGAATTTCAAATCCCTGATTCCAGAAAACTCCTTGTGATCGTGCAGAAGCTCCAGAAGATCCCATTTTTTAAAATTTTCCAATTCGCTTCGAAGGGGCGCACCCTTCACTTGAATGAACAAAACGTCACCTTCACGTGCTACAATTTTGCCGTATTCATCACCAAACATCTCTTGGTAAGATCCAACCAAGGCTCCTAAATGACTCCGTTGTTCAAAAGCTCCCCTTTGGAGAACCTGCCCCATCAAGGACTCCATCGATGAAACCTTCGAACGACGGTATCTTTTCAAGAAGAGATCGGACTCATAAAATACACGTAATCATCATGTGGAGACATGATGATTGGTTTTCTAGAACCCACCACTTTAAGTCGGATGGTGTCTATGCTTTGCGACCCCACCTCTTTTAGAAAATCTTGTACAAATTGAGGATTTATCCCTAAAGTGATGGCCTCACCTTCATAGTCAACTTTAATTTCTGTTTTACCCTCTCCTAAAGGGGTGCTGACCTTTAAGGTCAAAAGACCAGACTCTAAAATCATCATGATGTTTTTAGCATTGTCACAAGTCAGGAGCATCATTTGTCGCATAGCCTGACTGAACCGTTGCGTGTTGATCATCAAATCAGGAACAGACGCAAAATTACTAAAAGCACTTCTATAATTTGGAAATTGAGCATCTACAAGACGAATGATGAAATACCCGTTATTAAACTTGATGGTCAATTGGGAATCACCTTTTATGACTTGAACACTTTCTTCATGTTCATCACTCAAAATGGTATTGATCACAGGTATAGATTTAGAAGGTAAAATCATCACTTCTTCCTTTTCTACGCTGTCTTCTAACAATGATTTCGAGTAAGCTAATCTCACCTGATCCGTGGCCACACCTTCCAAATATGAACCTTCAAAGCAAAGGAGCAACGAATTCAATTGAAAACGATTTTTATCGCGATTCATCGCGAAAGAAACTTCTTTGAGAATACGTTGAAGGATTTGAGTCGGCACTCGATGTTCTGAACCTTCAAGTTCAGGTACATCAGGAAACTCTTCGTTCGCATAGGCCGGTAATTTATATTGAAAATTTTCACCACTCATGATAGCAGTCCTTTCAATGACTTCTAAACGTATGGATTCCGAAGGAGATTCTCTTAAAATCCCCAATAATTGATGAGCTGGCAGTAAAATAACCCCATCTTCAAAAGATTGTTCTAAAGGAACATTGACTTTTAGCCCCATTTCTAAATTGGTAGCACTTAAAGTCAACCCGTCTTTAGTGCTCTCTAATAAGATGTTGGCTAAAATAGGGC